>WBZP01000686.1_pt2 | contig 42755 bp, 34 predicted proteins | sample 5204301 | NCBI WGS metagenome assembly WBZP01 (sample SAMN12412401, study PRJNA552823) | activated sludge metagenome | isolation source: activated sludge from nitrification reactor of wastewater treatment plant... | place: USA: Pennsylvania | collected 2017
TTGTCCTCCACCAGCAATACCCGGCCCAGCCGCCCCTGGCGATCCGCTCCGGTCGCGACGGGGACGCCCCCGGGGGGATGGGCATCTGCCAACCTGAAGGCCGCGGCGATACGGCTGAAGGTCAGGGGTTTGTAGACCGGAGTCATCCACTCGGCGATGATCGAGGACAGGGCCGCTTCAGGATGAGGCTTGACCAAGACCAGGCAAGGGGAAGGACGCCGCCTGGACAGAGCTGTCACCCTGCGGATCGACTCCGGACCGGGATCGTCCAGGATCACCGCCGCGGGAGGGGCGGATGAACTCAAAAGTGTCAACACCTCCTCTTCCCGCTCCAGGTTGAAGAAGCGTCCGCCCAGGACCCGTATCACCTCCTCCAGCCCCTTGACGATCTGGGGATCATGACTCCACCCCAACACCACCCCATCGGCCAGGGGTTGGGGGCGCCCGGCGGCGGTAGGATCGGTCTCCAGGGGCAGGGAAAAGGAGAAACGGCTGCCTTCACCTACCTGGCTGTGAAAACCGAGTTCCCCGCCCATACCCGCCACCAGTTCCCGGGAGATCGCCAGCCCGAGCCCGCTGCCGCCGAAGCGGCGCGAGACCGATTCATCCGCCTGGGTGAAGGGTCGGAACAACCGCTCCGCCACCTCCCGGGGGATCCCTGGCCCGGTGTCCCAGATCTCGAAGAGGATTCTCCCGCCCTCCAGGCTGGGTTCCGCCTTCAATCCCACTTCCCCCTGGGCGGTGAATTTCACCGCGTTCCCCAGCAGATTGAGGATGACCTGACGCAGCCGCAGGGGATCGCCCAGGACCCTGGCCGGCAGTTGGGGCGAGATCCGGGCCACCACCTCCAAGCCCTTGCCATAGGCCTGTTCGCCGAGAATGGCGATGATTTCGTCCATGATTTCCAGCGGATCGAAGGCGATCCTTTCGTACTCCAGGTGCTCCGCCTCGATCTTGGCCAGGTCCAGCACATCGTTGATCAGCCCGAGCAGGTGGTTGCCGGCCTTGTTGATCTCCCCCACCTGCAACCTGAGTTCGGGGCGCAACCCGGGTTCCAACGCCAACAACTGGGCGAAACCCAAGACCGCGTTCAGGGGGGTGCGCAGTTCATGACTCATTCTGGAAACGAAGCGGGATTTGGCCCGGCTCGCCCGCTCCGCCGCCTCCTTGGATTGCTGCATCTCATCGCGGGCCTGGCGCAAGACCTCGTGATGACGGGCGATATCCAGGGCATACACCAGGCCCAGGGAACCCACCCCCAAGAGGACGACCAACACCAGCCCCAGTTGCAGGGTATCGAACCAGCGCTTGCGCTGGGCGATTTCCCCTTCCAGGAATTGCCGCCGTTCATGGCTCTGATGCAGCAGGCGGTCGGCGTTTTCCCGCAGACGCACGAAATGGGGCGTGAGCCGCTTGTAGGCGGCCATGAGGCGTTGTTCCTCCTCGAACAGCCCGGGGAGATTCAGGCTTTCCCGGTAGTGATCGCGTCGCTCCAAGCCGGCGACCAGCTCCCCGACCATGGCCTCGATCTGCGCCAATTTGGGCACCAGATCGATGACCTCGAGCAGATAGGCGCTGTCCCCGGGTTTGGGCTGATAGACCTCCTCACGGATCATGGTCTCCTGCCCTTCGAGGTTGAGTTGGAGCACACGCCGCACCCGTCCGCCCCGCTCCAGCACCAAGATGTCATGGCGGATGGCGGCGAGATCCTCTTTGAAACGGCTTTGTAGCCAGTCCTGCCCCCGCCTTCCGGCACTGGTCGCCAGCTGATAGACCCGGGTTTCCATCCCCTGGAGGCGACGACTGACCTCCTCGCCGATAAACCCCCGCGCCCGTTCGTTGAGGGTCTGGGTCTCCAAGGCGGACGTCAGATGGTTATGGGCGAGATGGACGAGGATGATCAGCAGGCAGCCGAGCAAAAAGACGCCAAAACGCCGCAGCAGTCGGACGAAAGAGAGCCTCTCCTCCGGCGATGACGGCGTCCCCTTCGTCCGCGCCCGCCCGGTCAGCTTGCAGATCATGGAAGCCCCTCGTTCGGCCACCGGGAGGCGTCGTAGAAACCATGACGGCGCAGGATCCCCTGCCCGATGGGACCCTCCGCCAACCGCATGAAACGATTCGCCAGCTCGGGGTGCATGGAAGTGGTCAGACGACAGATCCTGATCGGCTGTGGCTTGGCGAGCTGGGGATCGAGGTCCAACAGCTCCAGGGCGTTGCGATTTTCGGCGAAGAGGGCCGTGGCCCGCCAATTCAGCACCACATCCGCCTCGCCCCGCTTCAGGGCCGAGGTCAGATGCCTGGAATCGGTACCGAGATAGACGGCGTTCTCCACCACTTCCCGATAGATACCCAGGGATTCCAACAGCCGTCGCGTCGCTTTCCCCACGCTGGAGATCTCTTCGTGGCCGATGACGACCGCCAGATCGCGGCGCTGCAACAGCCGGACATCACCCTTGAGCCGTTGCGGATTGCCCTTGGGCACCACCAGGGCCAGTTGGTTGTAGCCGATCACCCGGCTATCGCTGATCAGGCCGGAGACCGCCTCCCGCCGACAATAGTCGTCGAAGCCGGGGATATAGAGATCGCCCTGGCGGCTCGATTCGAGGTTGAGCAGGAGGTCTTCCGAACCACCCTGGTTGATGGTGATCCTCACCCCTTCCTGCCGCTCGAAGCTGCGCGCCATTTCGCTGATCGGCGGCAAGAGGATGATACTGCAATAGAGCAGTAACTCGGTCCGATCCTCCCGGGAAGCTCCGGCCAAGAGGGCCTCCGCTCCTCCCAGGAGCAGGACGAGGAACACCAGCAACAGCTGTTTTATCTGTCCGGATATCATTTCCAGCCTCGCGGACTCATTCTCGCCACCGCCCGAGATGGATCCGACAAGATACACATTTCACCCATAACCCATGGTTGAACCGGCCCCCTTGGCTGAGATGGCCGTAGTCCCTTGTCCACCAAATAAAATCCGTCCGTCTGTGGCTATCATCCTGGAAGGGGTATTGTAAGCCGGAACACCGAGTTTTCCCCGCTCGGCGGACCGGGAGCAAGCGGCTCTCCCCGCCGTGGCCGACCGATCGGCCATGATCCTGATCCGGTGGGCCCGAGGATCGGGCTTCGGCTTTGCCTGGCATAGAGGTATGATTCAGTGGTATTCATGAAGTCAACCGGTTCCAGGGAACGGCTGGTGTTGGCTCCAACTCTGAACCAGCCGGCAGTCTCCCAGTAATCTATCCTCCTCTCGTCAGGAAAGCCGAACAGTCAAGCGAGCCATGACCGATTTCCGCCACCTTCCGGTTCATCAGAAATTCATCCGCATCCTCTTGCTGACCGCCGGATCGGCCTTGTTGCTCGCCTGGATGGTCTTTTCCACCGGGACGGCGTTCAAGTTGCGCCAGGACTTCGAGGGCGAACTGGGTGTGTTGGCCCGGATGACCGCGATCAACTCCCAGGCCGCCCTCACCTTCGGCGATGCCCAGGCGGCCCGGGGCCTCCTGGAGGCCCTCAAGGCGCAACCCGATGTCGTCTTTGCCTGTATCGCCCATCGTCAGGGGGATATCCTGGCGACCTACAGCCCCAGTCCAGGCTTCGAGACTTTCTGCTCTGGCCGCGGACAAATCTCCCAATCCTGGTTCGCCCGGCATATTCACCTGATCGAACCCATCGAGGTGCAAGGCGAGATCCTGGGTTACCTGCATCTGGTCGCCGATGTGGGGCGGACCTGGCAGGCCCTGATCTTCTATTTGACGGCAATGGGTGGCCTGGTACTCGCCGCCTTGTTCTTCTCGGCCCTGCTCGGCCTCCGACTACGCCGCCATCTGACCGATCCCATTCTGGCCCTGGCGGCCACCGCCGCCAGGATCTCCCGGGACAAGGATTACTCCCTGCGCATCTCCAAGACGAGCGACGACGAGGTCGGTCAGTTGTTCGACAACTTCAACGATATGCTGTCCCAGATCCAGGCGCGCGATGAAAAGCTCAACGGCTACCGTCAGCATCTGGAGCAGGAGGTCGAGGCACGCACCGCGGAACTCAAGCGCGCCAAGGAGACCGCCGAGGCCGCCAGCCGGGCCAAGTCCCAATTTCTGGCGACCATGAGCCATGAAATCCGCACCCCCATGAACGGGGTGCTGGGCATGACCGAACTCCTCCTGGACACCACCCTCACCCCGTTGCAGCGACGCTATGCCGAGGCCGTCCGGGGCTCCGGCGAAACCCTCCTCGCCCTGATCAACGATGTGTTGGATTTCTCCAAGATCGAGGCCGGACGACTGGAACTGGAGAATATCGAATTCGATCCCCGCCAGGTCATCGAACAGGTGGGCGAGATGCTTGCCGAGCGCGCCCATAGCAAGGGGCTGGAGCTGATCTGCGCGGTCGCCCCCGAGATACCCCAGCTTCTCATGGGGGATCAGAACCGCCTGCGCCAGGTGTTGATCAATCTGGTCGGCAATGCCATCAAGTTCACCGAACGGGGTGAGATCCTGGTACAGCTCAGCCTGGAACCCGAGGCCCCCAATCCCCCGGGCCGGGTGGTATTGCGCGGTCTGGTGCGTGACACCGGCATCGGCATCCCGCCGGAGCTGCTGGATCGTTTGTTCGCCGCCTTTTCCCAGGCCGACAGCTCCCATGCCCGCCGCTTCGGCGGCACCGGCCTGGGGCTGGCGATCACCAAGCAACTGGTCGAACTCATGGGCGGCCACATCCATGTCAGCAGTACCCCCGGCGACGGCTCCAGTTTCTGGTTCAACGTCCGCTTCTCTGCCGTCAGACATCGCCCCCCGCCTCTGCCCGCCCTGCCCAAAGACCTGCCGGTGTTGGTCGTCGACGATCATCCGGTCAACCGGGAGGTGCTGCATCATCTGCTGAGTGCTTGGGGCCTGCGGGATGAAGCCGCCGAGGGCGCGGAAGAGGCCCTCGCCAAACTGAGGGCGGCGAGCCAGGCCGGCGCTCCCTTCAAGGTCGCCCTGCTGGACATGCGCATGCCGGGGATGAACGGTCTGTATCTGGCGCGGGCCATCAAGGCCGATCCCAGCATCGCCGCCACCCATCTCGTCATGCTCAGTTCGATGTTGCTGGGGGAAACCCATGGCGTCCGCTGGAAGGGCATAGAAACCTATCTCAACAAGCCGATCCGGCGCGCCCAGCTCCTCCAGGCCATCGCCGCCGCCTGTGGGGTGAGCGGCCAACCCCCCGGCCTTCCCGTTTCCGCCGGCCAGCCACACCAGGACCAGCTGGAATACCCGGCCCGGATCCTGGTGGCGGAAGACAATCCGGTCAACCTCGAAGTGGTGCTCATCATGCTGGAGACCCTGGGCTGTCGCAGCACCGTGGCGGGGAATGGGTTGGAAGTGCTGGACAGCCTCGAAAAGGGGGAATACGACCTCATCCTCATGGATTGCCAGATGCCGGAGATGGACGGTTTCGAGGCTACCAGACGCATCCGGGAACAGGAGCGGAAGAGCGGTCAGGGCCGTATCCCCATCATCGCCGTGACCGCCAATGCCCTGGAGGGCGATCGCGAGGCCTGCCTGGCCTGCGGCATGGATGACTTCATCGCCAAGCCATTCAAACGCGAGGTCCTGCTCAAGGCCATCAAGCAATGGCTGCCAAGCGATCGTCAGGGCCTCAAAGCCGATCAACCTTCAGCCACGGAAGCCTCGACCCGGCCCATGATCCAAACCCTCGGCAACATGCAAGTGATCGATCCCGCCGCCCTGCAGGCTGTGAGTCATCTCGAATCCGCCACCAATCCAGGCTTTCTGGCCAAGTTCATTCATCTCTATATGGAAAACGCTGCGCAACTCCTGGACGCCATCCAAACCGCCAAGGCCACCGGCGATCGGGAGACCCTCATCCGCTCCGTTCATAGCCTGAAGTCCACCAGTGCCAGTGTGGGCGCCGTAGCCTTCTCGGCGAGATGCCGGGAGATCGAGAACGCCTACCGCAAGGGGGAGGAAAACGAGCAGACTCAAGCATGGCTCCTCGGCCTGAGGGATGAATTCGCCCGAGTCGAGACCGCCTTGGCCCAGATCCTCGAGGACCAGGGCCGATGAAGGAATCGCGGTTGTCGTGCGTCCTGGTGGTGGATGACGACCCGCTGATCCGCTTGGTCGTCTCCCGGACCCTGTCCGAGGCCAAACTCCGGGTCGTCGAGGCCAGGCATGGGTTGGAGGGGATCGAGGCCTTTGCCGCGGAGTCGGTCGATCTCATCCTGCTCGACGTGATGATGCCCTTGCTCGATGGCTTCTCCACCTGTGAGCGAATGCGGAAGTTGGAGAACGGCCAGCATGTGCCCATCGTGATGATGACCGGGCTGGACGACGAGGCCTCCATTCAGCGCGCCTATGAGGCCGGGGCCACGGATTTCATCACCAAACCCATCAATCCCCCCATCCTGGCCCACCGTATCCGCTATATCCTGCGCGCCAGCGCCGCCATGAACGAACTGGCTTGGCGGGAGAGCTTCCAACGGGTGCTGGTCGAGACCACCCCGGTGCCCATCCTGGTCGAGGATAGCGACGGACGCTGCAATTGCTGTAACGCGGCGATGGAATCCCTGCTGGGAAAAAGCCGCGCCGAGATTCTGAACTCCTGCTCCGAGATACTGGCGCTCCAGGACCAGGAAACCCGGGAGTCGGAAGCGGATGAGGCGGGGAACCCGCTACGGATTTTCGAGACCGTCCTCATCGGCAACGGCAATAAACGGCGTTCGGTCATCGTCCATCAGGCCCGGTTCAACCCGCCGCCGCCCGGCTCACCCGGGGTGATCAACGCCTTCGTCGACATCACCGAGCACAAACGGAACGAAAAGCGCCTGCGGCTGGCGGACACCGTTTTCCGCACCGCCGTCGACGCCATCCTGGTGGCCGATGCCGACGGCCGCATCAAATCCGTCAATCCGGCCTTTACCGCCATCACCGGCTACGACAAGGCCGAGGTGATCGGCCAATCCGTGCGCATGCTCAACTCCCACCACCACGACGAGGGTTTCTACACCGAGATGGCCCTGGATCTCCAACAGACCGGGAAATGGTCGGGAGAGATCTGGCAGCACCGCAAGACCGGCGAAGTATTCCCGACCTGGATCACCATGGCGGGGGTACGCAACAACGAAGGGAGCATCCTCGAGTACGTGATGATGTTCAACGACATCACCCAACGCAAGCAGGCTGAGCAGGAGATCTTTTTCCGCGCCAACTACGACCCCCTGACCGGCCTGCCTAATCGCAGCCTGCTGCAGGAACGCCTCGAACAGGCGCTACGCCAGGGACGTCGCTACCAGAGGCGCATGGCCCTGATGTTTCTCGATCTGGATCGTTTCAAGCAGGTGAACGACACCCTGGGGCACTCCGCCGGCGACAGTCTCTTGTGTCAGACGGCGGATCGGCTCAAGGCCTGTCTGCGGGAAACCGACACCGTGGCCCGGTACAGTGGCGACGAGTTTGCCATAGTGCTGCTGGACATCCTGCGGGAAACCGATGTCCACGCCCTGGCGGACAAGATCATCACCCGGATGGCGGACAAGTTCCACATCCACGACAACCTGGTACGCATCGGCGCCAGCATCGGTATCGCCCTCTTTCCCGATCACGGCGAAGACACCGCCACCCTCCTGCGTCATGCCGATCTCGCCATGTACCAGGCCAAGGCCTCGGGGCGAAACACCTTCCGCCTCTACGAAGCCTACATGAGCGAGCGGGCCGTGCATCAACTCTCCCTGGAGACCGATCTGCGCACCGCCTTGGAGCGTCGGCAATTCACCCTCCACTACCAACCCATCATCGAACTCCGGAGCGGTCGACTGGTGGGCGCCGAAGCCCTGTTACGTTGGTGTCACCCCCAGCGCGGCCTGGTTCCTCCCAGCGACTTCATTCCCCTGGCGGAGGAGACCGGAATCATTCGGGACCTCGGCGCCTGGGTACTCGAAGAGGTTTGTCTCACCATCCGGGGTTGGCGGCAGCGCGGACTTCGGATCCCCATCTCGGTGAACCTCTCCAGCGTGCAGATCCTGCGCGGCCTGCCCACCGAGGCGGTGGAACGCTTGCTCCGCCGCCACCGCCTGCCGCCAGAAGCCCTGGCCTTCGAGATCACCGAGAGCCTCCTGCTGATGGACACCCTGCAAACCAGGCAATGGCTGGAATCCGTCCGTGCCCTGGGGATACGGGTCGATATCGACGACTTCGGTACCGGCTATTCCTCCCTCTCCTACCTCAAACGCTTTCCCGTCAATCGCATCAAGATCGACCGCAGTTTTATCCGCGACATGACCTACAGCACCAGCGACCGCGCCCTGGTCGCGGCCATCCTGGCCATGGCCCAGAGTCTGGACCTGGAAGTGGTGGCGGAGGGTGTGGAGAACGAGGAACAATTCCACCAACTCTGCGCCCTCGGCTGTACCTACGGTCAGGGCTTCTATGTCGCCCAACCCCTGGCGGCCACGGATTTCTCCGCCATGGCCCAGGCCATTCCCCAGCACCCCGGACGCTGGTTCCCTTTGCACCAGCCGACTCCGGACTCCCTCCCACCGGAACCGACCGGCCACCCCACCCCTCTCTGAGGGGAGTCCGCTCCAACGGCGTCCCTCGGGGGAAGAACACCCGATCCAAATTTCGAGGGTCCAGGGTCGATGAAAAAACTTCTTTTCGCCATCTTCACCCTCTCGGGATTTTCCGGGCTCATCTACGAGTCCATCTGGTCCCATTACCTCAAGCTCCTGCTCGGCCATGCCGCCTACGCCCAGGTTCTGGTGTTGGCGATTTTCATGGGCGGGATGGCGGGAGGGGCCTGGATCGCGGCCAGGATTTCCCAGCGGCTGTCGAACCTGCTGCGCGCCTACGCCCTGGTGGAAGGGCTGATCGGCCTGGCGGCGCTCGTGTTTCATCACGGCTTCGTCGCTGTCGCCAACCAGTTGTTCTCCAATCTCCTGCCCGTTCTGGGGTCGCCGCTCCTGGCGCAACTGGTGAAGTGGACGCTCGCCTCCCTGCTGGTGCTCCCCCAATCCATCCTGCTCGGTATGACCTTTCCCCTGATGAGCGCCGGCATCATCCGTCGTCACCCCCTGGGACCGGGCGCCACCCTCGCGATGCTCTATTTCACCAACAGCCTGGGCGCCGCCGCCGGGGTGTTGAGCAGCGGCTTTTTCCTCATCGAGGCGGTCGGCCTGCCCGGCACGGTGATGACCGCCGGTCTGATCAATCTCGGCCTGGCCGTGACGGTCTGGTTCCTGGCCGCCAGGCCGGAAACCACCGTCGCCGAGACCCCGAACCCAAGCGCGTCCTCGCCAACGCCTTCGCCCCGACTCAAGCTGCTGTTGTTCGGGGCGGCGGTCACCGGGGCGGCCTCCTTTTTCTACGAGATCGCCTGGATCCGCATGCTCAGCCTGGTGCTGGGCAGTTCGACCCATTCCTTCGAGCTGATGCTGGCGGCCTTCATCCTCGGCCTCGCCCTGGGCGGTCTCTGGATCCGTCGCCGCATCGACCGCATCCCCCAGCCCCTGGCCTTCCTCGGTTACGTGCAGATCCTCATGGGGGTGTTGGCGGTTTCCACCCTCCCTTGCTACGACCTCAGTTTCGACTTCATGCAATGGGTGTTGAGTGGCCTGGCCCAGACCGAGGCCGGCTATGCCGGCTATGTGCTGGCCAACAACCTGGTCGCCCTGGCGGTGATGCTCCCGGCTACCTTTTGCGCCGGCATGACCCTGCCGCTCATGACCTATGTGCTGCTCCAGGACCGGGTGGGGGAGGGGGCCATCGGTCGAATCTATGCCGCCAACACCCTGGGCGCCATCGCCGGGGTGATCGCGGCGGTGCACCTGGTGATGCCGGAACTCGGCGTCAAAGGGGTATTGGTGCTGGGCGCGGGCGGCGATATCGGGCTCGGCCTGCTGCTGCTACAGCGCGCCTCCTCACCCCGACAGCGTCGCACCTTCGCCGCGGCGGGCTTCGCCGGGGTCGGTCTGCTCGGGTTCATGGCCCTCACCTCCAGCCTCGACACCCGCAAACTGACCTCCGGTGTCTATCGCACCGGGCGGGCGGCCCTGCCCGAGCAGGCCGAGGTGTTTTACCACCGGGACGGCAAGACGGCGACGGTGAGTCTCATCAATTGGGCCGGGCGTAAGACCGCCATCCTCACCAACGGCAAGGCGGATGCCAGCCTGGTCATGGTCCCGGGAGAGGGGCCGGCGCGGGATGAGATCACCATGATGATGGTCGCCGCCCTCGCCCTGGCCCAGCAACCCGAGGCCCGCCTCATCGCCAACATCGGCCTGGGCTCCGGGCTCACCAGCCACACCCTGCTCGCTGACGACCGGCTCGCACGGGTGGACAGCATCGAGATCGAACCCCTGATGATCGAGGCCGCCCGCCTGGGTTTCGGCGAGCGGGTCCGTAACACCTATCTCGATCCCCGCAGCCACCTCGTCACCGAAGACGCCAAGTCCTATTTCGCCAACACCGGGGCCATCTACGACGTCATCATCTCGGAGCCCTCCAACCCCTGGGTCAGCGGTGTCGCCTCGCTCTTTTCCCGGGAGTTCTATGCCATCGCCAAGGCCCATCTCCGTGACGGGGGGATACTGCTGCAATGGTTGCAGGGCTACGAAACCAGCCCCGAACTCATCGCCTCGGTGGTCGCCGCCCTCTCGCTCCACTTCGAGGACTACGCCCTCTACAGCACCGGCGAGGCCGATCTGGTGCTGGTGGCGAAAACAGGCGGGCGACTGGCGCCCCTGGACGCGGCCCTTTTCCGTCAACCCAGATTGGCCGCCGAACTGGAGCGGGTCAGCCTCCACGACTTGCAAGACTTCCATATCCGCACCCTCGGCAACCGGGCGATCCTGGAGCCCCTGTTCGCCTCCTTTGGCGCCCCGGCCAACTCGGATTACCACCCCTTCCTCGATGTGCACGCGGAACAGGCGCGTTTCCTCAAGGCCACCCTGCGGGAGATCATCCACCTGGGCCGGCTCGAACTGCCGCTGCTGGAGTTGCTGGGGGCCAAACCGGCGTTGCAGGCGCCGACCCGGGTCAGTGACTACTTCGATCACGGTGGCGCCCAGTTGGCCGTCCGGGCGATGGGGATCCGGGACGAAATCGCCGCCGGAACCCCGGGTCCCATCCTCGGCGCCGATCGGAACTATGCCCTGCTCAGCGCCCCCCAGGGCTGCCCAGAGTTCAGCCAGCTCCGCATCGACGCCCTTCTGGCCTTCACCTCCAAGATCCTCGCCTATCTGGCCCCCGAGGAACTCATACCCATCTGGGAACGCCTGGGGACCTCGACTTGTTGGGCCGATCCGGATCCCGAGGCGCGGGCCTGGTGGGATCTGCTGCGGGCCGTCGGCGCCCGGGAGGCGGCGACCATGGCCCGGCAGGCTGGCTGGATGCTCGAACAGGGGTTCGATCATGGAATCCCCGAGCGGCGACGCACGCTCCTGTATGCCGCCCTGACCGGCCATCTGGCCCTCCACCAGGCGGACGAGGCCAGACAAGTCTGGGAACGCTGGTCGACCGGCGACCGCCCCGAACTCGGACTCAGGCTACTGGTCGAGCTGGCGGGCTGGAAACAAGGAGCCTCTTCGCCCGGTCAAGGGGTTCGCTGATCCCTTCTCTCATACCCCGATCAACCCAGTTTTCCCCCGGCTCCGGGCCTCGACCGAAAATGGCCATTTTCTGTTCTTATTTAGAGAACAATACCTCGTTATTATCTGTTATTGTTCTCCATTAAAGAACGAAAAACCGGGCAAAAGAGCTCATGCCCGGGAGCCACGTAGGGCGCAATACGGCTTACGCCATTGCTCACAAGTTAAGCTTTCTGAGAAGCTGTCAAGACACTTTTATCGAGTACCCAGCCTCATGGAAACCACCGCTCCGCCTCTCGTTCCCGCCGACGCAAAGCCCAGGAAACGCAGTTCAGTCCGCCATACCCGCGCCATTCAGCGGGATCGGCGTCAACGTCCCACGAGTGCCCCGCCCGCGGAAGCCGTGGCCGAGCGTCTGACCGAGATTGTCCATCCGGCCACCTTGGCGCAAGTAAGTTATTTCCATCTCCTGGGTCTGCGGCACGGGTGCTCTCCTTGCCGGTGATGATGGGGTTGGTCCTTGGCCTGTTGTGGCGGCAGATCGGCGGGGTGATGGAGCTGGTGCGGGTGGTGCAGCGCGAAACCCTGCTGTGGGTTCCCCCGCGGCGCGACCTGACGCCGTCGGCCCTCGCCCAACGCTTCCGCAGCTTGCCCGCCGAGCTGTTCGAGCGGGTGTTCAACACCCTCTTGCCAGTGGTGCACGCACGTTGGCAGGCCCGCCAACGCCCCTTGCCCCCGGTGATCGCCTGGGCCCAGGCACGCTTTACGGCGGTGTTGATCGCCGATGGGTCGACATTGGATGTCTTGTTGCGCAAGATCGGCCTGCTGCAGGACGCGGTGGAAGCACCACTGGCCGGGCGGATGATGGCCCGGCTGGATCTGACCACGCGCCTGCCGCGGCGGGTCTGGTATGACGCCGACCCGGCGGGCCATGACACCCGCTTCTGGTCGCGGCTGCACGCGGCTATCCCGGCTGGTGCCCTGCTGATCGTCGATCGCGGCTTCACCGACTTCGCCCAGTGGGCGGCCTTGAGCGCGCAGGGGATCACCTGGCTGACGCGGGCGAAAACGAACCTGAAGTACGAAGTCGAGCGCACCTTCGTCCACACCGACAGTGTCCGGGATCGTCTCATCTGGGTGGGCCGTGACGCCACTCGTCAACAGGTGCGCCTGATCGAGATCCAAGCCCATGGGACGATCTACCGGTATCTGACCAATGCGCTCGACCTCCAAGACTTGCCCACGGCCTATATCGCCGCTCTTTACGCGCAACGGTGGCGGGTGGAAGAGGCCTTCGCCATCGCCAAGCGCTTGTTGGGACTGGCGTATTTTTATGGCGGGGCGCAAAACGCCGTGGAGATACAGCTGTGGGCCACCTGGATCCTCTATGCCGTCCTGGTCGATCTGACCGACGCGGTGGCCGAGGCGCTGGGGCGTCCCTTCGCTGACCTTTCCATGGAAATGGTCTACCGCAGTTTGTATTTCGTGGTGGGAGCGTTGGCGCGCGACCCCACGACCGACCCGGTTCGCTATCTGGCCGAAGAAGCCCGCGACCTGGGGATCATCAAACGACCGCGCCAGTCCGCCCCTCACCGGAGTCCAACCCCATAGCTTTCCGCTTGACATGGCTGCAAATCCCTTAACTTTTGACTGATGGGCTTACGCCTATTGCGCCCTACGGCCATCATGCCCTTGATGCGGATAAGAGCATTTTCCTGACTCAACACCAGTCCGCCGTGAGCGCGACGGCAATGCCCGGAAACCACCGCAGCAACTTGCCGTCCATGGTCACGCATCTGGTGCCGAGTTTCCGGGCCAGCGCCACGAACTCACAGTCGTACGCGGAACATTCGCTGTCCCGCACCAGTTCCAGCACGTCGAGCGAATCCACTTCGTATTCGGCGCCGCGGAGCAGGTCCTCGGCCTCTTGCTGCAGCCTGTACGCCTGCTCGAAAGTCAGGCTACCGCGCCTCAGGTATCCGGCCAGGATATTTCGGAACTCGCTACGCCACAGCACCGGCGCGACCCACTCCGGCTCGCATGCCAGCAGGGCTTCCGCTGGCGCCGTGTATTCTCCCGGCAGATACAAGTACGCCAGCACGTTTGAATCCACGACGATCATGGGCGCCCCTGCCTTTTCTGGGCATCGATGTCGGGCGCCGGAAAGTTCGCCGCATTCAGCCCGGCGCGCAATTTGCGCGCGCGATCGAGCCGTTCGGCGGGCGTTATCCGCGTCGGCGCAAGCACAGTTTCGAGGCAGACGATCGCCTCGCTGTTGAGGCTGCGCCGGTGCCGTTCGGCGGCCATCTTCAGCCGCTCATACACATCGTCTGGGATGTTCTTCAACGTTAGCCTGGTCGGCATGCCCACCTCGTCAAAAGGGTTTCATAATGGTTCCATTATAATGGCTCACTCATCGTCTTCCGCTGCGCGTGCAGAGTCGGGTAGATCGGGGCACCTGTGCCCGAAAGACGGCTGTTCCAGGATCTTTCCCCGCGAGGCTGTTTGGCAACCTTCACTCGGGGTCGTCCCCCTCCCCGAATCAATACACCGTCACCTTGACCACCTCCGAGCCGATCTGGGCATAGGGCAACCTGGCCTGGATCAGGTGCACCCCGGGTTGCAGCGGCCAGTGCACCCGATAGGGCCGATCGGCCACCCGGAAGGGTTGGCCGTCCACATACCAGACCAGTTGCTCCACCGCCGGCTCGACGATGGCCGTCAGCGGGATGCCTGTGTCGGGCGGGGCCTCGGGATCGCGGATGAGGAGCTGGCCCTGGCGCGGCGAGGTGATCTTGAGTTTGGTCACCGCGGAGGGGTCATAGCGCAACTGGCCGTTGCTCGCCGGGGTCCAGGCGGCGACACGGCCTCCCAGGCCGAGCGGACTCAGGGTCTCCGGCGGCAACGGCAGGCCCTGGGCCGCCTGCCAGTCGGCATAGCGCGCTCCCAGATCGACGAAGCTGCGGATCTCCACCTGATCGGCCGGGGTGTGGCTCCCGGCCAGCAGGCCGTCGCGCCCATCCACCGCCAGGCGGCGATGGGCCGCGCAGGCTTCGAGCGGGCTGTCCTGGGGTTTGAGATATTGCACCAGCACCCGCTCGCAGGCCGGGGTCGCCAGCTTGCCGGTGAGGGCGCAGAGCCGCACCGGATGGGAGCCCCGGGGCGGCGGGAAACCCACATCCTCCTGCCCGTCCATCTCCCGCGGATGCAGGGCCTGCAACAATCCCTGGGCGAGGGCCGCCGAGGCATAGCCGCTCACCCCTTCCATGGCCTGGCCGTCGGGTCGTCCCACCCAGGCCGCCACCAGATAGCGACCCGACCAGGCCAGCGCCCAGGCGTCATGCCAGTAAGAGGAGGTGCCGGTCTTGACCGCCACCGGGAAGGGATATTCCAGGTGACCCATGCGGGGGAAGGTCGGCAGTCGGACCTGGGGGTCCGAGAGCATGAGGGCGACCTGGCGCGTCGTATCTTCCGAGAACAAGCGCCGGCTCGGCGGCTCGCCCTGGTCGCGATACCAGCGCAGACGCCCCAGCCGTCCATCCCGGGCCAGACTGGTATAGGCCTGGATCAGCGCCTCCAGGGTCACCGGCATGCCGCCCACGGCGAGGCCCAGACCATAATGCCGGGCGGGCTTGTCCGCCCGATGCAGCCCGAGATCGGCCAGGAGGTCATAGGCCGATTGCAGGCCCACCCGGTGCAGCAGCTCCACCGCCGGGACATTGCGCGAGTTGGCCAGGGCGACGGGCACCAGCAAGGGCCCGAGATAACGACCATCGGCGTTCTGCACCCAGCCCACACCGCCGGGCAGATCGTCGAGGATGGTCGCCGGGGTGATCTGGCCCCGTTCCAGGGCCAGGGCATAGACGAAGGGTTTCAGGGTGCTGCCGGGGGAACGGGGCACCCGGGTGTAATCCAGGGCCCCGGCCCGGCTGTGGTCGAAGTAATCGGCCGATCCCACCGCCGCCCGCACCCCGAGGTCCTGTAGATCCACCAGCATCAGGGCGGCATTGCCCGCGCCCTTGGCCTCCCAGTGCTCCAGGGTCTCCCGGGCCAGACCCTGGGCCAGGCGTTGCAGCGGCAGATCCAGGTTGGTGAGGATCGAACCGCCGGGTTGTTCTTCCCCGGCCAGTTGCGCCCCGAGTCGGAACAAGACGTGCATGGTCTCCGGCGGACGCTCCGGTCGCGGGCGGACCTTGAGTTCCCGCAACTCGGCCAGGGCGAGGGCCTGTTCCTCCTGGGAAATGACCCCCTGCTCCAGCAGCCGCCCCAGGATCCAGGCGCCACGTCGGTTCGCCCGCTCCCGCCCCGCCGCTCGTAGCGGGCTCATGCGTCCGGGGGCCTGGGGGATGGCGGTGAGCAAGGCCGCCTCGGCCCAGCTCAGATCCGCCGCCGGTTTATCGAAATAGCGCCGGGCCGCCGCGGCGATGCCATGGACTTGGTGGCCGTAGGGGGCGAGCCGCAGATACTGGCCCAGCACCGCCTCCCGTCCGTACTTCAGGGTCAGGATCAGCGCCACCACCGCCTCCCGCGCCTTGTTGAGATAGGTGCGCGAGGCCGGTCGCTGCAATCGGGCCACCTGCATGGCCAGGGTCGAGGCCCCGGACACCCGGTCGCCGCGACTCAGGTTTTGCCACAGGGCCCGACCGACGGCCAGGACATCCACCCCGGGATGGCTCCAGAAGCGGCGGTCCTCGGCGGCCAGCGTGGCCGCCACCACCCGCGGCGGCAGCTCGTCCAGGGGCCAAAAGCCGTTGCCTGCCTCCGGATCTCCCCCGACCTCGCCGAGAAAATCCCCATGGCGGTCCATCAGCACCCAGGTAGGTCTTGGGGTCTGAAGCTCGATCCCGTGGAACAGCCAGCCCAGGACGAGGAGGCAGAGGCCGCCGATGACCAGCCGTCGACGGGAGAAAAACTTGTTAGGGGGAGGCCCCGCGCCCGGGGGAGTGGAGACTAGGGGATCAGCCATCATAGGGTTTCGGTGTGTGCGGCGGATGATCGGATAGGTGAGGCTGGCTGGCGCGATTGTACCCGAGCCTTCGTCCGCCAGCGTCCACGCGGTAAAGTAGCATCGTTATGCCATCCGGCGGCTGAAAAACACGATAACGACCCTCATGGCCCTCAAGAAATCCGCACTCTATTCCTCCCTCTGGAAATCCTGCGACGAGCTGCGCGGCGGCATGGATGCCAGCCAGTACAAGGACTATGTCCTCATCCTGCTGTTCGTCAAATACGTCTCCGACAAGTACGCCGGTGATCCCACCGCCCTGATCGAGGTGCCGCTGGGCGGCCGCTTCGCCGACATGGTCGCGGCCAAGGGCCACAAGGAGATCGGCGACAAGTTCAACAAGATCATCGGCAAGCTGGCCGACGCCAACGACAGCCTCAAGGGCGCGATCAACGTCGCCGACTTCAATGACGAAGAAAAACTCGGCAAGGGCCAGGCGATGGTCGATCGCCTCACCAAGCTGGTCGCCATCTTCGAGGGGCTGGATTTCGGCGGCAACCGCACCGAGGGCGACGACCTGCTGGGCGACGCCTACGAGTACCTGATGCGGCACTTCGCCACCGAATCCGGCAAGAGCAAGGGCCAGTTCTACACCCCGGCGGAAGTCTCCCGCGTCATGTCCATGGTCATCGACCTGGGCAAGGCCACCAAGGCCGACCAGAGCATCTACGATCCCACCTGCGGTTCCGGCTCCCTGCTACTCAAGGCCCACGACGAAGCCAGGAGCCGCACCGGGCTGGATCTGGCGCTCTACGGCCAGGAAATGGACAACGCAACAGTCGCGTTAACACGTATGAACATGGTGCTGCACGACTGCCCAACGGCGGAGATCTGGCAGGACAACACCCTCTCGCACCCGCACTTCAAGCACGCCGACGGCCGCCTCAAGACCTTCGACTTCGTGGTGGCCAATCCGCCGTTTTCCAACAAGAACTGGACCAGCGGGCTCGACCCCGCCAACGACCTCTACCACCGCTTCGACTACGGCACCCCGCCGGCCAAGAACGGCGACTACGCCTTCCTACTGCACATGCTCAAGAGCCTCAAGAGCACTGGCAAGGCGGCGGTCATCCTGCCGCACGGCGTGCTGTTCCGGGGCGGCGCCGAGGCCGCCATCCGCACCCGCCTCGTCCGACAGGGCTACATCAAGGGCATCATCGGCCTGCCGGCCAACCTGTTCTATGGAGTTGGTATCCCCGCCTGCATCATTGTGCTGGACAAGGAAGGCGCGGCGGGGCGCAAAGGCATCTTCATGATCGACGCCAGCCGTGGCTTCATGAAGGACGGCAACAAGAACCGGCTGCGGGCGCAGGATATCCACAAGATCGTCGACACCTTCACCCGCCAGCTCGAAACGCCCAGGTATTCCCGCCTGGTGCCGCTGGCCGAGATCGAGGCCAACGACTTCAACCTCAACCTGCCGCGCTACATCGACAGCACCGAACCGGAAGACGTGCAGGACATCGAGGCCCACCTCAAGGGTGGCATCCCCAACACAGATATCGACGGCCTCGCCGCCTACTGGCAGGTCTTCCCCGGCGTGCGCCGCGAACTTTTCTCCCCTCTCCCGGCGAGAGAGGGGCCACCCTCTCCCTCCCCTCTCCCCTTGGGAGAGGGGCCGGGGGTGAGGGCCGTCGGCTACAGCCAACCCAGGGTCGAGGCCAGCCAGATCAAGGCCACCATCTTTGCCCACCCCGAATTCACCGCCTTCAACCGGCGCGTCACGGCCCTGTTTGAAACCTGGAAAGCCGCCAACACCCCGTTGCTCACCGGCATTAAGCGCGGTGACCGCCCCAAGCGGCTGATCGAGAGCCTGGCCGAAAACCTGCTCGACACCTTTCGCAACGGCGAAACGGGCCGTTCGTTCCAGCAATGCGAATTTAATGAAACCGTTCGGCCTGAGCTTGTCGAAGGCCAGCCATGTTACGGAAAACGCGGTTCGACAAGCTCACCGCGAACGGTAAGCGGTTTGCTGGACGGATGGACTGTTGCCTCGCTGATCGACCCCTACAACGTCTACCAGCACCTCATGGACTATTGGGCCGAGACGATGCAGGACGACGCCTGGATGATCGCCAGCGACGGCTGGCAAGCCAGGGTCGACGGCAAGCCCAACACCGATCTGATCCCGCCCGCGCTGATCGTCAATCGCTACTTCGCTATCGAGCTGGCCGCCATCGAACAACGTGAGGCCGAGCGCGACGCCATCAGCCGCCAGATGGAGGAGATGGACGAGGAACACGGCGGCGAGGATGGTTTGCTGTCGGAGGCCAAGAACGACAAGGGCAAGCTCACCCGCGTCAGCGTCAAGGCGCGGCTGGCCGAGATCAGCCGCGACAAGGAGGCTGCCGAGGAGCGCAAACTGCTCAACGCCTACGCCGAGCTGATCGAGCAGGAAGCCGCCAAGGCCAAGGCCGTGAGAGACGAGCAGAGGGCGCTCGACATCCAGGTCGCCGCCCGCTACGCCCAACTCACCGAGGCCGAGATCAAGACCCTGGTGGTGGAAGATAAGTGGCTGGCCGCGCTCTCGGCGCAGGTGCAGGGCGAACTCGACCGCGTCAGCCAGACGCTGACCGGACGCATCCGGCAGCTCGCCGAACGCTACGCCACGCCGCTGCCCAAGCTGGCCGAAGAGGTCAAAACCCTCGCCGCCCGCGTCGATGAACACCTGAGGAAGATGGGGTTTCAGCCATGACCACCGACATTCAGAATCTGCCGGACACACCAGGCTACCGGAACCTGCTGGAGCAGATTTCCGACACCTACACCCAAGGCCGAACCCGGGCGATGCAGGCCGTCAATGCCCAGATCACCGCCACCTACTGGCAGGTCGGGCGGCACATCGTGGAGTTCGAGCAGGGCGGAAAAGACAAGGCCGATTACGGCAAGGCGCTGATCAGCAATCTCTCCCGCGATTTGGGGCTGCGCCACGGCCGCGGGTTCAGCCGGGCCAACGTGATCTACATGCGCCTGTTTTACCAATGCTTCCCGGATGCGCAAAAAAGTCAGACGCTGTCTGACCAATTGAGCTGGTCGCATATTGTCGAGCTGCTCAAGATCGAAGACCCGTTGGAGCGCGGCTTCTACGAACAGCAGACGTAGGGTGGTTAAGCGTAGCGATCCACTCTACATACTCTATCTGCACGTTTAAAACCCTGGAAGAACGCAATGGCTAAGGCTGTGAAGCCGGGGTACAAGCTGATAAAACGATGATCAACACCAAGCAGGTCCCACGATGCACACAGCGACATTAGGTGACAACCACCAGTTAACCCTTCCCGAAGCCTTCTGCCAAGAGGTCAACCTGTGTCCCGGTCAGCGTTTCACTCTGATCGTCAAGGGCCGAATCATTGAACTGGTGCCCATTCCCACGCTGCAAGCATTGCGCGGCGCCTTCAAGGGCGCCAATGCCGAGGGCTATCGAGATCGGACGGATCGCTACTGATGAGCGCCATCGTCGATACTTGTGGCTGGATTGAGTGGCTCACCGATGGTCCTCTGGCAGAGGCATTCGCGCCCGCGCTGTTGCGCATGGAGGAGCTGATTGTTCCGACCCTGGTGCAATTTGAGCTTTATAAATGGGTAAAACGCGAACGGGGCGAAAGGGAGGCGTTGGAAGTGGTGGCCTTGACCGAACAGGGCCGGGTCGTGTCCTTTCACTCCGCCCTGTCCCTGCTGGCGGCGGACCTCGCCCTGCACCACCACTTGGCGGTCGCTGATGCCATTATCTACGCCACGGCGAGGTATGAAGGCGCCCCCCTCTTTACTGCCGATGCTCATTTCAAGGGACTGCCGGAGGTCATCTATTTCGACAAGCGCCCAGGCCAAGGTGGCCAGCCATCACCATGAGCGCGATTCCGGCGGGCTATAAGCAGACCGAGGTGGAGGAGACGCCGAGAGTTGAGAGTGGAGAGTGGAGAGTGGAGAGTTGAGAGTGGAGAGTGGAGAGTGGAGAGCGAAAAGTGACAGACAACTTTCAACTTTCAACTCTCCACTCTCAACTGCCCAAAGGCTACAAGCAGACCGAGGTGGGGGTGATTCCGGAGGAGTGGGAAAGCGTACAACTAACCACGGTTGCCAAACTGGAGAGTGGTCATACGCCAAGTCGTCGAATCGCGCGATATTGGAATGGGACGATTCCTTGGGTTTCCTTGCACGATACCGAAGCTTTGGACGGGCGAGAGATTCACGCAACACAAAAGTGCGTAACTCAAGAAGGAATCGATAACTCATCGGCACGAGTTTTACCAAGAGGCACGGTTGTCTTCTCGCGCACCGCTACCGTAGGCAAGACCACGGTGCTTGGCCGAGAAATGGCCACCAGCCAAGATTTCGCGAACTATATTTGCGGCCCACTCGTCTTCAATCACTTTCTGGTCTATCTGTTCCGATTCATGGCGCCGGAATGGAAAAGGCTGATGGCTGGCAGCATTCACAACACTGTCTACATGCCAGTGTTTCAGAAGCTGAAAGTGATTCTTCCACCGCCAGCCGAACAACGCGCCATCGCCGCCGCGCTGTCGGATGTGGATGCCCTGCTGGCCAAGCTCGACCAGCTCATTGCCAAGAAGCGCGACCTCAAACAGGCCGCCATGCAGCAACTCCTCACCGGCCAGACCCGCCTGCCGGGGTTCAGGGGGGCGTGGGAGGTAAAGCGGTTGGGGGATATTTGCCCATTGCAGCGCGGCTTCGACTTGCCGACAACCGAACTTCGGGCGGGAATCTACCCGGTTGTTTATTCAAATGGCGTGCTGAACTATCACACTGTATCGATGGTGAGAGGACCAGGTGTTGTCACGGGGCGATCTGGCACGATTGGCAACGTCCACTACGTCGATTCTGACTTTTGGCCGCATAACACTTCACTTTGGGTGACGAACTTCAAAGGCAACTCACCCAAGTTCATTTACTACCTGCTTACGGTCGTTGGCCTTGAGAAATTCGGCACTGGCTCAGGCGTTCCAACACTGAACCGCAATGACGTACACGCGCACAGTGTTCGCGTCCCATCGTCATCAGACGAACAAACCGCCATCGCCACCGTCCTCTCCGACATGGACGCCGAACTCGCTGCCCTGGTCGCCCGCCGCGACAAGACCCGCGCCCTCAAGCAGGGCATGATGCAGGAACTGCTGACCGGGAGGATAAGATTAGTTGAGAGTGGAGAGTTGAAAGTGGAGAGTTCAATTAGTGGAAAGTTGAGAGGGGAGAGTTGAAAGTGAAAGACCGCTCTCCACTCTCCACTCTCCACTCTCCACTCTCCACTTTCAGATCTGCTGACCGGGAGGATTCGCCTAGTTGGCCCGGATGCTCGTCAGCCAACAGACAGCAAGAAGTTCGCCGCCACGGCGGCCCCCTGATCCACGGAGGTTTTATGCAAGTCCAACGACAAATTGTTGACGTGACCCACAGGCAGATCCTGATCGAATTGCCCGAGTCCTTTGTCAATCACCGCATCGAACTGATCGCGCTGACCTTGGATGATCCACCATTGGATGTAGCCAAACACCGACAACCGCATCCCGACATCGCGGGGAAGGGGCGAACGCTGGGTGATTTGGTCGAGCCCCTGGTGGATGAAACGGATTGGGAATGCCTCAAGTGATCGTCCTCGATAGTCATGTCTGGTACTGGTGGTTGAATCTTGAACATGACCGCTTGCCGTCGGGCATGGTCGCCACCATCGAAAATGCGCCGCGCGTGGGGGTATCGCCGGTTTCCTGTTTTGAGCTGGCGTTGGCGCACCGTCGCGGACGTTTGGAATTGCCGCTGCCGTTGCGTGACTGGTTTGCTCGCGCACTGGAAGGCTCCGATGTCGAGTTACTGCCCTTGACCAGCGAAATTTCGACGCGAGCGGTTGAGTTGCCGGAAATCCACCGCGACCCGTTTGACCGGATCATTATCGCCACCGCCCTGACGCTGGATGCCACGCTCGCCAGCATCGACGGCCACTTCCCGGCCTATCCAGAACTGGCCGGGCGATTGCTCGGCGGCGCGGTCTAGCGGCCATGGACGCCGAACTCGCCGCCCTCAAGCAGGGCATGATGCAGGAACTGCTGACCGGGAGGATAAGATTAGTTGAGAGTGGAGAGTTGAAAGTGGAGAGTTCAATTAGTGGAAAGTTGAGAGGGGAGAGTTGAAAGTGGAAGACCGCTCTCCACTCTCAACTATCAACTCTCCACTATCGAAAGGTCCCCTTTGGACCAAGTCCTTCGCGTTCGCCTTGCGCATCGTCAACCTCGCCAAGCACCTGCAAAACGAGAAGCGCGAATTTGTACTCTCCAAGCAGGTGCTGCGTAGCGGCACGGCGATCGGTGCCTTGGTGCGTGAAGCCGAACATGCGCAAAGCAAGGCTGATTTCATCAGCAAAATGAGCATTGCCTTGAAGGAAGCCAACGAAACCGATTACTGGCTCGACCTGCTGCACCAATCCGGTTACCTGAACGACGACGGCTACCAGTCGATTCACCCCGACGTCGAGGAACTGCTCAAGCTGCTGGTCTCAATCGTCAAGACATCGAAAGCAAACGAAAAATGACCGCTGCCACCAACTCTCCACTCTCCACTCTCCACTCTCCACTCTCCACTTTCAGAGTTGCTGACCGGGAGGATTCGGCTGGTATGAACAACACCAAGGAGCACCCCATGAGCACACCCGAACAAACCTTGCGATTTCTCGAAGAGCACATCCCGGAACTGGCCGAATCCGCCGTCACTCAAGCCTACTGGCAGACGCTGGCCTCGGGCAACAGTGTGCTGGAAAGCGACAACGGCGTGATTTACGAGGTCTTCCCCGATGGCACCCGTCAGGTGATCAAGTCCACCGTGCCGCCCAGCGTTGTGGCCCCAGGCGCAAAACGGGTGTTACGGTGAGCGAAGTCCCCCGTCTGCGCATGTTTGCCGGCCCCAACGGGTCGGGTAAAACGACCATCAAATCGGTCATTCGGTCGGAGTTGTTGGGGGTTTATGTCAATCCCGACGAGATTGAGAAGGAAATCGCCCAGCGGGGTTTTCTTGACCTGAAAAACTACCGGGTAGAGACCACGGCAGCGGAGGTGTTGTTTTTTTTCAATGCATCGGTGTTGCTGAACAAAGCGGGCTTGCTCGACGAGGCAGCGGGTTTGCGCTTTAACGATGACAAGCTGAGTTTTTTTGCGGTGTTGGTAAATTCTTACTTTGCCTCGGTGGCGGCCGACTTCATCCGCCACAAGCTGCTGGAGCGGGGCATTTCATTCACCTTTGAGACGGTCATGTCTTCAGCGGACAAGATCCGATTTCTGCAAAAGGCTCAGCAAGGGGGCTACCGGACTTATCTCTATGTTCGTGGCGACGGACGACCCGATCATCAATATTTCGCGGGTGCGGAATCGGGTTCGACTGGGCGGCCATCCAGTGCCAGACGATAAGGTCATTGCCCGCTATGCCCGCTCTCTGGGTTTGTTGATTGAGGCGATTCGCTATTCGAATCGGGCCTATGTTTTCGACAATTCCGGGCACTCCATCCTGTGGTTGGCAGAGGTCACTGACGGCCAGTGGCTAACCATGAAAACCGACCGGATGCCGGCTTGGTTCAAGACGGCCGTGTGGGACAAGATGAGTGCGATGGAGAGTGAAAACAGATGACCAGCGTCGGCCAGATTGAAAAGAAAACCCAGAACCGCGTCGTCGCGCTGTTCCGTGATCGGCTCGGCTATGACTACCTGGGCGACCGCACCGACCTCGACAACAAGAACATCGAGGAAACCCTGCTGCGTGGCTGGCTGACCAAACGCGGCGTCAGCGAGACGCTGATCAATCGCGCCCTGCACGAACTGAACAAGGCGGCGGGCGATACCAGCAAGAGCCTCTACGACCGTAACAAGGAGGTCTATGACCTGTTGCGCTACGGGGTGAAGGTGCAGCCGGGCGCGGGCGAGAACCATGTCACGGTCTGGCTGATCGACTGGAAGCACCCGGAGCACAACCACTTCGCCGTGGCCGAGGAGGTGACGGTCAAGGGCGCCGACCTCGCCAATGCCGCCAAGGCCGCCACCAAGCGCCCGGACCTGGTGCTCTACGTCAACGGCATCGCGTTGGGCGTGCTGGAACTGAAACGTTCCACGGTGTCGGTGTCGGAGGGCATCCGCCAGAACCTGGACAACCAGAAGAAGGAGTTCATCCAGCCCTTCTTCTCGACGATGCAGTGGGTAATGGCCGGCAACGACACCGAGGGCCTGCGCTACGCGACCATCGAGACGCCGGAAAAGTATTGGCTGAAATGGGTGGAAGACAGCGGCCCCTACGCCAATGAACCGAACCTGCTGGATCGGCACCTATTGCAGCTGTGTCGCAAGGCTCGTTTTTTGGAATTGATCCACGATTTCGTGGTGTTCGATGCGGGCACCAAGAAGCTCTGCCGGCAGAACCAGTATTTCGGCGTTATGTCCGCGCGGGACTTCATCCGCCGCCGCGAGGGCGGCATCATCTGGCACACCCAGGGCAGCGGCAAGTCGCTGACCATGGTGTGGCTGGCCAAGTGGATTCGCGAAAATCGAGAGGGTTCGCGGGTGCTGATCATCACCGACCGCACCGAGTTGGACGAGCAAATCGAGAAGGTTTTCAAAGGGGTGCATGAGCAGATTTACCGCACCAAGAGCGGCGCCGACCTGATCGAGAAGCTGAACGGCACCGAGGAATCGCTGCTCTGTTCGCTGGTGCACAAGTTCGGCCGACAGGGCGATGAAGACAGCGACGAAGGCGCCAGGGAGTTCATCGCCGCCCTCCAGAAGCTGCCGGCGGACTTCAAGGCCAAGGGCGACCTCCACGTATTCGTCGACGAGTGTCACCGCACCCAAAGCGGCGACTTGCACAAGGCTATGAAGGCGCTGCTGCCGAACGCGATTTTCATCGGCTTCACCGGCACGCCGCTCCTGAAAGCGGACAAGCAGAAGAGCATCGAGGTCTTTGGCCGCTACATCCACACCTACAAGTTCGACCAGGCGGTGCGCGAGGGGGTGGTGCTGGACTTGCGCTACGAGGCGCGGGACATCGACCAGAAGCTGACCAACAAGGCCAAGATCGACCAGTGGTTCGAGGCCAAGACGCAGGGGCTGAACGACATCGCCAAGGCGCAGCTCAAGCAGAAGTGGGGAACGATGCAGAGCGTGCTTTCCAGCCAGGACCGGCTGGAAAAGATCGTCGCCGACATCCTGCTCGACATGAGTACCAAGCCGCGCCTGATGGACGGCCACGGCAACGCCATGCTGGTAGCGGGCAGCATCTACGAGGCGTGCAAGTTCTACGAGCTGTTTTCCAAGGGCGAACTCAAGGGCAAGTGCGCCATTGTCAGCAGCTACGCCCCAAACCTGGCCGACACCAAGGGCGAGACAACGGGTGCAGGCGATACGGACAACCTGATCAAGTACGGGATTTACGCCCAAATGCTGGCCGACTGGTTCGACGAACCGGCGGAGAAGGCCATCGGCAAGGTCGAGAAGTTCGAGCAGGCGGTGAAGAAGAAATTCATCGATGAGCCGGGCCAGATGAAGCTGCTGATCGTGGTGGACAAGCTGTTGACCGGTTTCGATGCCCCACCGGCCACCTATCTCTACATCGACAAGCCGATGCGCGACCACGGCCTGTTCCAGGCGATCTGCCGCGTCAATCGGCTGGACGGCGACGACAAGGAATACGGCTACATCATTGATTACAAGGACTTGTTCAAGAGCCTGGAAGGCGCGGTCGAGGACTACACCAGCGGCGCGCTGGATGGCTACGACAAGGAAGACGTGGCGGGCTTGCTGGAAGACCGGCTGAAGAAGGCGCGGGAAGACCTGGAAGAGGCCCGCGAGGCGGTCAAGGCGCTGTGCGAGCCGGTTGAAGCACCAGCGGAGCTGGAGGATTACTTCCACTATTTTTGTGCAAAGGATTCGGGTAACGCCGCACAGCTCAAGGACAACGAGCCGAAACGCTTGAAGCTGTACAAGTTTGTGGCGGCGCTGATCCGGGCCTATGCCAGCATCGCCAGCGAACTGGCCGAGGCGGGCTACACGCCCGAAGAGATTGCGACCATCAAGGCCGAGGTGGATCACCAAAGCAAGGTGCGCGATGCCGTAAAACTCCGCAGTGCGGACTACATCGATCTCAAGGCCTACGAGCCGGCCATGCGCCACCTGATCGACACCTACATCCGCGCCGAGGACAGCGAGAAGATTTCGGCCTTCGACGACCTGAGCCTGATTCAGCTAATTGTCGAACGCGGGCCGGAGGCGGCGGCGGAGAAGGCCAAGGGCATGATGAAGACCGACGAGGCGGTGGCCGAAACCATCGAGAACAACGTCCGCAAGCTGATCATCAATGAGTCGCCTGTCGATCCGGCCTACTACGACAAGATGTCGAAACTGCTGGACGCGCTGATCGAGCAGCGGCGCAAGGGTGTTGTGAGCTACAAGGAATATCTGGACAAGATCGCCCAGATCACCAAGGACGCGAAGATGCCGGGCGGCGGGCCTGGCGGCTATCCGTCCGGTGTGAAGACGGCGGCACAGCGAGCGCTCTACAACAACCTTGGCAAGAACGATGGGCTGGCTCTCGCCGTGGATGCGGCGATCATGGGTAGCCGGCAGGATGGCTGGAAAACCAACACCATGAAAACCAAAAAGGTGCGGAACGCCATCGGCGCCGCACTCAAATCTTACGCAACCACTCCGCCGTCTGAAGGCGACCAAATCAGGGAGAGTCGGCCACCCGCCGACTACCAGAGGGAAGCACTGACCGACCGGATTCTGGAACTGACGAAGCACCAGAATGACTACTGAAACCCGCCACCTCACTGTCAGCGGCATTAAGGTGGAGGTGGTTCGCAAGGACATCAAAAACCTGCACCTGGGCGTCTATCCACCCAATGGCCGGGTGCGGGTGGCGGCACCTTTGGTCATCAGTGACGAAGCCGTGCGGCTGGCGGTGATCGACAAGCTAAGCTGGATCAGACGTCAGCAGGCCAGGTTCGCCGAGCAGCCGCGGCAGTCGCAACGCGAGATGGTGAATGGCGAGAGCCACTATTTTCTGGGTCAGCGTTATCGCCTGGACGTCCATGAGCGGGAAGCCCCGGCCGGAGTCGCCGTGCGCGGTATCGCCAGCCTTGACCTGTTCGTGCGTGCCGGCACCAGCCCCGAGCAGCGAGAAGCCGTGCTGCTGCGCTGGTATCGCGAGCAACTCAAGGCGCTGATTCCGCCCCTGCTGGAGAAGTGGCAGTCCGTCCTCGGCGTGCAGGTCGCCGACTGGGGAATCAAGAAGATGAAGACCAAATGGGGAAGCTGCAACCCGACCTCAAGGCGTGTCTGGTTCAATCTGGAGCTGGCCAAGAAGCCGTCGCAGTGCCTGGAATACGTCGTGGTGCATGAGCTGGTCCATCTAATCGAGCGGCATCACAACGAACGCTTCGCTGGGCTGCTGGATACGCATGTGCCGCAGTGGCGGCAGTACCGGGAGATGTTGAGTCAGACACCGCTGGGGCATGAGGAATGGGAGTAACGAAAATGCCCGCGACGGTTTTTTGGGGTGGCCGCGCATCGTTCAACAGACCATGAACGCCTGGCGCAAGGGCGGCGGCGGTTCAGGCCCCCCGACGGTAGCCACTGCAAGCTGGCGAGCGGCTTTACTACTGGCAAGCGCCGTCGCGAAGCGGCGCGGGGGTGGTTTGAGACCTGGCCGATATAGAGGACAATGCGGCTTTCGTGTATTCGGTTCCAGATCATCGGCGCGGGGGTATCAAGGCAAATAGCGGGTATCTGAGCGGGTATCAAAGTGGATCATCTGGAACGAAATCCATACAGAACAATAGGATAGCCGCGATATGCTACTCATGATCGACAACTATGACTCCTTTACCTACAACCTGGTGCAGTACTTCGGCGAACTGGGCGCCAAGGTGCGGGTGATACGCAATGATCAGATGGGGCTGGAGGATATCGAGCGGATGGGACCGGAGCAGATCGTCATCTCACCCGGGCCCTGCACACCCGCCGAGGCCGGCATCTCGGTGGCGGCGATCCAGCATTTCGCCGGGCGTCTTCCCATTCTGGGCGTCTGTCTGGGGCACCAGGCCATCGGTCAGGCCTTCGGCGGTCGCATCGTCCATGCCCGTCAGGTGATGCACGGCAAGACCTCATGGATCTATCACCACAACCAGGGGGTGTTTTCCGCCCTGGATGAGCCTTTCGAGGCGACTCGCTACCACTCCCTGGTCATCGACCGGGAGACCCTGCCGGCCTGTCTGGAGATGACCGCCTGGACCCAGCTTGCCGATGGCGGCGTCGACGAGATCATGGGCGTCCGTCACCGGGAGCTGAATGTCCAGGGGGTGCAGTTCCACCCCGAGTCCATCCTCACCCAGCAGGGCCACGAGCTGCTCAACAATTTCCTCAAAGGGGTTTGAAATGATCACGCCACAGGCCGCCCTGCAACGGGCCATCGAGCATCGGGAGATTTTCCATGACGAGATGCTGCACCTGATGCGGCTGATCATGCAGGGCGAGGTGTCGCCGGTGATGACCGCCGCCATCCTCGCCGGACTCCGCACCAAGAAGGAGACGATCGGGGAGATTGCCGCCGCGGCGAAGGTGATGCGCGAGCTGTGCACCCGGGTGGAGGTCCCCCACAACCCCCATTTCGTCGACATCGTGGGTACCGGCGGCGATGCCAGTCATAGCTTCAACATCTCCACCGCCGCCGCCTTCGTCGCCGCCGCCGCCGGGGCGACGGTCGCCAAGCACGGCAATCGCGGTGTGTCCTCCAAATCCGGCTCCGCGGACGTGCTCGAAGCCCTGGGCGTCAGGATCGACCTGCAATCGCCCCAGGTTGCCGAATGTATCCAAGCCGTCGGCATGGGTTTCATGTTCGCGCCCAATCATCATCCGGCGATGAAAAACGTGGCGCCGGTGCGGCGGGAGATGGGCGTGCGCACCATCTTCAACATCCTGGGGCCGCTGACCAATCCGGCGGGCGCCCCCAACACCCTGATGGGCGTCTTCCACCCCGATCTCGTCGGTATCCAGGTGCGCGTCATGCAGCAACTCGGCGCCGAGCATGTGCTGGTGGTCTGGGGCAAGGACGGCCTGGACGAGATCTCCCTGGGGGCCGCCACCCAGGTGGGGGAACTCAGGAACGGCGAGATCCGGGAGTACGAGATCCACCCCGAAGACTTCGGCTTGCCGATGGCCTCCAACCGCCGCCTCAAGGTCGCCGATGCCGCCGAGTCCAGGGCTATGCTGATCGGCGCCCTGGAGAACCAGCCCGGCACAGCGCGGGAGATCGTTGTTCTCAACGCCGGGGCGGCGCTCTATGCCGCCAATCTCGCCGAGGATATCGGCGCCGGCATCATCAAGGCGCGCGAGGTGATCGCCAGCGGCGCCGCCCGCGCCAAGCTCGATGAATTCGTCCAATTCACGAGAAGTTTTTCATGAGCGACATCCTCAAGCGGATCCTCGCCGTCAAGCGCGAAGAAGTGGCCGCCGCCCAGGCGAAGCGACCCCTGGCCGAGGTGCGGGCGGAGGCCGAGGCCCAATCCCCACCGCGCGGCTTCGTGGCGGCCCTCCAAGCCAGGATCGACGCCGGCCGCCCGGCGGTCATCGCCGAGATCAAGAAGGCCAGTCCTTCCAAGGGCTTGCTGCGGGCCGATTTCCGCCCGGCGGAGATCGCCGCCGACTACGCCGCCCATGGCGCCGCCTGCCTCTCGGTGTTGACCGACCGCGACTTCTTCCAGGGCGCCCCGGAATATCTCCAGGCCGCCCGGGCCGCCTGTACCTTGCCGGTGTTGCGCAAGGATTTCATGGTCGATCCCTATCAGCTCTACGAGTCCCGGGCCATGGGCGCCGACGCCATCCTGCTGATCGCCGCCTGCCTGGATGACCTCGGGCTGGCGGAGCTGGCCGGGCTCGCCCGGGAACTGGGTCTGGACATCCTGCCCGAGGTGCACGACCGGGAAGAGCTGGAGCGGGTCTTGCCGCTGGAGACCCGGTTGATCGGCATCAACAACCGCAATCTGCGCAGCTTTGAAACCACACTGGAAACCACCCTCGCCCTGCGCGAACTGGTGCCGCAGGATCGCATCCTGGTCACCGAAAGCGGCCTCCATCACCCGGAGGATGTAGCCTTGATGCGGCGTCACGGCGTGCACGGCTTTCTGGTCGGCGAGGCCTGCATGCGGGTCACCGAACCGGGTCGGAAACTGGCGGAATTGTTCGGGTAAGGGCGGTCGACGCTTATCCAGCGGTCCACCCTGTTCAGCCTGAAGGCTTTTTCTGATTAGCAAGTTATTTCAGCGAGAAAGAGGTGGGCCGTCATTCCGGCCGGGAAGCCGGAATCCAGCGCCATGGACGGTACCTTCGATGGCCTCCTGGCTTCTGGATACCGGCTTTTCCCCGCTTTCGCGGGGATAGGCGTGCCGGTATGACGAGTTGGTTGAGGTAACTCGCTGATCAGAAGGCTATTTGAGATCCGGGTCGATAAACCGGCTTTTCGCCGACGGACCACCCAGAGCTGGCAGGAACCTGGATTCCAGCACCGACCTGATATTCAGATTGGTGGCTTCTCTGATGGGGGCTTTAGCCACCACGATCACATCATGACCGCCCAATCTGTCCTGGTTCAGCCTGAACCATTCCTTGATAACGCGCTTGATCCGGTTTCTATTGACGTTATTCCCCGCGACCTTCTTGGAGACGACGACGCCCAGGCGGCTATAGCCGAGTTCATTGAAGGCGTAATGCACATAGAGGCTTCCCAAGCGGATCAGGGAAGCCCGTTGCAAAAAAACCGGGTACTGGCGGTAGTGCACCAGTTTCTCCAGCGGATGGCACTTCTTGGTGATTTCGGTCATTTACTCTGTCATCCCGGTTGAAATCCGGATTTCCGGCTCAGACATCCACCACGCACTGGGCGGTCCAGTGGCCGTCCTTCCCCGGGGTCACGGAAAGGGCGGTATAGGTCGCCCCCTTGACCTCCACCGCCGGTTGGTGCCGAGGGGGATCGACCGCCTCGCCCCAGGCCGAGGCGAAGAGTTCAGATCCCTGGAGGCGGACCTGGAAGCGGCTGAACAGCATCCGGCGGGTGGCCATCTCGTAGATCAGGGCATTGAGCCAGTCGGTCAGCAGGAGTTCGAGATCCGGGGCCTCGCACTGGATCTCGACTCCCTGTTCCGCCCGCACCAGGGCCGGATCGGTGATCACGGCGGTGAGGGCGAGCGCGGCCTGCTCAAAGGCCGTGGCGGGATCCGGACCGCAACCCCGCACGCCCATGTCGGCCATGTGGCTGAAATGTTCCCAATGGCGCTCGCTCATGACGGCTCCCCTCTGGTTGACTCGAAGCGGATTCTATCAATGACCAGGCCGGGACGTTCGCCCTCGGCGCCGATCCGGTATCCTTGACGACTGAGACTGACTGTCCCAGTGGGGACTCGGGTATCTTCGAGGAGGGTGGTGGTGGTAGACAACGCAGCGCAAGACCGGCACGGGGAGGCCCAGTTACTCGCCCTGGTGGCGCGGATGACCCAGGAGTTGCGCCCGGGGCGTCCGGTCCCGGCGGGCTTGTCACTGGACAGCCGACTGCTGGAGGATCTGGGATTCGATAGTCTGGGGCGCATGGAACTCCTGTCCCGGGTGGAGCGGGCGTTTCAGATCAGTTTCCCGGACCGGGTCCTGGCGAGCGCCGAACGGGTGCGGGACCTGCTGCCCTATCTTGCCGGCGGGAGCGCCTCGGTCCTCCCCGGGCTGGAAGCCCAGGCCCCGATCCCGACCTTGGCCAGCGCCGGAGCGCTTCCACTTCAGGCCGAGAACCTGTTGCAGGTGTTGCACTGGCACTGTCGCGCCCAGCCCCAGACCACCCATATCCTGCTGTATGGCGAGGGCGAGACACCGACGCCCCTGAGCTATCTGGATCTCTGGCAGGGGGCCTGCCGGGTGGCGGTCACCTTGCAGGAGCTGGAGTTCGCCCCGCGTCAGACCCTGGCCATCATGCTGCCCACCGGACGGGACTATCTTTTCGCCTTCTTCGGCGCCCTGCTGGCCGGCGGGGTGCCGGTGCCCATCTACCCGCCGACCCGACCCTCCCAGATCGAGGAACACCTGCGCCGCCATGCCCGCATCCTCGACAACGCCCAGACCCCGCTGCTGCTCACCGTCCCCGAGGCCCAGGGTCCGGCCCGCCTGCTCCAGGCCCAGGTTGCGTCTTTGCGACGGGTGCTGACACCGGCGGAGATCGGCCCCCAGTTTCAAGACCTGCCCCTGCCGGATGTGGCGCCCGAGGATCTGGCCTTTCTCCAGTACACCTCCGGCAGCACCGGCACGCCCAAGGGCGTGGAATTGACCCACGCCAATCTGCTGGCGAATGTCCGCGCCATGGGCCAGGCGGTGGGGGTGCATCCCGGGGATGTCTTTGTCTCCTGGCTGCCCCTCTACCACGACATGGGCCTCATCGGCGCCTGGCTGGGCAGCCTCTATCACGGTCTTCCCCTGGTGCTCATGTCACCTTTGCAATTTCTTGCCCGTCCGGAACGCTGGCTGCGGGCCATCCATCGGCATCGCGGCAGCCTCTCGGCGGCCCCCAACTTTGCCTATGAACTCTGCCTGCAACGCCTGAGCGAGGCCCAGCTCCAGGGTTTGGATCTGAGTTCCTGGCGCCTGGCCTTCAACGGCGCCGAGCCGGTGAGCCCCGAGACCCTGCGCCACTTCAGCGCCCGCTTCGCCCCCTATGGCTTCCGGGCGGAGGCGATGACGCCCGTCTATGGCCTGGCGGAGTGCTCCGTCGGCCTGGCCTTCCCGCCCCTGGGTCGGGGACCACGGATCGACCGGGTCGAACGCCTGAGTCTGCAAGAACAAGGCGAGGCGCGACCGGTCAGCGAGCCGGGGGAGACGGCGCTGGAACTGGTGGCCTGCGGTCGCCCCCTGCCCGGACACGAGATCCGCATCGCCGACCCCGGCGGCGAGGAGCTGCCCGAACGCCGGGTGGGGTCGATCCAGTTTCGCGGCCCTTCGGCGACCCGGGGCTACCATCGGAATCTCGAGGCCAGCCGCGCCCTGATCCGGGGCGACTGGCTGGATTCCGGCGATCAGGGTTATCTCGCCGATGGCGAGGTGTTCATCACCGGACGGGTGAAGGACCTCATCATCCGCGCCGGACGCAACCTCCATCCCTATGACGCCGAGCTGGTGGTAGGCGAGATCCCCGGGGTGCGCAAGGGCTGTGTCGCCATCTTCGGCGCCCGGGGGAAGGACCTGGCCGGCGAACGCCTGGTGGTGATGGCGGAATCCAAGCTGCGGGATGAACCGGGGAGGGAAGCCCTGAAGCGGAAGATCGAGACCGCGGTCAGCGAGGTGCTGGGTCTGCCCCCCGACGAGGTGGTGCTGGCACCGCCCCACAGCGTACTCAAGACCTCCAGCGGCAAGATCCGTCGCAGCGCCTGTCGGGAACTCTACGAAAGCGGCGCCATCGAGCGGAAGCCGCGGGCGTTGTGGTTACAGATCGCCCGCCTGGGGCTCGCGGGTCTCCGCCCGGGATTGAGCCGCTTGTGGGCCTGGTTGCGTCGTTACAGTTACGGCGCCTATGCCTGGAGCCTGTTCACGCTCTTCGCGCTGATCGCCCTGGGCGCGGTGGCGCTCGTGCCCGGCCAGGCGCGGCGCTGGCGATTGGTGCACCATGGCGCCCGCTGGCTGTTGTCTTTGGTCGGCATCCCGGTGGTGATGGGTGGGACGCCGCTCCCGGCGGAAAAAACCGGGGTGCTGGTAGCCAATCATGCCAGTTATCTGGATGCCCTGGTGCTCCTGGCCGGACTGGCCGATCCCCTGGCCTTCGTCGCCAAGATCGAATTGCAGGGGCACTGGCCCCTGGGCTGGTTTCTCCGCCGCCTGGGTTGTGTCTTCGTCGAGCGCTTCCAGACCGAGCGTAGTGTCGCGGACGCCGGACGCCTGGTGGAACTGGCCCGTCAACAACGCTTGTTTATGTTCCCGGAAGGCACCTTTGGCCGCCGCCCGGGATTGTTGCCCTTTCGCATGGGCGCCTTCGTCGCCGCCGTCGAGGCCGGGGTCCCGATCATACCCCTGGCGCTCAAGGGAACGCGGCAGGTGCTGCGGGACGGCTCCTGGGTGCCACGCCCGGGGATCGTCCAGTTGAGGTTCGGCGAACCCATCGCCGCGACGGGCGGGGACTGGCATGCCGCCCTGCGCCTGCGGGACGCTGCCCGGGCCTTCATCCGCGCCCATTGCGGCGAGCCGGATCTGGATCTGGAGCCGGTGCTCGGCCTTCCCCCTGGGGAGAGTTCCAGGGATGCGGCCCAGCCTGTGCCATGACGGACCTCCGGGCCTCGGTCGAAAATGGGTCTTTTTCGTTCTTTAAAGAAGAACTATTGCCTGAATATGTGGATTATTGTTCTTTTAAGGAGAACACACATGGCGGCTGCGACATCCAGCCCCATGCCTGAACACAGCCTCAACCGGTCAGGCTCGCGAATCTTTGATCCCTCGCCCTGGCCTGGAAACCTCGTCAGCGCCGCCATCAAGGGTGGGAACGACGCCCTCGTCGCGACCATGAGGCCGTCGGTCCGCGGGCGAGCCTCCCATCTCTGCTTCTGCTTGTCCCCAAACTTTCTGGAGCCCGATGGGTGGACGTGAAACACAGGAAAACACCTTGTTCTCGTCTAGGCGGTATATATTTATCTACCCACCGGCGATCGAAATACCCCCTTTATAGGCCGACATGAATCCTGTTCGCGCCTTAGCTCTGCAACCCAAGTGGCGACTGGCAGCCTTCTTTCTTTGGGTGCTCGCGGTTGGAGTTTCTTTGTGGCTCAGCCTGACCGACATACACCGCCAGAATCAGGAAGTGGCCATCGAAGGGGCCCGAAAGATGTTCAGAATGGTGGTTCTCGCCCGTGCCTGGAACGCCGATCACGGGGGGGTCTATGTGCCGATCACCGAGAAGAACCAGCCCAACCCTTATCTCAAGCATCCCAAGCGCGAGATCATCGATCTGGACGGCAAGCCCTATACTTTGGTCAACCCCGCCTTCATGACCCGACAAATCGCGGAGATGGCGAAAGGCAAAAGCGACGTGATCTTCCATATCACCAGTCTTGATCCGATCCGTCCAGCCAATGCCGCGGACGCCTGGGAACAGGAGGCCTTGCAAGCTTTTGAGCAGGGCGAGGCCGAGCGGCAGGGATTCGAGGAAAGCGAAGGACAAACTTTCCTGCGCTATATGGCGCCCCTCAAAGTCACTCAGGGATGCCTCAGGTGCCACGCCGACCAAGGCTACGAGCTAGGGGATATACGGGGGGGGATTAGTGTCACCCAGAATTACGACAACTTTCTCAAGGCCGCCCTACCCCGCGAGCGTCTCACCATCGGTCTCCATCTGTTGGTCCTGCTGCTTCTCACCGGGGTAAGCTGGTGGCTGCTGAACCAGTTGCGCCGGGGTTGGCTGGAGCTGGAAAACAAGATCGAAGAACTGGAAACCACCCGCGGCCATCTCTTGGAGAGCGAGAAAATGGCCTCCCTGGGCCGGATGGTGGCTGGGTTCGCCCACGAGATCAACACCCCGGTCGGGGTGGCGGTAGGGGCGATTTCTCACACCGAGGAAACGCTGGATGGGATCGATCGCTTGCTCCAATCCGAGGAAGTAAGCGAGCAGGAATTGGTGCGACGCCTCGCGGAACTTCGACAAGGTTCGCAGATTGCCCTCTCGAGTCTGCGCCGGGCCGCAAACCTGGTTCAGCGATTCAAGCGTTCCTCGGTGGATCAGGCATCGGAACAACCCCGGCGCTTCGAGATGCAGGAGCTGATCGACGATGTGCGCTATGCTCTCACCAACCAGCTCAAACGCTTACCCATCAAGTTCGAGATAGGCTGTCCTCAGGGGCTGCAAGTGTATGGAGTCCCTGGTTTGTTGGAGCAGGTGCTGACCAACCTGATCTTGAATAGCCTCACACACGGCTTTGATAACGGTGAGCGCCAGGGAGTCATTCAAATCCTGGTCGAAACGCCGGCCCCTGGGCGGCTGCGCCTTCTTTATCGTGACGATGGTGTGGGTATGACTCCGGAGGTGGTGGGGCGGGTCTATGAACCCTTCTTCACTACCCGCCGCGGCGAGGGTGGATCTGGCCTCGGCCTCTATCTTAGCTACAACATCGTTACCTCCCAATTGGGCGGCACTATCCGCTGTGAGAGCCGGCCTGGGGAAGGGGTCCTTTTCACCATCGAGATCCCTTATAACGCCATCTCTGCCTGAGACGCCAAGGCCTACACATGAAACTGGTCCGCGACCGCACCGAGGACTCAACCTCAACGCCAAGCCCCGTATCGGCTGACGAGCCGCCAGCCCAGATTCGCACTCAAGGCTACACATGGAAGCTGCTGGTAGCGGACGATGACCCGGACATTCGTGCGGTCACCCGCTTCAATCTGAAGGGCTTTCATTTCGCCGATCGCGACTTGGAGATCATCGAGGCCGACTCGGCCTACCAGGCGCGTCTTATCCTCAAGGAACGGGATGACATCGCCGCGGCTCTCATCGACGTAGTCATGGAGACTGATGACGCTGGATTACGCTTGGTGGAGTACATCCGCAACGAACTGAAAAACCCGCTCATCCGTTTGGTCATCCGCACGGGGCAGCCAGGTGCCGCGCCAGAACGGTTCGTCATCAACCATTTTGATATTGACGACTATAAGGACAAGACCGAACTCACCGCGACCCGTCTCTACACCACCGTCCGCTCCGCCATCAAGGCCTACCGTGATCTACGGACCATCGAACTCAACCGGCGTGGCTTGGCCCGACTCTTGGAGGCCGTGCCCCATCTTTACCATCTGACCGACTCACCCGATTCCCTCAATCAGTTCTTTGAAGGCGTGCTGACCCAGATCATCGGTCTCTGCAACCTCACCGAAACCAGCCTCCTCTCTACCATAGACGGTGTGGTGGCCACCTTCGATGGCAAGGAGATCAAGATTCAGGCGGCCACTGGCGGAATCGCCCACTCACCCAGGCTGGAACAGATCCGCGCTCAATGCACCGAGGCTGTGCTGCACCATGGGCTGCCCTGTACCCTGCAACAACATGCTCTTGTCATTCCACTCAGCGTCACCGGACAGGCCGCGGGCTTCATCTACATCGAGCCCACCCGGGATCTGTCGGAATCGGATCTTCACTTACTCGGCGTATTCGCCCAGCAGTGCTCGGCGGCGATGGAAAATCTGCGTTTGCACATAGACTTGCAACGCTCCTACGACAACGTTATCGATACTCTCGCGGAGGTGGCGGAATATAAGGACCAGACTACCGGGGATCACATCAACCGGATCGACCACTACACCAGGTTGGTGGCTATCGAGCTGGGCATACCTGAACCCGAAGCTCGCATGTGGGGGAAAGCGAGTCGACTCCATGACGTGGGCAAGGTAGGCATCCCGGATTCCTTACTCCGCAAACCCGGCAAGCTCACCGATGATGAGTACATTGTAATGCGCAGCCACACCCGGATCGGGGCTTCGATCCTCGGCCACGATAAGCTGATGATGTTGGCGCGGGAAATCGCTCAGAACCACCACGAACGCTGGGATGGTTCAGGTTATCCAGAAGGACGCCCGGAGCGGGAATTCTCTCTGGCTACGCGCATCGTCTCGGTGGTGGATGTCTTCGACGCGCTGGTCAGTCCCCGCCCCTACAAAGAACCTTGGTCCAAGGAGCAGGCGGCAGAGGAGATCCGCCAGGGTGCCGCCAGCCAGTTCGATCCCACGGTGGTTGAGGCCTTTCTAGCCCTGCTGGAGCGGGGGGATCTGGACGAATTCATCGAGTCGGCGCAGGTGGGAAAGAGGGCTTCCCCACCAAAGGATACGGAGATCCGCTGACCTCTGGTCAGCCGCCTACTCAAATGCAATGCCAAATACCAACCCGGTTTCCCGGAGCTGGATAGCGAAAGCGCCGCCGCCTTGTCGATCTCATCGACCAACCAGGTTTGCGGGCCGGTCGAAAAGATCCTCATACACGGCCATGCGTCAGACGGGTAGGGACATGGTCGGTCCCTTGGGGATGGGTCGGTTGGGGACGAAGTCAGGTAGGCTGGGTTGAGGAACCAAACCCAGCTTCTTCAAGCGCTCCTCTTGGGGAAGTCATTCCAGATCGATCCCAGCCTGTGCCATGACGGGCTTCCGGGCATGGGGCAAAAACGGCCGATTTTTGTTCTTATATGGAGAACAAATGCCTATATTTTTGCCTTGTTGTTCTTCATTTAAGAACAAAAAAGACGGCTCGAACGCCCAGGCCCGGGGCTGATTGAGCCGGGTTTCACTGGTTCGCGAACTGCGGCTTGGGAGCTCAATTGTGCATCACACAGCGTGTTGATTGATCCTCACCAAGCTCCAGCTTGGGACCGATCAAACAATGACTGCCGTGCTAAGTATTGTCTCGACTCTGAGAATTGCGTATTTGCCCTGGTGCCAGGTTCTGTTGACATAAGAATTTATCTCATTGATTTAAAAATCTTTCTAATGAAAAGGGCTCACTCTAACCCGTTGATCTAGAAGAACTCATGGGCTTATGTCAACAGAACCTAGGGCGAAGTCACTGATATCCACTATTATCATGAGCCGAGTGTTGTCGAGAAGGGGGTGCTGTATGGACTATGTGCCGAACCTGGAGCAGGCCGCGAATCGCCACTATCAAGACGCCTGCCTGTTAATGAGTGCCAAGCGGTTCGATAACGCGGGTTACCATTTTGGCTGGGCTGCGGAGTGCGCGATCAAGCAGAGTTTGCGGACCTATGGAGTCGGCGAGAAGGACGAGGCGATTTGGAAGCACCTGCCTGAACTGAAGTCGCTGGCGGTGATCGCTTTGCAGTCGGTATCCGGCAGGCGTTCAACGCCATTACGAGACCTTTTGGAGCGGGCCAATTTCATGCAATGGTGGGATATCAAGATGCGCTACGCTCGAAACGGATCGGTCGAAGAGCAGCGTGCGGCCCGCTGGCGGGACGATGCCGACGAGGCCATCGGGATACTCTATGAGTGACGAAACCAAACCGACCCGTTTCGACGACAGCCTGCTCCGCTTCGTTGAAGTTTTGGTCGAAACCCTGGGCAATGCCCCTCTCGAAAAGGGCTGGGTGTTACGGGATGTCTCGGGTCGTTTGGCCTTCATCCTCGGCGAGCCGATCCCTGGCCAGGAACGTGAAGCCGCCGCCGACAGACTGCTCGCCGAGCTTCCGGCATACTGCCGAGAGGGCCGCATCATCCTCGACCGGGAACAACCCGGCGTCCCTGCCATCCTGCGTCGGGGACGCGGCTACACCGAGCGCGTCCCGCTGCCGGGCGGCGGCGTCCAGATCCAACTTATCGAACAGCGTATCATCGGCCAGGACTGGCTCGAATCCCCCACCCCGAGCGCCCCGTCGCCTCCACGCTTCGTCTTCGCCAGCATCAAAGGTGGCGTAGGGCGTTCCACTGCCCTTGCCGTCACCGCCGCCCACCTTACGGCGCGGGGCCGCAAGGTACTGGTAGTGGACCTGGATTTGGAGGCCCCCGGCATTGGCGCGATGCTGCTCCCCCTGGAGGAGCTGCCGCGCTTCGGGATGCTGGATGGCTATGTGGAACGCGGTCTGGCTGGGATAGACCGGGAGTTCCTGCTGGACATGGTGGCCCCCAGCCGCTTTGGGCGGGGGCGCGGGCTCATCGACGTAGTGCCCGCCGTCGGGTCGGCCAGTAACGACCATCCCACCAACGTGCTCGCCAAGATCGCCCGTGCCTACCTGGAGCAACCCGGCCCGGATGGCGAGATGCTCGGGTTCCTTGAGCAGACCCGTCGTCTCATCGACGAACTGGCCGGGTTCAAACACTACGACGCCCTGCTCATCGACGCCCGCGCCGGGCTCAACGAATCCACCGCCGCCGCCATCCTCGGGCTGGGTGCGCAGATCTTGTTGTTTGGCGAGGATACCCCACAGACCTTTGCCGGTTACCGTTACCTGTTGGCCCATTTGGCCCGCTTTCCTCGCGACGACGCGGACGACTGGCTCGACCGCCTGCGCATGGTCCACGCCAAGGCGTCGGCGGACGAGGCGAGGCAGCAGGTCTTTCGGGATCGAGCCTACGATGCCTTTCGCGAGTTCCTCTATCGGGACCGTCCCCTGGATGACGAGACCGGCGACATCCAGCTTCCCGAGTACGGTCTAGACGATCGGGAAGCCCCTCACTTCGCCTGGCCTGTCCTGCGGGACTCCAACTATTTCGAATTCGACCCGCTCGCGGTCCCTTCCCAGTTGACCCCAGCGCTCTACGAACGGACCTACCAAGCCTTGCTCGATGGCGTGACCGCGACCATCGGCCTCGCACAGGCGGGGTAATCGACACCATGACCGAATACGTTCCATTACTGCGCCAGGCCCTCGCCAACCTCACCCCAGCACCCAGCCACGACGCCACCAAACCGCCCGAGCCGACTCAGATCTACACCCCCTCCGGGCATGCATCGGCGCTGGACCCGGAGCGCGTCCTGGTAGTAGGTGGGCGGGGGACCGGCAAGAGCTTCTGGTCCGCCACCCTGCTCAACGATGAGACCCGCGACTTCATCGCACCGAGCTACCCCTCGCTCGGCCTCGGCCACTGCAAGGTCGCCTTGGGATTCGCTGGGGTGGATCGGGACGCCCATGGCGCCCCCAGTCGCGACGAGCTGGACGACCTGATCGAGCGGGACAGCCATCTTCCGGACAAGGTCTGGCGGGCGGTAATTTTGGGTGGAGTGGCCCGCTTCGTGGAACTGGGAGAGTTGGCGGACCTTCCCGGCCACCTGCGCGGTTCGGACGGCCTGGTCGCCTGGGTGGAGGCCGACGCCGCGCGGCTCCAGCAAACCCTACGCTACGCCGACGAACAGTTGGTCCAGCGGGGAGAACGGCTGATCGTCCTGTTCGACGCCCTCGATCGCCTAGGTCGCGACTGGCGGCAGATCCGCGAGCGCACCAAGGCGCTGTTGCAGGTAGCCTTGGCTTTGCGTACCTACCAGGCCATTAAACCGAAAATCTTCATGCGCGTGGATCAGGCCGAGGACCGCGGTGTAGCGGCCTTCCCAGACGCCTCCAAGCTGCTCAGTGCCGGGGCGCGGGTGGACCTGGTGTGGGAGCGACGCGACCTCTACGGACTCCTCTATACCCTGCTCGCCAACAACCCCAATGCGGCCACCGTGTTTCACGACATGGTATGGCAACAGACCGGGATCGATCTTCCTCGAAGCGGGACGGTAGACCTGCCTGGGGAGCTGAAGGACAACGATGGACGGCAGGAGAAGGTCTTCGTCGCCCTGGCCGGTCAATACATGGGGGCTAATGCCAACAAGGGACGGACCTACACCTGGGTCTTCAACCACCTGGCCGATGCCCACGAGCGGGTCAGCCCCCGCAGCTTTCTGGAAGCCCTGCGGGTCGCCGCCACGCACCGCGGGCTCGCCGACAGCCGGCAGGTAGTGACCCCAAAAGCGATCCATGCCGGTATCCAAGCCGCTTCGGAGCTTCGCCTGAGTCAGCTCCAGGAAGAATATGGTTGGATCGAGATGGTGGTGGAGCCGCTGGCGGAGCAGCAAGTGCCTTGTTCCGAGGCGGACCTTTTCGTGCGCTGGGAGGAGGCGCGGACACCCGGCCTGATCCGGAGCCAGGCCGGCGACGGCAAGTACCTGGAGCCTATCGAATTCAGCGACGCCGACACCCATCTCCCCGCCGCCATCCTCAAGGCCCTCCTGCGCATCGGCGTGGCGGAGCGGCGTGCCGATGGCCGGATCAATATTCCAGACATCTATCGCGTAGCGGCCAAGATGCTGCGCAAGGGTGGAGTTCGCCCAGGGCGATAGACCTCCTTAGTCGGGTAGGCTGGGTTGAGGAACGAAACCCAGCTTCTTGAAGCGCTCCTCTTGGGGAAGTCATTCCAGATCGATCCCAGCCTGTGCCATGACGGGCTTCCGGGCATGGGGCGAAAAAGGCCGATTTCCGTTCTTATTTAGAGAACAATTTCCTATTTTTATGCCTTATTGTTCTCTATTTCATACCATTTCCTATTAGGGTAGTCCTGAAATCTGAATGATATTAAGATTTTCAATCAAGAATTCTGGAGCGATTAAAATGCCATGTACTTACTGTCATTCCCAAGATATCGTAAAAAATGGAATCAG
>WBZP01000738.1_pt1 | contig 42741 bp, 32 predicted proteins | sample 5204301 | NCBI WGS metagenome assembly WBZP01 (sample SAMN12412401, study PRJNA552823) | activated sludge metagenome | isolation source: activated sludge from nitrification reactor of wastewater treatment plant... | place: USA: Pennsylvania | collected 2017
GGCATTCATCGCCGTGAGCTCAATATTCCGCTGCCGGTCGAACCTGAAATGAAAACACTTGCTGACTACTTCCTGCCGGGAAGCCACCGCGATCCATACGGTACCCACGGGTTTTTCCGGACTGCCGCCATCGGGTCCCATGATGCCGGACACCGCCAGCGCGTAATCGGCCTGTATTTGTTGCAAAGCACCCGCGGTCATTTGTTCTGCAACGGCTTTGCTCACTGCTCCCTCCGTCAGCAGGCTGTCAGCCGACACATTCAATACCTCTTTCTTCACCTCGTTGGCATAACTGACCACGCCGCCCAGGTAGTAGGTGGATGCGCCGGGTTTTGTGGTCAGCAGGTGAGCGATATAGCCCCCGGTGCAGCTTTCGGCGGTACAAAGGGTTTGTCCGTTTTCTTTCAGCAGGCGGGCAACAATATCCTCTATTTTTTCATCCTGGTCGGTGATCACCTGATCCTGCACAATGCTTTTAAGCTTTTCAAATTGTGCATCCAGCGCGGCTTCCACTTCTGTGGCCTGTATGCCGGAGGTGGACAGCCGCAGCCTGACCATGCTGAAATGCGGCAGATACGCCAGTCTTATATCCGAGGGGAGAGCGGATTCAAAATCCACGAGCATTTCTGCCAGGAAAGATTCACCCGCGCCAAAAGTAACGAGTGTACGGTGTGCGATATGCGGTAGGGAGAAGCGCTCGCGTAAAGCAGGGATGACGGAGTCGGTCATCAGTCCCTTCATTTCATGCGGCACCCCGGGCATGCTTACGAAAATTTTACCCTTTTTCTCAAACCACATACCGGGCGCAGTACCCCGTTGGTTAAAAAGTACTTTGCAGGTGTCGGGTACTTCCGCCTGTTTGAGGTTACGTTCCAGCAGGGGGCGTTTGAATACATTTTCAAATAGATGCTTCACATGCTGCAGGGTGGATGCATCCAGCACCATTTTGCCTCCAAAGTATTCGGCCAGTAATGGCTTGGTGATGTCGTCGGCGGTGGGTCCCAGACCACCGGTAATGAGTATAATGTCTGCCTGTTGTTGTTCTGCTTCCAGCGCTTGCCAGATCGAATGGTAGTGGTCGCCAACCGCCACCCGGCGGATCACGGCGATGCCAGCCCTGTTGAGTTCCTGCGCCATCCAGGCGCTGTTGGTGTCTACCACCTGGCCGATAAGCAATTCATCGCCGATGGTAATGATAGAAGCATTGATCATGGGGAAATGCAAAATGCAAAAGTCAAAAGTAAAAATTCAAAATTCAAAAGTCAAAAGTAAGGGATTAGGAGAGTTTAGGGTTTAGGCGTTTAGAGTTTAGAAGGGGTTTGGAAGGTTTAGGAAAGTTTAGGGAGGTAGGGAATTGTGAATTATGGGTTATTAGTTATGAATTATTAGTTATGAATTATGAGTTATCAGTTAAGATATCAGGCATTGAGGGTTCGCAATTTAAAATTGGCGTTCAGTTCAGTTTTAGGGAAAGATCACATTTCTCACATTTGCACATTTGCATATTTGCACATTTTCAACTTATATTCACATTCAAATAACTGCTATGTCTACTCAAAACTACTCCAACCATGTCCGGTTGGTTCCCATGTATCATTACCTCGCCTTCAGTCTGTTGCTGGCATTATTGATTGGCGCAGGGCGGAATGTTTACCAGGCGGTACAGGCGGGGGAGGGGTTGTACAGTGCTTCCCTGATCCTGGTGATGGTATTTGTGCTGATGATTGTGTATTGGTATGCGCGGGTGTTCGCTTTACGGGCGCAGGACCGCGCCATCCGGGCTGAAGAAAATTTCCGGCATTACCTGCTTACGGGCAAGACGCTGGATTCCAGGCTGCGTATGTCGCAAATCATTGCCCTCCGTTTTGCACCTGATGAAGAATTTCCAGCCCTTGCTAAAAAAGCAGTGGATGAGGGACTTTCCGCCAAAGCCATTAAGCAGGCTATTCAGAACTGGAAGGGGGATTATTACCGGGTGTGAGGGGAAAGTTTAAGGTTCAATGTTTAAGGTTTAAGGTTGGCAACAGGGCAAGTGCTTTTTATTCCACTTTTTTATTCAACAATTAGCGTGGGTTGTGGCATGGAGACGTTACAAACAGCCTCACAGCTGGGTATCAGGCAATAAAGCGAACTGCGCATACCTGAAAAGAGAGCAGCCTGTCAGTATATCAACCAATCATCAAATCCATTTGCGTCCTTTGTGCTTTTTCCGCATAATCCGGTCCAAAGCCGCATGGTTGACAGAAACTTAACAAATCATAGTAAATTTGGTGACAATGGAAATTTTCGAAAATCTGGACGATCTTCTAAAGACTTTTTGGTTTGTTGCTATTCCTGCAAGTTTGGTTTTCATCATCCAGACAATTATGACCTTTTCAGGGGCAGACTCATCAGATGGGATTGAAGCCGATTTTGACGGAGACCTGAACGGTGCTGATGCGCCCTTTCAACTCTTTTCATTACGAAATCTTATTAATTTTCTTCTGGGGTTTAGCTGGACAGGGATTTCATTGTATACAAGCATTTCAAACAAATCATTACTTGTAATCCTGTCATTGGCTGTAGGTATTTCTTTTGTTTATTTATTTTTTCTTGTAATCCGGCAAGTGCAAAAACTGGCCGAAGACAATTCTTTTAAACTGAAAAACGCGTTGAATAAAACCGCAGAAGTTTATCTGACAATTCCGGAAAATAAAAAAGGAAAAGGGAAAATAATAATAAGCATAAACGGCGCATTCCACGAATTGGAAGCCATGACAGAAAATGGCAAAATTCAATCCGGTACGGTTGTTAAAGTTGTAAGAGTGGAGAACAACGAAATTTTAATTGTAGAAACTGTTTAATCTGATAATCAATATGACGCCAATAATAATTATTGTAGTTGCAGCACTGGTTCTTTTTGTCACCATTTCCGCATTAATATCAAGGTATAAGCGTTGCCCATCGGACAAAATTCTGGTTATTTACGGACGTACAGGTGGTACTTCAGCAAAATGTATTCATGGTGGAGGCGCTTTTATTTGGCCGGTAATTCAGGACTTCGCTTTTTTAGATCTGAAGCCTCTGTCTATTGAAGCTAATCTCACGAATGCTTTAAGCCGTCAGAATATCAGAGTAGATGTTCCTTGCCGGTTTACTATAGCTATTTCAACAGAATCAGACAGTATGAATACCGCTGCTGAAAGGCTGTTGGGATTATCGTCTGAGCAAATTCAGGAATTGGCTAAGGATATTCTTTTCGGGCAATTGCGTTTGGTGATCGCTACCATGACCATTGAAGAAATCAATTCGGACCGGGATAAGTTTCTTGACAATATTTCAAAAAATGTTGACAGTGAATTAAAGAAAATTGGTTTAAAACTAATCAACGTAAACGTTACTGATATTAAGGACGAATCAGGTTACATTGAGGCATTAGGAAAGGAAGCGGCTGCTAAAGCCATTAATGAAGCAAAGATCAGCGTTGCCGAACAGGAAAAAATCGGGGAAACCGGAAAAGCACTTGCAGACAGGGAAAAAGATACTCAGATAGCTGAAACACACAGGGACCGTGATGTGAAGATTGCCATCACGCAAAAAGATAAAGAAATCAGTATTGCAACCGCCGTGAAGGATGAAACCATCGGAAAGGCTGAAGCAGAAAGAGATACAAGGGTTAAAACTTCAGAGGCAAATGCTATAGCCATAAAGGGGGAAAACGAAGCTAAAATTGCCATTGCTCAATCGGAAGCCAACAGAAGAGAAAAAGAAGCAGAAGCTTTGCGAGTTGCGTTAGCCTCTGAAAAGGTACAACAGGCAAAGGCATTGGAAGAAGCATACCTTGCTGAACAAAAGGCAGAATTGGCCCGTTCCGAAAGGGAGCGTTCAACACAAATTGCAAACATTGTTGTACCTGCTGAAATTGCCAAGCAACGCGCCATTATTGAAGCCCAGGCAGCTGCGGAAACAATCCGGGAAAATGCTAAAGGTGAGGCAGATGCCATCTATGCTAAAATGGAAGCGGAAGCAAAGGGCCTTTTTGAGATATTGACAAAGCAGGCGGAAGGGTACAAGGAAGTTGTAGCGGCCGCAGGAGGCGACCCGAACAAAGCATTCCAGTTGTTATTAATAGAAAAGTTGCCGGAGTTGGTTAAGACTCAGGTTGAGGCAGTTAAGAATATTAAAATTGACAAAATCACTGTTTGGGATTCTGCAAACGGTCAGGGTGAAAACGGTAATTCTTCCACAGCGAACTTTGTTTCTGGAATGATGAAAACTGTTCCACCCCTGAACGATCTGTTCAACATGGCAGGACTAAACCTCCCGGCATACCTGAAAGGTGCTGACGAAAAAAGCGATACTCCCAAAAAAGAAGAATAGAAATCCGCTTCAGGATCAACAATACAAATCTTCTAATTTCTTTGTGTCCTCTGCGCCAGCCTTCGCGTTCTCAGCGGTTAATCGCATGCAAAGCGGAAAAGGGAGAAGATTCATCAGCACATCACCAAATCATCAAATCTCCCTCATCTTCTTATACACATTAATCAACCCGTTCGTGGAAGCATCATGCGTATACACGGGATCGTTATGCTTTAATTCGGGCAGGATTTTATTGGCGAGTACCTTGCCCAGTTCCACGCCCCACTGGTCGAAACTGTAGATATTCCAGATGATGCCCTGTACAAAAATCTTGTGTTCATACAAAGCGATCAGTTCGCCCAGGGTAAAGGGGGTGATCTGTTTCACCAGGATGGAATTGGTAGGGCGGTTCCCTTCAAACACGCGGTAGGGATTCTCGTGTGGGCTGCCGTTCATCAGGGCTTCCGTTTGCGCGAAGAAATTGCTGAGCAGTTTATCGTGGTGATCGCCGAGGGGGTTGTGGCTGATGGCAGGCGCAATGAAGTCGCAGGGGATCAGCTGGGTGCCCTGGTGGATCAGCTGGTAGAAAGCGTGCTGTCCGTTGGTACCGGGTTCGCCCCAGATCACCGGGCCGGTGGCATAGGTCACCCGTTGCCCGTTTCGGTCCACATACTTGCCGTTGCTTTCCATATTTCCCTGCTGGAAGTAGGCCGCGAAGCGGTGCAGGTACTGGTCGTAGGGGAGGATGGCTTCCGTGGCCGCGCCGAAGAAATTGGTGTACCAGATCCCGATCAGGGCCATTAACACCGGAATATTTTTTTCGAAAGGTTCACTGGCAAAATGTTCGTCGGTGTGATGAGCGCCCCTGAGGAGCTGTTCAAAATTCTCAAAGCCGATGGTGAGCGCAACAGACAGCCCGATGGCGCTCCAGAGGCTGTAGCGGCCGCCCACCCAGTCCCAGAAAACGAACATATTTTCCGGGGCAATGCCGAATTTCACCACTTCCGGTTCATTGGTGCTGAGGGCCACAAAATGTTTGGCGATGTGCGCCTCATCACCGGCCTGCTGCAGGAACCATTGCCTGGCAGTGTGGGCATTGGTCATGGTTTCCTGGGTAGTGAAGGTTTTGGAAGCGATCAGGAAGAGGGTTTCTTCCGCGTTTATTTTTTTCAGGGTTTCGGCGATATGGGTACCATCTACATTGCTTACGAAATAAGGCTGGATACCTTCCACCCAGTAGGGTTTCAGGGCTTCAGTCACCATCACCGGTCCCAGGTCGCTGCCTCCGATGCCTATGTTGACGATATAGCGGATTTTTTTACCGGTAAATCCTTTCCATGCTCCCTGGTGTACCTTTTCGCAGAAGGTCTGCATCTGGCGCAGTACCGCCTGCACATCGGGCATGACATCCCTGCCGTCCACCAGTACCGGTTTGCCGGAGAAATTGCGTAGGGCGGTGTGTAGCACCGGCCGGTTTTCGGTCACGTTGATGCGTTCGCCGGTAATAATGGCACGGATGGCTTCTTCCAGTTTACATTCCCGGGCCAGTTGCACCAACAGGTGGATAGTTTCATCAGTCAGGCGGTTTTTGGAGAAGTCAAACACCAGGTCGCGGAGGCAGCATGAATACCGGCTGAAACGGTCCGGGTCAGCTGCAAAAAGGTCGCGCATCTGTTCGGTCTTCATGCCTTCAAAATGGGCTTGCAGTGACTGCCAGGCCAGGGTAGCCGTTGGATTGATGCCAGGTAACATGGGTAGTAAGTTGATTTCGGCTGCGAAGATAAGGAACAGGCTTTTCCGGTGCTGTTCTGCTTTTCACCCGACCCATTTTTGTTAACAAGTTGTTTTCGTGTGCCGCTTCCGGGTAAAAAAATTTTTCTGTCAGAGGAATAACCTTATTTTAACTGAGTGTGCCTGATTCCTTTTGTTATTCCAGCGTATCGGGTACCACCAGAATACTAACTGCTGAAGCCGGCAATCTCTATTCCCGCCTGAAGCTTGCTTAATTTCCAAGAAACACTGATTTTATTTTGACAACAAACCCCTCATTATGCGGAAGATTTTCTCCCTGTTGAGTGCATACGTGCTCATTTTTTCATTCTCCACCCAGGCACAATTCAGTGTGTCCGGGGGTACTGGTCTGGCAGCTACCTATTCAAGCCTTACCAATACCGGCGGTTTATTTGAAGCTATCAATGCAACCGCCCAAACCGGCAACAATATTGTGGTATCCGTAACCGGCAACTCTACCAGTGAAACCGGAACAGTATCGCTTAATGCGGGGGCCTGGACAAGCATTACCATTTCGCCATCCGGTGGCGCAGGCCGTACCATTTCCGGGGCTGCATCTGCCGGAACCCCCCTGATTAATTTTAACGGGGCGGATAATGTAACGATTGACGGGTTAAAAACCGGGGGCAATTCTCTCACTATCTCCAATACAACCGTTTCCGGCACATCCAATACCAGTACGATTCGATTCATTGGTGGGGCTACCAACAACACCATAACGAATTGTTCCATTCAGGGATCTTTCAACAGCTCAACCATTACTACCAACGGTGGTATAATCTTTTTCAGCACCGATGCCAACACAGCAAATGGTAATGACAACAATACCATTTCCAATAATGATATCGGACCGGCCGGCACCAACCTGCCGGTAAAAGCGATTTATGGTAACGGATCAACCACTACAACTGCCATCGGCAATAGCGGTAATGTTATTAATAACAATAATATATTTGATTATTTTCTGAGTAACGGTACCAGTTCAGGTTTATACATCAACAATGGTTGTAATACCTGGAGTATCACCAACAACCGTTTTTATCAGACTGCTACCCGCACCTGGTCGAGTGGAGCCACCCATAGCGCTATCAATATCCAGGGCACCACATCACCGCAGGGAGCACAGGGTTTTACCATTACCGGAAATATTATAGGTTATGCAGCTTCCAATCAAACCGGAACGTATACGCTGACAGGTTCAACCGGCAAATTCCAGGGTATAGTATTTAATGGCATAACGGGGGCGACGTCCAGCAGTATCTCCAGCAATACCATTGCATCCGTTTCACTCACCGGCGTAACCTCCAATGGTACAGGTTCCAGCAGCACTCCTTTTGCCGGTATTATCGTAGTGAATGGGGTGGCTGCCACCAACAGCAATACCATCGGAAGTCAGAGTGCCACAGGGGCTTTAACTTTTTCAACCAACTCCACAACGGCAACGGATGTGTATGGAATTTATAATTTCAGTTCCGATGCCTGGACATCCAATTCCAATAATATTGGCGGCATCTCCGTAACCAATGCGGCGGCTTCCGGAACCTACATCCTTTATTGCATGCGGGCAAATACCGGAACAACTCTTTCATGGACGGCTAATAACAATAATGTGGGTGGAACGGTTGCCAATTCAATTTCTCTGACTGCCACCGGCACCTCCAGCCAGGTAATTGGGATGCATTCTGGCAATGCCGCAATGTCATTTACCGGGAACACTATCCGTAACCTGACTACCAACATAGGAACCGGAACTACCACTTCGGCCTCGGTAATAGGTATCTGCCATACCAGTACTACACCAGTTAATACACTTTCACAGAATACCATCTTTAATCTCTCAAATACTAATACTACTGCCGCATCTGTAGTTACAGGGATTCAATTCACTGGTGGTACCGGAAATGTCGTAGAACGAAATCTTATCTACGGACTTACCGTTGCTACCAACAGTGCTTCGGCAGAGGTGAATGGTATCCGCGTAGGCGGTGGTACCACTACCTACCGGAATAACATGATTGCCCTCGGTGCCGGCATCAGCAATGCCATCGGTGCAGCTGCTTCTAACAGCTCTGCCTCTGGCATCAACGGTTTCAATGGTTCACTTGGAACAGATAATTTCTGGCATAACAGTATCTATATAGGCGGCACCGCCACTGCAGGTTCGGGCGCTTCCTACGCCTTTAATGGCGTGCAAACAACCAATACCCGGAGTTTCCGGAACAATATCTTTTTCAATGCACGCACCAATTCAGGCGCAATCGGTAAGCATTATGCGGTAAAGATTAATGGTACTGGAGCCAATCCCACCGGCCTAACCATCAACAACAACGTTTATTTTGTAAATGGTACCGGTGGTGTGTTTGGGTATTTCAACAGCGCGGATGTGGCTAACCTGGCGGCATGGAGAACAGCGGTGGGGCAGGACCTTGCCAGTATCGAGGGCAATCCCCAATTTGCTGCTCCGGCAGCCACGACGCCTGATCTGCATATTAACCCTTCCATTGCCACTCCCGCGGAAGCAAATGGTACAGATCTGGGTGTAACCAATGATTTTGACGGAGAAACCCGCTCCGGACTTACGCCAGTGGATATTGGCGCGGATGCGGGCAACTTTACCGGCGCCGACTTCAGCGCACCGGTGATTACCTATACAGCGCTGGGAAATACCTGTACACTCACCGGTCTTACCCTTACGGCTACGATTACGGATGCCGGAAGCGGTGTGCCCACAACGGGTATCGGATTGCCGGTATTATACTGGCGCGTAAATGCAGGATCTTACACTGCCGTTACCGGCAGTTTTGTGAGCGGTAATACCTACAGTTTCGGACCTTTCGGCAGTGGATCTGTGGGAGATGTTATCTCCTATTATATCGTCGCTCAGGATGGTGCTGCCACACCCAATGTTGCCGCAAGCCCCGCTGCGGGTTCGGGATCCTTAACAGCTAATCCGCCTGCTGCGGGTACGCCACCCACCTCACCCTCCAGTTTTAATCTGCAAAGTTCACTGAGTGGAACATATACCGTTGGTTCGGGAGGAAATTATGCTACCCTTTCAGCGGCCGTTACTGCTTATAACAATTCCTGTTTAACCGGACCGGTTGTATTCTCACTCACGGATGCGTCCTACACATCCGGAAGTGGTGAAACTTTCCCGATCACCATCAATGCCAACAGTTTTGCCAGCGCCACCAATACGCTGACTTTCAAAACCACCCAGGCGAATACAAGCATATCCGGAAGTGCAGCTTCTGCTATCATCGTTTTGAACGGAGCAGATTATGTGATCATTGACGGCTCAGTGAGTAACACGGCCAACACAGTATGTCCGGCATCTGCCGCCAGCCGTGATCTTACCATTACCAACTCCAATACCGGCACTTCCAGTGCGGTTATCTGGCTACAGACAGCCACCGGTTCAAACGCTGCCACAAATAATGTTATCCAGAATATCAATCTCGTGGGTAACAGCAATACGACCACTTTGTTTGGGGCCGGATCTGGTTCCAATACCATCAGTGTTTCCAGTGCGGGCACTAATAACAACAACAATAGCTTTGTGAATAATAATATCAGTAAAACACAATATGGTATTTATTCAGGGGGTGCCAGTGCGGGTAATAAAAACACGGGGAACATTATTAATCAAAACCTGATTAATACTGGTTCTCCCAATAATGTGGGAATTGGCGGTATTTTGGTTGGTTTTGAAAACAATATTACCATCAGCGGAAATACAATTTCCGAAATTAACGGTTCCAGTGACCGGTTTGCAATCAGTGCAGGATTTAGCAATTCTTTCGGCGCTACCTCAACAGGTACTGCGGAAGTTACCAATGCGACTATAACCAATAATATCATTGGTAATGTGATTGGTAATGGCACCAATTCATCTATCGGTATTGCATTGAGCTCGGCTGCCAGTGGTACATCCCTGATTGCAAATAATATGGTGTATGGAGTTTCTCATAATTCCACTTCTCCTGATTTTGCCGCGGGGATTGTAGTAGGTGGAGGTGCCGCGACCACCAATGTTTACCACAATACAGTTTCTATGCAGGGAACCATTACTGGCGGCACTGCGGCTACACAAACCTCTGCTTGTTTTGCCATAACTTCTGCTTCTTCACCGACGGGCCTGGTAGATGTGAAAAATAATATATTCAGCAATACTCAGGCCAATAACTCCGGAACCTCGATGCGGTTTGCCGCCATTGCTCTTGGCTACAGTTCTTCCATCAGCAATTACGCCGGCATAGCGAGTAACAACAATGATCTGTATGCAGCCGGAACCCTGGGTACTTACACCGTAGGTATTACAGGAGGTATAACTGCTCAGTTGAGAACTACGCTCTCCGCATGGACTGCAGAAACCGGCCGTGATGCCGCCTCTTTAAATGTGCTTCCCGTGTTTACCGGCCTTACGGATTTACATCTTAATAATACCAGTAATCCCTTACTTGATGGTGCTGGTGCCACTGGAACCGGAGTAACAAGTGATATAGATTGCGAAACCAGGAGTGGAACACCGGATATCGGTGCCGATGAATTTGAATCGCCAAACTGTACCGGTGCAACCGGAGGTACTGCCACCGGTGATGTGAGCTTCTGCGGATCGGGTACACCCACCATCACCGCTTCCGGGTATTCAACCGGTAATACCAGTGGTTACCAATGGTACACTTCCACCAACGCGGGCGATTACCCGAATGGAGGAACTGCGGTGAGCGGACAAACCAACCCGGCTTCTCTTACAACGGGTGTGGTTTCTGTAACCACCTACTACTGGCTCCGTGTTACCTGTACCGCTGCCAGCGCTACCGATAACTCCAACATGATTACTGTAACAGTGAACCCGCTGCCGGCTGCCGTAAATGTGAGTGGGGCAGGTACATTCTGTTCCAATGCCACTATTACTGCTGATAACGGTAACGATGGTACGATTTACTTCCAGGGAACCACTTCCGGTGGTACTTCTACCGCTACGGCTTCCACTTCCGAAACAGTAACCAGTTCCGGTACCTATTACTTCCGGGCACAGTCTGCTCAAGGATGCTGGGGTCAGGAGGGAAATGTCACTGTTGTTATACAAACAGATCCGGGCTTAACAGGAACAAATGCCAGTATTTGTGTGGGTGGAGCAGGTACCATTGCAGCGGTTGCTGCAAACAGTTGCGCGGGATTTGCAAATTCAGGCACCACGCTGAACGGTACACTCACCGCAGCTACAGATCCGATTGCTACCCGTTTGACCGGTATGTCAAATTCAACTGCCTGCGCATTTACCGCCGGGGTAACCCGCAACTATACTGCGCAGCAGTTCCAGGTATCTGTTACGGGTAATTATGTATTTGATATGACTGCCAGCTCGCTGTCTGATAATATGGGTTATATAGTAACCGGAAACTTTGTGCCCGGCAGCTGTGCCACCGGAACCTTTGTAAGAGGGGATGATGATGATGGAACCGGAAACCTTCCGAGGATGGGTGCCAGCGGCGTGGGCGCCGGAACAATGACCCTCACTGCAGGTGTTACCTATACATTGATTACGCTTAATTACTCGGCAACTTCAGGTACTGCCAGCGGTACTTATACCTGGACAATTACGCCTCCTTCCGGTGGACAAATCATGTTGCCTGCAAATGGAAATATCGAATGGTATACCGCCGCTTCAGGTGGTACTGCCATCGGCACGGGATCACCCTTTAATCCGGTGGGGGTTGCAGGGTCCGGGCTGAATGATACCAATACACCGGGCACCACAACTTACTACGCAGCCTGCTCCAATGCCAGCGCCTGCCGTACCCCTGTAACCTTTACCATTAACCCGAACTATACGGTTACCGCTTCGGCTGGTTCCAATGGTTCGATTTCACCGGCAGGGGTAACCACCCTTACCTGTGAAGGAACCGGCAGCCAGGCTTACACCATCACCCCGGATGCCTGCTACAGTGTAGCGGATGTGTTGGTGAATGGTTCATCTGTTGGCGCGGTTACTTCTTACACTTTCAATAACGTAGCTTCCAATCAAACGATCAGTGCCAGCTTTGTATTGAATACTTACAATATCACCGCTTCCGCCGGAACGGGTGGCAGTATTTCACCGGCCGGTGCAGTGAGTGTGAACTGCGGCAGCAATCAAAGCTTTACCATTACTCCTGATGCCTGCTACAGCATCGCGGATGTACTGGTGGATGGGGTATCTGTAGGTGCAGTAGGCAGCTATACTTTCACCAATGTAACTGCAGCCCACACCATCAGCGCTTCCTTTGTGCTGAATACCTACACCATCACCGTTACCGCCGGCGCCAATGGTTCCATTACGCCGGGCACGGGCAGTGTGAACTGCGGCAGCAACGCCAGTTACACCATCACGCCTGATCCGGGTTACAATGTAGATGATGTGGTGGTAGATGGCGTATCACAGGGAGCCATCCTGAGCTATACATTCACCAATGTACAAACAACGCATACGATCAGCGCCAGCTTCGTACTGGCCGCCTGCATCAATAACAACTTCAGCGGTACGGGCAACTGGACCGATGGCACGAAGTGGAGCTGCGGCGCACCGCCGAATCCGGGTGATAATGTTACCATCCTTGCCGGCGCCAATGTTACCCTAAATACAGACTTCACCGTAGCCGGTACCTTCTCGATGGGAACTGGTGCCACCATGACAGTGAGCCCTGATCAGACTTTTGCGGTGAGTGGCAGCGCCAACTTCAACGGTCAGGCTGTTACCTTCCGTTCTGATGCCACCGGTAATGGCCGCCTGGGCCAGGTAACGGGTACGCTGAGCGGCGCCACCAATGTAACGGTGGAACGCTACCTGCCCAACAACGGTTTCCGTAGCTGGAGGTTGCTGAGTGTGCCCACCAGTGGTACCCAAACCATCCGTCAGAGCTGGCAGGAGAACAACGCTCCGCTGGCCAACAATGTACCGGGTTACGGTACGCTGATCACCGGCGGTGGTAATAACACCGGTGCTTCACAGGCACTGGGCTTCGACTTCAGCGGCCCGAACACTTCGATGCTGTTCTGGAATAATACCGGCTGGGGTAATATCAGCGGTACGCTGGGTGCTATCTCTGCCCGCCAGGCATACTTCCTCTATGTGCGTGGCGACCGCAGTAAAACAGTGACCGGTCTCGTTACGGATGCAGGTTCAACCACCCTGCGTACACGCGGAACAATCTACACCGGCGACCAGGTGATCCCCGCTCTGAATACCTTCTCCCTGGTACCCAACCTGTATCCCTCTGCGATCGACTTCCGTCAGTTAACGCGCAGCGGGGTGGCTAATAACTTCACCTTGTGGGATTCGAAAACACAACTGGGCAACCAGCTGGGTATGTACGTAACCTTCAGTGCTACCAACGACTTCCTGCCGAATATCGGAACCAATAGCTACCCGCTGACTACCCGGAACGCCCGGATTGAAAGCGGCCAGGCATTCTTTGTAAACGGTGGCGCCGGTGCATCCATCACCCTGAAGGAGGTGGCCAAAATCAGCGACTCGGCCAATGGTAACCTCGGCCTTCGCCCGGTGAAGCGCGAGAAGCTCGTAACCGCGCTGGAAACAGCGGATGGCACCCTGCTGGATGGTAATACCGTGGTATTCGATGCAGCTTTTGCCAACGCGGTGAATGAAGACGATGCACAGAAAATGGGCAATCCCGGCGCGAACTTCGGTATCGAAACGGCGAACAAGCTGTTGTCGGTGGAAGGCCGCCAGGTAGCTGAAGAGCAGGATGCAGTGCAGTTCCGGATGTGGAATCTCTCAACCGGCAGCTATGTGCTGAACCTGCAGGCAGGCCGCATCGCGAAAGCGGGAGTGGAAGCCTTCCTGGAAGACAGCTATACCGGTATCCAGACCCCGCTGGAACTGAATGGCAATACCAAAGTAAACTTCACCGTTGATGCCAGTGCCGCTTCGAAAGCAGCCAACCGATTCCGCGTGGTGTTTGGAAAAGCGGGAACACGTACAGGTACCTACAGCATTGCTCCGAACCCGGTAGAGGGTGGGGTGATGAATGTGGTTCTGAAGAGCCAGCAGCCGGGCCGTCATACCATCAAAGTACTGTCTGCACAAGGGCAAGTACTGAGTACCCGGGTGATTGAACATGCCGGTGGCAATGGCAACCAGCAGATCAGCCTGCCGGCCGGATTGTCCCGCGGCGCTTACCTGGTAGAGTTCATCTCTCCGGATAAAACCCGCACGGTACAAACGCTGTTCGTGAATAAGAAGTAAGCGATACGCTTAACATACTAAACAGCCCCGGGGTTACTCCCGGGGCTGTTTGTTTGGGGGAGATAAAGGTTTAAAAGGTTCAAAAGGTTCAAGAGGTTCAAAAGGTTGGCTCCGTATGCAGGCTCGTTTGCACATTTGCACATTGGCATATTTTCACATTTTCTTCGTGCTCCTTCGTGTCCTGGTGCCTTTGTGGTTCAATTCTTAAAAAAATCCCCGCCTTCATAGGCAGGGATTCAATGTATTCAATATCGCTTATCAGAATTGTTCCAGCTTGCTGAAGAAGAAATCACCTTCTATGCGGGCGTTCTCATCACTGTCACTGCCATGAACGGCATTCTCACCTACGGAGGCTGCATACAATTTACGGATGGTTCCTTCTGCCGCCTGTGCCGGGTTGGTGGCGCCGATCAGCTTGCGGAAATCTTCCACCGCGTTTTCTTTTTCGAGGATGGCAGCGGTGATGGGGCCACGGCTCATGAACTCCACCAGTTCACCGTAAAAAGGACGCTCTTTATGTACGGCATAAAATTCACCGGCTTTTTCTTTGGAAAGGTGCACCATTTTCATGGCCGCGATCCGGAATCCTGCTTCATTGATTTTAGCTAAAATGGCTCCGGTATGCCCTTTTTCGGTGGCATCGGGCTTAATCATGGTAAAGGTCCTGTTGCTCATAATGTAATTTTTGAGGCGCAAAGATAGCCGCTTTTGGGCTTTGGAAGCTATCCCTGCATAAAAATAAGCCTGCCAGCCCACCGTAAACTGCCGGGGAACCGTTACTTTTGCGCCTCTTTATGCAGCCCATCCACGAATTTTATCCCTTGCTGGCTACGCCCCGGAAAGTGGTGATCACCATGCACCAGAAACCGGATGGGGACGCCATGGGCTCCACCCTGGCTTTGTATCATTTCCTCTTACAACTCGGGCATGAGGCACAGGTGATTTCTCCCACCAACTGGGCCGATTTTCTGAACTGGATGCCGGGTGTTGAAAAGGTGATGGATTATGAACGGCAAACGGCGGCAGCTGATCAGTGCATAGATGCAGCCGACTGGATTTTTTGCCTGGATTTCAATACCCTTAGCCGTACCAAACGGATGGAACCAAAGTTGCTGTCAGCACAGGCAGACAGGATTCTGATAGATCATCACCAGGAACCACAGACAGATAAATTCAGTTATGGTATCAGCGATACCGGCAAAAGCAGTACCGCTGAAATGGTGTATGATTTTATTGAGAACAGCGGCTACAACGACCGGATCACTTCCACCGTTGCCGAATGCCTGTACACAGGGGTGATGACAGATACCGGCTCCTTCCGGTTTCCCTCCACCACGCCTTCTGTTCACCAGATGGTGGCACACCTGCTGAGCACGGGGATCAATCACAGTAAAATCCACGAGAACCTGTTCGATAATTTCCTGGAAAACCGTTTCCGGTTTTTTGGTAATGTGCTGCTGAACAGGATGGAGATTTTCTATGAGTATAATACAGCCCTGATTGTAATACCGCAGTCTGACCTCCTTAAATACAATATCACTACCGGTGATACCGAAGGCCTGGTGAATTTCCCGCTCAGCATCCGCGGTATTAAACTGGCCGCGATCATCATTGACCGAGGAGAGGAACGGAAAAGTTCTTTCCGCAGCAAGGGCGATTTTGATGTGAATATTTTTGCACGCACCTATTTCAACGGGGGCGGACATAAAAATGCTGCCGGCGGGCAAAACCGCGAACCTTTGGAAGAAGTATCCCGGCAGTTTATCACGGCGATGAAAGCATGCCGGAACCAGCTCAGTAACTATGACTTTTAATTATAAACCAATCATGATGAAGCAAGCAATGTATCTGATAGTGGCAGCCACCCTGGTAATTTCCGGCTGTACTGCTCCGTTTAAAAAAACAGGGGAAGGGATGGAATATAAAATCATCTCCGATGAAAAATCACCGGTGATCAAGCCCGGCCAGTATTTCGAAATTCATTTCACGCAGCGGTATAAAGGCAGTAACAAGGATACCATGCTGTTTAATTCGTATGAGTATGCCAGCCAGGTAGTGATGCTTGATTCCAATGCGATCCCCCCGATGTATTATAAAATTTTCAGCGAAGTGCGCAAGGGCGACAGCGTGGTGGTACGCCAGCTCACCGACAGTATCCTGAAAAGAGGTCCGGGTGCACCCTTTATGAAAAAAGGCGCCTTTATCATCGCTTCCTACAAGGTGATGAATGTTTTTGATACCAAGGCCGCTGCCGACAGCGCTACCAATGCACAGATGCTGATTGCCCGTGCCAACGATTCGGTACGCTCCGCAAAGCAACTCGTAAAGGATGATAAAATCATCACCGATTACCTGAAGAAAAATAATATTCAGACGGTAAAAACCCCGCTGGGTGTTTATGTACAAATCCTGCAGCCGGGCGAAGGCAATCCCGTGGATACCTCCCAGGTGATGAAAGTATTCTATACCGGTAAAACACTGGAAGATGGGAAAGTATTCGACAGCAATATGGATACCGTTAAAAATCCCGGTGCCCGTGCATTCGCCGTCTATATGTCACGCACCGAATCGGTGATCAAAGGATGGGGTGAAGGTTTGAAACTGCTGAAGAAAGGATCCAAAGCGGTGTTCTACATTCCTTCCAGCCTGGCTTATGGTGCGCAGGGAGCCGGAGACGCGATCAAACCCAACTCCAACCTCGTATTTGATATTGAGGTAGCGGATGTGGTGTCTGCCGCACAGGCCCGTGCCGAGGAAGATGCCATCCGTAAGAAAATGGAAGCCGCCCGCAAAAATTACATGGATTCCGTTGAGCGTGCAGAAAAACTCAAACTGAAGGATTCTGCCCTGAAAGGCGGCAAATAACTGCTGGAAAGCAAGATGAACGAGGGTTGTACCAGTGATGATACAACCCTTGTTGTTTTTTATTAATTGTAATGCAGCCTGATTAATCGGCAACTTACATCGCCATGGTTCATGTCCCCACGAACCCTACGGAATCATTCCTGCAGTTTCATCTTCATTGTACCAATAAACCAAATGCAGTGCCCTCTTCGAACCACGGCGGGTTAATGGATGGTTCGTGGGGGCACGTACCACGGCTGCGGAAAAAAGGGCCGTAGTTTTTCAATAAGCTACCGACTGCTGTTGGTAAGCCTCCACCAGCTGCACGGCCTCTTTCGCCGCGCGTACATCATGCACCCGCAGGAGAGATGCACCGTTCAGCAGGGCGATGGTATGGAGGCAGGTGGTGCCGTTGAGCGCCTCTGCAGCTGTGATATTCAACGTACGGTAAATCGTGCTTTTACGGGATATGCCTGCCAGTACCGGTAACTGCAGGATACTGAAAACCGACAACTGTGATAATAGCCGGAAATTATGCTCAATGGTTTTGCCAAAACCGAAACCGGGATCAATGATCAGCTGCCGGATTCCTGCCTGCCGGCAAAGAGCTGTTCTTTCTATAAAAAAATCAAGCACTTCTGTAGTTACATCTTCGTAATGTGCTTCCTGCTGCATGGTTTCCGGTACACCTTTCATGTGCATGATAATATAGGGTACCTGCAGGGAAGCTACTGCAGGAATCATCTCCGGATCCATCCGGCCCGCACTGATATCATTGACCATGGCGGCACCTGCCTGAACAGCTGCCACCGCTACGCTGCTGTGATAGGTATCAACTGAAATAACCGTTTCAGGGAATTTTTCCAGGATACTGCGGATCACCGGTAATACCCTGCCGGCCTCCTCTTCTGCACTGATGCGGATGCTGCCCGGCCGCGTACTTTGTCCACCGATATCCAGGATATCCGCACCGGCTGCCAGCTGTTCACCGGCCATGTCAGTGAGGGTGGTCAGGTCTTTAGCAAGATGCCCTTCATAAAATGAATCAGGTGTGATATTCAGAATCCCCATCACCAGCGGACGCTGGGTGGTCAATAATTTTCCGCGGCATTGCAGGGTAAACATCGGGTGGAAACGAGTATTTTTGGGAATCAGCAAAATTAACCCATTCCCGTGATGAATACGAACGAGCAGTACGACGCGGTCATACAGTCCTGTGAACAGATTTTCCTGCACAAAACAGCTGATTACGGTACCTCCTGGCGGGTGTACCGTACTATTTCAGTGGTTGATCAGATCTATATAAAAGCCAAGCGCATCCGGACCATCCAGGAAAAAGGGGTGCAGAAAATCGGGGATGATGTACAAAGTGAATTCAGGGGTATCCTGAATTATGCGGTCATTGGTCTGATTCAGCTGCAGTTACCCGATGCGGAGCCAGGGGATATGCCGGTTGCCGAAGTGGAATCCTGGTATAACCGCCAGGTATCGGCCGCTAAAAAACTGATGCAGGATAAAAACCACGATTATGGGGAGGCCTGGCGGGAGATGAGCCAGGAAAGTTTTGTAGACCTCATCCTCGCCAAACTGATGCGTATCCGGACCATCCTGCGCAATGATGGTAAAACCAGGATCAGTGAGGGCATTGATGCCAACTATTATGATATCCTGAATTATGCAGCCTTTGCCCTCATCCTGGCCTCAGAACAAAAAACAAACTCCTAAATCCAGTCATATGAAATCAGCTGTTGGTATTGTCCGGATCCTGGTAGGCCTGCTGTTTATTTTCTCCGGTTTGGTGAAAGCCATCGACCCGCTGGGACTTACCTATAAAATGCAGGAATTTTACGAAGTGTGGGCAGGGGAGGGCTATCTGACCGGACTGATGAACTGGCTCAACGGCCATGCTTTCATGAGCTCCGTGCTGATGATTACCCTGGAAGTAGTGCTGGGGGTAGCCTTGCTGCTGGGATGGCGTAAAAAGGGGGTGCTCCGCCTGCTGTTACTGCTGATTGTATTCTTTACTTTTCTTACCAGTTATGTGTTATTCAGTGGGAAAATCCGCAGCTGCGGTTGTTTTGGTGACTGCATTCCCCTCACACCCATACAAACGTTCACCAAGGATGTTTTACTGCTGGTCATGGTGCTGTTCCTCATACTCAAACAAGGCTATATTCAGCCATTGTTCAAAGAGCGTATTCCGCTGGTAATTATCCTGATCTCCCTGATCGGTACCGGTTTCCTCCAGATGTATGTTATTGAACACCTGCCCCTGGTGGATTGCCTGCCCTACAAGAAAGGGAATAACATACTCGAATTGCGGAAAATGCCGGCCGACGCGGTTCCGGATAAGTTTGAATATATTTTTGTGTATGAAAAAGGAGGCGTGAAAAAGGAGTTTACGACCGATTTTCCCGACAGTACCTGGACTTTTGTAGACCGCACCCAAAAGCTGATTGAAAAAGGCCGTAACAATGTTCCCCTCATCAACGATTTTTCCATTACAGCGCCTGATGGCGGCGATTCCACAGAAGCCATTCTGAATAAACCTTCCTACTATCTCCTGTTCATCAAAAATATGGAAGAAGCGGGCGCCGATAAATGGATCAGCATTTTCAGTGACCTGCTGAAATCCATCAGGGGAAAGAACGAGCCACTCTATATCCTTACTGCCGATGCAAAAAATGTACACCGTTATTTCAACCTGGCAGGAAGTTACAATCTGCCTGTATTCAGTACGGATGTGACCGCTATTAAAACTGCGGCCCGAGCCAATCCCACCCTCTATGTAATGAAGGGTCCCGTGGTGCAGGCCAAGTACAGCTGGGCAGACCTGGATAAACTGCTGAAATAGGCAAAACGAATTGTAAACAGCACGGATCAACTGTACAAGCGATACTGCTTGTTCTTATATCAGTGTTTTTATAAAGGGCTCTACATACCGGTATTTATCTATAACGCAACACATTGACAGCCTTCTTTCAAAAAGGATTGTATGCGGCAGCTATCCTGCTGGGCATCACCGCTTTTGTATTCTGGATGTTCCAGGGGCTGGGCGATCCGGCGAGGATGCTTACCGGGCAAAGCGGTGATGCGGCCACGTTAAAGAATATACGCCGGGATCTCCGCCTCGATGATCCTGCCTGGAAGCAGTTTTTATTATACCTGAATGATGTTTCCCCTATTGCCTTTCACAGCCGGGAGGAGATCAGCAGGAAAGGGTTACAAGGGTACTTTATGGCAGGTGAGGGCCGCCGGCCAGGAATCAAATGGCCTTACCTCCGTACCAGCTATCAAACACGGAAGCCCGTATTCAACCTTTTACTGGAAGCTATTCCGGGAACCCTGCTGCTGGCGGGCGCCGCTATGTTAATGGCCTGTGTAATGGGTATCGGACTGGGCATCCTGGCCGCCGTAAAAAAAGGCACGGTCTGGGATACAGCCACCATTTTTACTTCTGTAGCGGGTATTTCAGCACCGTCTTTTTTTATGGCTATGCTGATTGCTTACCTGTTTGGGGTAGTACTGCACGACTGGACCGGTCTGAACCTCACCGGCAGCTGGTTTGACCTGGATCCGCAAACCGGACAGCGGGTGCTGACGCTCCGCAATCTATGGCTGCCCGCGATCACCCTGGGTATTCGGCCCCTGGCCATCATTACCCAGTTAACCCGCAGTTCAATGCTCGATGTGCTGCAGCAGGATTACATCCGGACGGCCCGGGCAAAAGGGCTGGGTACCCGGGCAGTGCTCTTGCGTCATGCGCTACCCAATGCATTGAACCCGGTGATCACTGCCATCAGTGGCTGGTTTGCTGAACTGCTGGCCGGTGCCTTTTTCGTGGAATATATTTTCGGCTGGCAGGGATTGGGAAAACTGACCGTGGATGCGCTGGAAAAGCTCGACTACCCGGTGGTGATGGGGTCGGTTTGGCTGAGCGGATGTATCTTCATCATAATCAACATTTTATCTGATGGATTACAACGGCTGGCCAATCCGCGTATCCGGGCCTGACTCCCCTTTTTTCATTTCAGATAATTATTTTGTTAAGGCCACAATAAGGAAGACCAAACAACGTTTCGAAAGTAATTAATCCCCGTACCCCCTTTGTTACAGGCTTATTGGGCCTTGTCAGCAAAGTCTGAAAAAGGAAACGGAATCCAAAATCCGATACTATGAAAACACTTCTACCCTTGCTGGCGTGTACCCTGTTGGGTAGTGAGGCTTACACCCAGATTATTACTCCCCAGGTAAAGGCAAATTTTGGTGTGGACGCAGAACTGAGGGGCAATTTCGTGACCACCGTAGTTGCTTCCGGCAATGATGACTGGTTCCTGAACAGTGGCCTGGGTGCAGGAAAATTTGTAATTGATACAACGGGAGCAGCAGCTATAAACAGTAGGTATGTTTCGGATGCAGCCAGCCGCAATCTGCCGGTGATCCGTAATATGAGTTACCCTCCCTTTTCCATTGTGAACAATAAAACCCTGATCGATGCGGTTTTCGTTCGTGATTATCATGGAGACGATTCCACCATTTTTGCTTCCGGTTCCAACAAGAATGGCATGAGCCCGGTGGAATGGTCAACCCCAACCGCACAGTCTGTTCCAGACAAGAATGAGATACTGGATATTTACATGCATGTGCGCCGGGATGGAAAACTCGCTACCGATTCACTGTGGATGTTCGGCGCCGTTTCAATCGAAAACACTACCGGTAACCGTTACTTCGATTTTGAGATGTTCCAGACGGATATCTTCTACGACCGGCCCAACCTGCGCTTTGTGGGATACGGACCGGATGCGGGGCATACCTCCTGGGAATTTGATGCATCCGGAAATATTACCAGGGCAGGCGACATTATTCTTACGGCTGAATATGGCAGTTCTTCCCTTAGTATGATCGAAGCCAGGATATGGGTACACCGTTCGGCGCTTACCATTACCCCGCAGTCTTTCCGCTGGTCGGGAGAATTTGATGGCGCAAGTAACAGTGCACAATACGGCTATGCCAGCATTGTTCCCAAAGTAGAAGGAGCATTTTATACTGGCTTGCAGAATTCAATCAATAGCTGGGGTGGGTCATTTTCAGTCATACGGGGAAATAATGCACTTGTATCAGAATATGAACCCCGCCAATTCATGGAGTTTTCTGTAAACCTCACTAAACTGGGTCTGGACCCGGTTACCATACTTGGCGGCAGTACCTGTGATATGCCTTTCCAGAAAGTGATGGTAAAAACACGTGCCTCCACCTCATTTACTGCAGCCTTAAAGGATTTTGTGGCGCCTTTCAAGCCGCTGAATATGCCCAAGGCAGAACTCATTACGGATGTGCCCATTTTCTGCGATGTGAACGGCATCAGCAACCTGAAAGTGCTGAACCCGGTAGCCACCTCGGTATATACCTGGGAAACACTGGATGGTCATTTTTCGGATACCACCAATAAAACATCGGTGTATGTAGACCAGCCCGGAACCTATATCGTGCATCACCGGATGGGTGCCACCTGCCCGGTGTATTCAACTGATACCATCACTATTGATTTCAGCCTCACCTGTGGTATTCTTCTCAATAATCAACTTGCTTTCAGAGCCGTATCCCAGGGCAATCAGGTAATGCTCCACTGGAATGCAATCAATGAAGCGGATGTGTCCGGATATGAACTGGAGAGAAGCGGGGATGGAATGCAATTCACCACCCTTGCCACGCGCCCGGCAGGCAATGACCTCCGTTTCGTGTATACGGATCCGTTACGTCATTTTACCGGTCCCAAGGCTTTCTACCGGTTAATCATCCGGTATAATAACGGGGTGAAAAAATACAGCAGCACTCTTCGGGTGGATTTGCAGCAGGCGGGTATCCGCAGTACTTTGATGCTTTCACCCAACCCGGTCAGGGATATGCTGCAGGTTCAGGTCAATGCGGCTGAACGGCAAACGGTGCGTTTCCTGTTGGTGGATGCAGTGGGTGTTCCGGTGAGGAGCTTTACCCGGCAACTGGAAAAGGGGAATACGGTTACGGTCATTCCTGGATTTGAGCAACATGCTCCCGGAATTTATACCCTGAAAGCCTACCTGAACAATGAGGTGATTACCCAACGTTTTTTGCTGAAGTAAAATAATATGCACCTTTAAAAAATGCGCCGTGGTTATAAGCCGCGGCGCATTTTTATGCATAGAATGAATCAGCGGTTACTGAGCAAAGTTTGCAGGGTGTCACTGGTTTGCTGCCGCAGCACTTCCGCCTTCCCCTGGGTGAGCTGCGTTACTACATGCGCATTATAATGACGGATGGTTAAGAGGGTGAGGTCTTTTTCTACTTCCACATCAAACAGCGCGCTGGCGGCCAGTGCCAGTTTCTCAATTTTTTCCGGTTTATCATCGAGGCAGCACCATACACTGATCGCGCCGCTCTGCAGCAGGTTGGGCCTGATTTTCTGTGCTGCCAGCAGATTGTATAACTGCCCTACTCCCTGTTCACCAATAAAGGAAAAATCGCGCGAACGGAATTTTACCAACGCCTGCTGCTGTTTCAAAACAACAATCGGGGGAAGACCATGCACGGGCTGGTTGCTGATGACAGTACCCCGTAATGCCGGATTGAGGAAGCATTTTACGTGCAGGGGTATTCCCTTATTCTGCAGGGGTTTGATGGTTTTCGGATGGATCACCTGGGCGCCGTAGTAAGCCATTTCGATCACTTCGGCATAACTGAGGTCGGAGATGAAAACGGCATCCGGAAATTTTTTGGGGTCCGCATTCATCACACCTTCCACATCTTTCCAGATCGTCTGGCTTTCTGCATCCAGCATGTTGGCAAAAACCGCCGCTGTATAATCACTGCCTTCGCGGCCGAGGGTGGTGCTTTCATTTTCATCGGTAGCGCCAATGAAGCCCTGTGTAATCACGATATTTTTATCTGCGAACAGGGGCAGCATCGACTGCCGCACTCTTTCCTGTGTGAAATCCCAGTCGATGGTGGCATCCCTGAAATTATCATCCGTCCGCATGATATCCCGCACATCTACCCATTGATTCGGGATGCCGCAATGATTAAAATAGTGACTTACGATGAGGGTACTCAGCAATTCGCCGGTACACACAATCTGGTCGTAGTAATAATCATATTCCCGCACCGGTTTGTCGTGCAGCAGCCATTCCACCTCGGTGAAAATATCATTGAGCTGCGGGATATCGGCACCGGTTAAACTGCGGGCCACTTCGTTGTGCTCTTTTTTCAGTTCACCAAACAGGGCCAGTGCCTCGTTCTTTTTTCCCTGGTAAAAGGTCTCCGCCACTTTTTCCAGTGCATTGGTCACCTTCCCCATGGCGGAAATGATGATCAGCAGTTGCTCACCGTTATACTGGCGGATAATGCCGGTAACGTTTTCGATCCTTTCGGTACTGTTAATACTGGCGCCGCCGAATTTGAATACTTTCATACGTGCTGGGTTGATAGTTGTTTTCAGGCTGCAAATATCCGGAAAGATCATATATCAGCCTGCTGCAAAGCCGCTTCAACGGAATTTCCGGGGAGGCCCTGTCAATTGCCTGCATTTGATTACTTTTGAAGCTATTGAATACATAACCCTGCAAATCTCCTTTTATGAGCCTGATCAACCGGAGGGTACAGACCCTGGACGAGTTCACCATCCAGCAGATGCGAAATTTTCCGAATGCCACCGGTGAATTGTCCGGTTTGCTGCGGGATATCGGCCTGGCGGCCAAGCGCGTGAATGTGGAAGTGAACAAGGCCGGGCTGGTGGATATCCTGGGTGATTACGGCACGGTGAATGTGCAGGGAGAGGAAGTGAAGAAACTGGATGTGTACGCCAATGACCAGTTTACGGGCGTTCTGAGGCATGGTATCAGTTGCGCGGGTATCGGCAGTGAAGAACTGGATGATGTGGTGGTGTTTGATGACGAAATCAGCAATAACAGTAAGTATGTATGTTTGTTTGATCCGCTGGATGGCAGCGCGAATATTGATGTGAATGTCTCCATCGGTACTATTTTCAGCGTGTACCGCCGCATTTCGCCCATCGGGTCGCCGGCTACCCGGGAAGATTTTCTGCAGCCCGGCATCCGGCAGGTGGCAGCAGGCTATGTGATCTACGGATCTTCCACCATCCTGGTCTATGCCACACGTCGCGGGGTGAATGGGTTTACGCTTGATCCCTCCATCGGTGAGTTTACCCTCAGCCATCCCAATATCACCTGCCCGCCTTCCGGTAAAATATATTCGGTGAACCATGGTAATTTCCTGAAGTATGCAGAAGGAGTGAGAAAGTATATCAATGTTTGCCAGACCAAGGAGAAAGCTACCGGTGGGCCCTACACGCAAAGATATATCGGCAGTATGGTAAGCGATGTGCACCGTAACCTGCTTAAAGGGGGGATCTTCATGTATCCCGCTACTACCGATAAACCCGGTGGTAAGCTGCGGCTGATGTATGAGTGTAATCCTTTTGCATTCATCGTGGAGGTGGCTGGTGGTCTGGCCACCGACGGACACCAGCGCGTGCTCGAAATACAGCCTACTGATATTCATCAGCGTACGCCCTTTTTCGTGGGCAGCCGCCTGATGATGGAAGAACTGGCTACACATTATCCCGCCTGATTTGTTGCATTATTGTATGAAACCACCCATCATTTCAGTTGAGCATCTTACAAAAAGCTACGGGGCATTTCTTGCCGTAAAGGGTATTTCCTTTAACGTGCAGGAAGGGGAGATATTCGGCCTGCTGGGGCCCAATGGTGCGGGTAAATCCACCACGCTCGAGATCATAGAAACACTGCGGCCCAAAACATCCGGAAAAGTGATGGTGGATGGGCTTGACCTGGATACCCACGCTGCCGAGATTAAAAAGATCATTGGCGTACAACTGCAAACCTCCGGTTATTACCCGGGCCTTAACCTGGAAGAACTGATCCGGCTTTTTGCGGGATTATATAACCGCCCGGCTGATCCGAAGGAACTGCTGCGGCTCGTTAACCTGGAGGAGAAAGCGAAGAGTAAGTATAAGGAGCTCAGCGGGGGTCAAAAGCAGCGTTTTTCCATTGCCACCACCCTCATCAACCGGCCCAGGATTATTTTCCTGGATGAGCCTACTACCGGGCTGGATCCGCAGGCCAGGCGCAATCTCTGGTCGCTGATCAGCGATATACGTGATAAGGGCACCACTGTGATCATTACCACCCATTACATGGATGAAGCGGAGCAGCTTTGCGACCGGATCGCCATTATGGACGAGGGAACAATAATTGCCTTAGCTTCGCCCGATGAAATGATCGACAACCTTGTGGCTTCCGGGTTTGAAAGACCCAAGCAGGTGAAAAGTGCGAACCTGGAAGATGTTTTCATTCATCTCACCGGGAAGGATATCCGGGAAGAGTAATTAACCAATCTGTTTACAATTAAAATACATACAATGAAGTCTGTTATTATCATTCTTGCAACAGTATCCCTTGGCCTCAGCAGTACTGCCCAGCAAAAGAAAGCGGCCGTGAAAACCGCCAAACCAGCCGCTTCTGCCAAGGCCGCTGCTCCGGCGCTGAAAAATTCCGCGGATTCCTTCAGCTATGCGCTGGGGATGAACATCGCCAACAACCTTAAATTCCAGAGCATTGAGAGTGTGAACTACGGCGCGATGCAGAAAGCCATGGAAGATGTGTTTAAGAAGCGTACCCTTTCAATGGACGACCAGCAGGCGAATACCGTAATCCAGACCGTTCTGCAGGCCAGTGCCGGCAAGAAATCCAGTGCGGAAAAAGAAAAGGGCGCCCGTTTCCTGGCGGAGAATAAAAAACGTCCGGTGGTGGTAACGACTGCCAGCGGTTTGCAGTATGAAGTGATCACCAAAGGTGATCCCAATTCTCCCATGCCCCAGCTGCAGGATACCGTGGTTGCCCATTACGCAGGTACGTTGCTGGATGGCAAAGAGTTCGATAATTCTTACAAGCGGGGTGAGCCGCTCACTATTCCGGTAGCCGGCGTGATCCGGGGATGGACCGAAGCCCTGCAGCTGATGCATATCGGCGATAAGTGGAAAGTGTATATCCCCAGCGAACTGGGTTATGGAGACCGTGGTGCCGGCGCTGATATTCCCGGTGGCGCCACCCTGGTTTTTGAGATGGAGCTGCTGGGTATTAAACCTGCAGGTGTGAAAACCGAAACCGCTCCCGCGGACGCACCTAAAAACTAAACAGGTTTAGTATGGACGCACTTCGTTACCCGATCGGCAAGTATGCCGAACAGCCTTTTTCCGCTGGGCAACGTGATCAGTGGCTGCTGGATATTCGTTTTCTGCCCGGTCACCTCGAGCAGGCCATTGAAAACCTCGATGAAGCCCAGCTGGATACGCCTTACCGGGAAGCAGGCTGGACGCTCCGGCAGGTAGTGCACCATGTGGCCGACAGTCACGTGAACGCCTACACGCGGTTTAAACTAGGGCTTACCGAAGAGCTCCCGGTCATCAAACCTTATGATGAAGTGGCCTGGGCCAATTTGCCGGATGTGCAGACGGTTCCCCTGAATGTATCGCTCACGCTCCTGCATGCCCTGCATACCCGCTGGTCGGCGCTGCTGGAGTCCATCGGGGATGAGCAATGGCAACGCGAAGTGGTACATCCCGAACATGGCCGGAAAATGTCGCTCTGGTACCTGCTTGGGCTCTATGCCTGGCACGGCCGTCACCATACCGCCCATATCACCACCCTTCGTGAAAGAATGAAGTGGTAACCAAACCGTAAACTGTAAACCTTAAACCATCAACCCTGTTGGATTGGAAAACACTATCCTCCGAATACATCTCCCGGCACCGGTATTTCACCGCCCGGAAAGATGAGTGCCGCATGCCGGATGGTACGGTGGTGCCGGAGTATTTTGTGGTGGAGTTGCCCACAAGTGTCTGCGCGCTGGCCATTACGGAGCAACAGGAGGTAGTGATGGTTCGCCAGTTCCGGTATCCCATCGGGAAAGCAATCCTGGAAATTCCGGGCGGCTTTATTGATCCGGGTGAGGATCCGGCTACGGCTCTTCGGCGTGAATTGCTGGAAGAAACTGGTTATGATTTTCCGGAAATAACACACCTGGGGCAAGTGGCCGCCAACCCCGGTGTGCTGAATAACTACACCCATTTATTCCTGGCCACCGGCGGCCGGAAAGTGGCGGGCCAGCAACTGGATCATCATGAAGATATTGAAGTGCAATTGCTGCCGCTGGAAACCGTACGGGCCATGCTGCTTCGCAATGAGTTTGCCCAGGCATTGCATGTAAGCTGTATGTTTTACGGGTTTGCTGCTTTGGATAAACTCCGGTTGTGAACGGAATGCTGAATGTTTAGATACCTTATTCAATAAGTTAGGGCCGTCTGCAAAAGACGGCCCTAACTGTAAGGTGGAGTTTCTATATGGATTTATTCATCCCCGAGTGATACGGGATAGTCATACAGGGCATCGTACCCCGGATAAAACCCGCTGATGGTAACGGATTTGGCATCACCGATCACCTTGCTCATTTCTTCCGTATTCTTTACTTCCCGGTCGTTGATGCGGATGATCACAAATCCATCCCGCATCCGGGTCTGGTCGCTGATGGCGCCATCAGCGATTTTCTTGACCACCACACCGCCGGCAATGCCGTATTCACGGGCCCGCTTGCTGTCGAGGTTGGCGAATTCAGCGCCCAGCTTCGACATAGCGGCGTTGTTCACTTTCACAATATCAAAGTTGCCGAGTTTATTCTTCAGGGTAGCCGTTGTATTGTAGGCTTTTCCATTTCGTGTATACGAGATGGTTACTTTGTCGCCTGGTTTGTAACGCGTTACCAGTTCCTGTAATTCGGAAGGGATGGTTACAGGGTTTCCGTTGATACTTTTGATGATGTCGCCTTTTTTCAGGCCGGCATCCTGTGCCGCGCTGCTGGCTGCCACTTCTGTAATCACCAGACCTTCGCCGGTGAAATCCAGGTTCATCCTTGTTTTCTGTTCTTCCGGGATATCATTGGTATTGGCTGTGGAAACGCCCAGGAATCCGCGCTGCACGTTGCCGTATTTGATGAGGTCATCCACTACTTTTTTCACAATATTCACCGGGATGGCGTAGGAATAACCGGAATAATAGCCCGTGGGAGAGGCGATGGCAGAGTTGATACCGATGAGCAAGCCGCTGTTATTGATCAGCGCACCACCGCTGTTACCCTGGTTAACGGCCGCATCGGTCTGGATGAAAGATTCAACCGGTGAATTGTTTTTGCTGCCTTTGTTCAGTCCCAGGCTGCGGGCCTTGGCACTCACAATACCCGCGGTAACCGTGGTTTCCAGATTCAGGGGATAGCCGATGGCCAGTACCCATTGCCCGATTTTCACATCGTCTGAATTGCCGTACAGCAGGAAGGGCAGACCCGATGCATCCACTTTAATCACCGCAAGGTCATAAGCAGGATCGGTGCCGATTACTTTTGCTTTATAGGATTTTTTATTGCTCAGCGTTACATTGATTTCATCCGCATTTTCCACCACGTGATTATTGGTGACAATGTAACCGTCTTCACTGATGATCACCCCGGAACCGGAAGCCCGTTGTTCCGGGATATACATGTTACCTCTGCCGAAGAACTGGTTGAACAGGTCATCATCAAAGAAATCACTGAAAGGATTGGATGGCCTGGTGCGCGGGAGATTATTGCTCACCTGCTTGGCATTGGTTTTTGTTTTGATGTGCACTACCGAAGGAATGGTGGAAGCAGCCGGTTGTGTAAAGTCAACCGCTCCGGGCGGGAGGCCGTTTTCTTCCATTCCGGCAAACCGGTAATTGGACGGAAGAGAAACGTTGTACTGTCCGGCATAGAGGCCGGGATTTTTGGAAAACTTACTGTAGCCCCAGATGACTGCCAGGGCAGTTACTGCGCTGATGGCTACGGTGGAGAGTACCTGTTTTGCTTTCATGGTCATTGAAGTATGGGTGATCAATACTGGATTTTGGCAGACAAATTTTGTGCCTGCTGATGCAATTTACAAGTGTACTGACAAAATGTTGCGCCCTTTAAGCCGGGTTTAACAGTTAATTAGGAAGAATTTCGTAGATGGTCAGATGCCCAGCAGGAACTGCAGGGTATCCACTCCATCTGCATAGTCCATCAGCCCGGGCTGCTGGGTTTTTCCATATGGGACCGTGATACCGGCAATACACTGGATATCCGGGTGCTGGCGCAGGTTTTCGAGCACCGCGTCCCGGTCGTTGTAAAAACTGTAATGGAGCTGGCTCACCGCCGAAAAAAGGGAGGCATGTTCTACCAGCAGGGTAGTGCCATCCGTCATATAGAACTGGTTATTCAGGATGTGCAGGCTGAGGTTATAGTCGTAATTATTCCGGTATTTGTGATGGTCAGCGAAATATTTATATGCATGGAATGACTGCAGCAGGGGTACAAAATCATAGCCTTCCGGCACAAAGATTTTCGTGACATTTCTGCAACCCAGGCCGAAGTACTGGTGGATGTCGGCTGACAAATTTTCAAGGTCTTCCCGGCTTTCCTGCCCCGTCAGCACCGCGACAGAGGTACGGTTGCGCCGGATGATGCTGGGATAACGTCCAAAATAATAGTCGAAACGGTTGGCACTGTTATTACTGCCGGTGGCGATGTAGGCATCACAGTTTTTCAGGATGGGTTCCAGGCTAATCAGTTCCCGGGTGGCGGGTTCCCAGGAATGCAGTTGCTGCACCAGGTGTTTCATCAGTGTTTCATCTTTCGACGACAGCTTGATTGCCTGCCGGTGGCCGCAGATAAAAACAGAGAGAAAGTCGTGGAACCCCACCAGCGGTATGTTCCCGGCCATCACGATCCCCACAGTCCGGGGCGTAATCCGGTCATCGATATGATAGTGCCGCACCCATTGCTGCAGCAGGTCTTCATCCAGGTATCGGGTGGCAATCTGTTGCACCGCCTGCTCCACAAAACCGGGTATAAACCAACCGTTCTGCTGCCCGGCAGTTGTCTTCGCCAGCTCCCATGCCGGATCGTTGCCCAGGAGGTAATTTTTGAGTTGTCCCAGCAGCTGAATCCGATTTTGTAATGTCATCACGATCAACTTAATTTGTAGGGCAAAATTCGCATTTCCATCATTCTAAATCAAAACTATAATGGCTATCAAGATCACCGATGAATGCATCAACTGTGGTGCCTGCGAACCCGAGTGTCCCAACAACGCAATCTATGAAGGCGGTGTGGAGTGGGCTATCTCCGACGGAACAACTGTAAAAGGTTCTTACACCCTGCTCGATGGCTCTGTGGTGGACGCCGATGCACGCCAGGCTCCCCTCAGCAATGATACTTACTACATCACGCCTAATAAATGCACTGAATGCCAGGGTTTCCATGAAGAACCCCAATGTGCCGCTGTTTGCCCGGTAGATTGCTGCGTGCCGGATGACATGTACCAGGAAACGGTGGATCAGCTCATGGCGAAGAAAGGAGCCCTGCACATTGCTTGATGCAGCGGGCTTTCACGTTTTTATACGCCTGTAAAAAGGCAGTTTACAGCAGGTGATATTTCCTGCACTACGGCGAAGGTATCCCGGATACTTTCGCCTTTTTTATTTTTGCAGGAATAAAGTAAATGCGTCCAGATATGCGAATGGTTACTCTTGCCGGAATTTGCTGTTTAGTGGCCGCCTGCCGGTCAAAACCTGCAGCAACCCTTACCGAAGAACAGCACCAGTCCCTCAAAGTGGAAATGATGCAGGCCGACCGGGCTTTTTCTGCACTCAGTGAGCAGAAGGGCCTGCGCACCGCTTTTATGGAATATATCGACAGCAATGGGGTGTTACTGCGCCCAGGCACCATTCCGCTGGCTGCCGGCGATGCCATGGATTTCATCACCCAAAGCAATGATACCGGCTTCATCATGACCTGGGAGCCCCGGGATGCCGGACTTGCATCTTCCGGTGACCTGGGATACACCTATGGCGTGTATTCCCTCCGGCCTTCACAAACCGATACCGTCATTTACGGCTCTTATGTTTCTATCTGGAAAAAACAATCCGGTGGAAAATGGAAATTTGTACTTCAGTCCGGTAATGAAGGGGTAGAGTAAAGCAAAAAAATCATGGAGTATCCCGGTCATATCTAAACCTCCCTAAACCTTCCTAAACCTCCCAAACCCCAAACCCTAAACTCCTAAACTCCTAAACTCCTAAACCCTAAACCCTAAACTCCTAAACCCCTAAACCCCTCAATTTAACAGCCCTTTCCCAAACATTCCTGTATTTTCGTTTCTTTGCTGAAACTTATTCCCGTCTGCATGAGTCAACACAACATCGCCCTCGTTACCGGCGGATATTCCGGCGAGTCGGTGATTTCTTATAAAACTGCTGCCACGATTGAACAGCATATTGATCCCGCCCGCTGGCGCCTGTACAAAATCGATATACATCCGGAAGGCTGGTTCTACATCGATGCAGCTCAGCAGCGGCAACCGGTGGATAAAAACGATTTTTCTATTACAGAGAACGGGCAGCGCATTCGTTTTGATGCAGCCCTGATCGCCCTGCATGGCACGCCCGGTGAAGACGGGAAGTTGCAGGGATATTTTGACTGCCTGGGTATTCCATACACCAGTTGCGATGCTGCTACATCAGCCCTTACATTCAATAAGCGTTACACGGTGGCGGTAGCTGCTTTTGGCGGTATCCGTGTGGCACGTTCCATGCATCTTTTCCGGGAGTCACCCGTGGCGCCCGGCGAGATACTGGCTGGCCTGAAGCTGCCGGTTTTTGTGAAGCCCAACAACGGCGGCAGCAGTATTGGTATGAGCAGGGTGAATACAGCGGAGGAACTGCCCGCCGCCCTGGAGAAAGCATTTAAAGAAGATACGCAGGTGCTGGTGGAAGAGTATATACGTGGACGTGAGTTTACCATCGGTGTGTTCCGTACAAAAGGGGAGATCATACCGCTGCCAATAACGGAGGTTATTTCCAAAAAGGAATTCTTCGATTACGAAGCAAAATATCATGGCGCCAGTGAGGAAGTAACGCCGGCAGCTATTCCGGAAACGATGGCCTCCTCTATCCGGGAGGCAGCGGTGCAGGTATACCGGATTTTTAATTGCCGGGGAGTGGTGCGGATTGATTTCATTTATGAGGAAACGGCCGGGGCGCCTTATATGCTCGAGATTAATACCGTTCCCGGGCAGAGTGAAGCCAGCATTGTACCGCAGCAGGTGAGGGCGATGGGCTGGACGCTCCGTGATTTTTACAGCGCTTTGCTGGATGAATGTCTGCCGCGTTCATAACCACCGGTAAAGAGGATATATTTGAAGACATAACAGGTTGCATGTTCCGTTTCATTACACATAAACCATTTTGGGTGAATCTGCTGGCTGCAGCCCTGCTCGGCCTGCTGATTATTTTTCTTTTCCTGCAGTTACTGGGCTGGATTACCCGGCATGGTGAATACCTTACCGTACCCGGTGTGAAAGGAAAAGGTACTGCCGAAGCTATCAAACTGCTCGAGGATAAAGGATTTGAAGTGGTGATTACCGATTCTGTCTACACAGATACCGTAGCAAAGGGAATTGTGATCAAGCAGCTGCCGGAAGAAAATTCAACGGTGAAGATCAACCGCACGGTGTTCATAACGGTCAACCGCTACATTCCTCCCATGATTGTAATGCCTTCGCTGGAAGGAAAAGGACTGAGCTTCGCGCTGGATATCCTGCAGCGCTCACACCTGCAGCTGGGCGATACCAGTTACCGCCCTGATTACATGAAAGGCTCAGTGATTGAACAGCGTTACCGTGGTGAACGGATTTTGCCCGGTGCGAAACTGCAGTGGGGCAGCCGGGTTGACCTGGTGATTGGCGCAGGGCTGGATGAAGCCGGATATTCGGTGGTGCCCGATTTGCTCGGACTCACGTATGGAGAAGCAAAAGCAGAACTGGACAGCCTCGGGCTGCTCCTTACCCTCATACCGGCGCCGGATGTGCAGGATACAATGGCGGCCTATATTTACAAACAGAATCCGCCTCATTTCGATGAAAACAGGCAGTTGCAGTATATCAAGCCTGGTATGATCATGGATATATTTCTGTCAAAAAACAAACCGGCAGACTCCCTGCTGAATAAATAAGCTGATAATATGAATACCATTACCGCAGAAGAACTCAAAGCCCGGCTCGATGCCGGCGAAAAACTGAACATCGTGGATGTGCGCGAACCGCATGAACATGCTGAATTCAATATCGGCGGTTTACTGCTGCCCCTGGGCAAAGTACAGCTGCTGCAGATCGATGACCTGGAAGATATGAAAGACGAGGAACTGATTGTGTATTGCCGCAGCGGTAACCGCAGCGGACAGGCCTGCATGATGCTCGACATGGCCGGATTCAAAAATACCAAGAACCTGGTAGGCGGAATGCTCCGCTGGCGTGAGGTTTTTAATGTCTGATTCTTGTGGAAGAATTAAATAAAAGCCAGGCGTTCTGATAGAGCGCCTGGCTTTTTTATGCATCATATCCTGATATTGATCCCCAGCATCCAGTTGAAGGGCGCCATAGGGAAATAGTAATTTTCAGTAACGGTTTGTCCGCCATAAATATAACTGAAGGTATACCCGTTGGCTTCGTATTTTTTATTGAACACATTGTTGAGCTGCAGAATAATATCCGTTGATTTGAAGACTTTATTGGTAAGCTGGTAGCTCAGCCGGATATCCTGTACATAGTAAGGATTCAGGCTGCGGCTGCGCTGGGAAGTATTATCCAGGTACTGCCGGCTGACATATTTCCCGATCAGACTGACGGAAGCCTGTTTGAAAGGAATGATCTCCAGGGTTCCGCCCCCGGTTACAGCAGGAGAAAACGCGATATCCGCCGATCTGTAATTGTTGCTTTTGGTGCCACCATTGTCGTAGTCATCAATCAGTTCCGTGTAGTCCAGTATCCTGTTGCGGCTGAGGGTGAGGTTACCACTGAGCAGCACGGAACGATGAATCTCCCATTTGCCCTGCAGCTCCAGTCCCAGGCGGAAACTCCGGGGTATATTGGTGCGCGTATAGGCCCCCACGTCATTGATATTGCCGACCAGCACCAGCTGATCACGGTAACGCATATAGTAGATATTACTGCTCCAGCTCCAGCGGCGTGCCCGGCGTTCCAGCCCCAGTTCCAGATCGTGCAGGAATTCCGCCCGGGGTTGTGCTCCCTTTACTTCGAAATCGTCGCGGTTCGGTTCTTTGCTCCCCAGGGCATAGGAGGCATAGACCATCCAGTTACCCCTGGTAAATGTTACGCCGGCTTTGGGGTTAATGAAACTGTAATGATTGCTGACTGCGAGGCCGGGGTTATTTCTGAAACCATTTATCCGGTACCGAACATCACGGTATTGAATATCCAGGAATCCCTGCCATTGTGGATTCCACTGTTCTGTCCATTTGGCGTACAGTGAAAAATCCCGTTTCAGTGCAGGCAGGTCGTACCAGCGGTGATTCAGCGGTACAGCCCCTTGCGCCTGTGCCCAGATCACGGTACCCTGGTGTTGGCCATCATACCGGTTCCAACCGCCGCCCAGGGTAACCTGGGTATTCTTCTTCTGGTGTTGCAGGGAGAAAGTGGTGCCATAAAACCGGTTGTCCAGCCCCAGTCTGCGGATCAGATCGGTTTCGCGAACGATGTTGTTGCCGTTATCGTAATAGAGCAGTCCATAATCAGCCAGGTCTTCTCCGGCTTTGTATTGTTCATAGTAACCCTGGCCGTTGGTAAGAAAGACAGCAGTATTCAGTTTCCAGTAGGAATTCAGCTGGCGGTTATAGAAAAGCTGATAATGCGTTTGCCGGTAATTGTCCACTTCGTTTTCATAAGGGTTGCCCGGTTTTTCTGAACCTGCCGGATTGAAGGTGCGGTTTGTTTTCAGCATCGATTCGGGTACACCATACCATGCCTGGTACGTAATTTCCTTACCGGAGAAAATATTCAGCCGGATGGAGCTTTTACGGTCGGTCCAGGCTGTGCTGATATAATAGGAGCGCAGGTCGGTGCTGGCCCTGTCCATATAACCGCCGCTGCTGATCCGGCTGAGCCGTGCATCGATGGTGAAATGTTTGCCAATCAAACCACTGCCCACCCTGAAATTATTTTTCCAGGTATTGAATGAGCCGGCGCTGTTGTTCAGTTCGGCATAAAACTGCTGGTTCAGTTCGTTCGTGGCCAGGTTGAGGGTAGCCCCAAAAGCGCCCGGGCCATTGCTGCTGGTACCCACGCCCCGCTGGATCTGGATACTGTTGACGCTGGACGCAAAGTCGGGCAGGTTCACGAAAAACAAACCCTGGCTTTCCGCGTCATTATAAGGAATCCCGTTAATGGTCATGTTGATGCGGGTGGCATCGGTGCCCCGGATGCGGATGCCTGTATATCCCACACCGTTACCGGCATCGGAATTCACGACCACAGAAGGCGCCTGGTTGAGGAGGAAGGGGAGGTCTGCCCCCAGGTTGTTCTTACGGATCTCTTCCTGGGTGAGATTGGTTTTTGCAAAGGGGGCTTTGTCTGCTGCGCGGATGGCCAGCACTTCCACCGGTTGCAGATAAGCGGTGTCATTAAATTTCTTTTCTTCCTGCGCAAGGGTACAGAGGTGCAGGAACAGGCATAAAGCGGTTATACCATATTTCATGGTGATCAGTTTAGGCCGGAATCCCGGGGTAGCATGCAGCGGAGGAAAAACCCATACACATGGGTAGTGATTTGCTCCCTTCGCAGGCATTATCCTGAGCAGGTTAACGGGTGTAATCTCAGCCGGAAAACAGCGCCCCTCTGGCATCTGTCATCAGCACCCCGGAAATTCAGACGGTGAGAAAGAACGATTTCGCTGTAAAGGTAGGGAATGGAAAAGTTTTTTTTCAAAAAATGTAACAAACTGCTGGTTGATCCGTAACAGGAATTAAACAAAAGTTATCGCCATGAAAAAATTATTGCTGTTAGCCTCACTGGCCGCTTCGTTTTCCATCACCGCCCAGGATCTCGTTATTGAAGATGCCAATGCCGAAAGAAGGAACCTGAATGCCTCTTTTCATGCTATCAAGGTTTCTGATGGCATTGAGTTGCTGATTTCACAGGGGAATACAGCCTCTGTTGCCGTCAGTGCTTCCGAGCCAAAATACCTGGAAAAGCTCAAGACAGAAGTGTCCGACGGGGTGCTTAAAATTTATTATGATAACAAAACCATGGTCTGGAACAGTAACGAACGCAGGAAACTGAAGGCCTATGTGTCTTTCACCCAGCTTACCCAGCTCAAGGCATCTTCAGGGGCAGAGGTGCAGGCCAAAACAGTGCTGAAACTGGAATCCCTGTCGCTTGATTTTTCCAGCGGAGCCATATTTAAAGGGTCGCTGGATGTAACGAGGCTGGAAACTTCCCAGGGCAGCGGCGCTGAAATCAATGTCAGCGGCAGGGCTTCCAGCCTGAAAGCCGAAGCCAGCAGTGGCGCCATCTTTAAAGGATATGACCTGGCGGCCGGCGAATGTGAAGCCCGCGCCAGCAGCGGGGGAGAAGTGCGGGTAACGGTCAATAAAGAGCTGGCTGCCCGTGCCAGCAGCGGCGGCAGTATCCGCTACCGGGGCGAAGGTGTACTCCGCGATATCAATGTAAGCAGCGGTGGATCCGTTAAGCGTTCATAATTAACCAATATTTCAATACTAAAATACTATTTCATGAAACAGATCATTGCTGCACTGTTTTTCCTCTTCACAGTGCCGGGTATACAGGCTCAGCAAACCATTGTCAACGATGCCAACGCGGCAGCCCGCAGTATCAGCGGTTCATTCACACAAATCAAAGTATCGGGTGGTTTCGATGTCTATCTTTCCCAGTCCGAAACAGAGGCGCTGGCCGTGAGTGCCTCAGAGCCGGAATACCGGGATCGCATCCGGACCGAAGTAAATAACGGAACCCTCAATGTGTATTATGATTCCCGTTCGGGGTGGACCAAGGGGAACAAAAAGCTCAAAGTGTATATTTCTTTCCGCAACCTCGAAAAACTGGATGTATCGGGTGCCTGTGATGTGCATGTAGCCGGTACCATCCGCTCACACAATCTGAGCATGGAACTTTCCGGCGCCAGCGAATTTAAAGGATCAGTGGATGCGGAATCCCTGAAATTCAATCTCAGCGGTGCCAGTGATGCCAATGTTAAAGGCAAGGCCGGTAACCTGCAGGTGCATGCCAGCGGTGCCAGTGATTTCAAAGCCTATGATCTCTCAGCCGAAAACTGTACAGCCCAGGCCAGTGGCGCCAGTGATATCCAGATTACTGTGAACAAAGAACTGAATGTACGGGCCAGCGGCGCCAGTGACGTTTTCTATAAGGGCGCCTGTGTAATCCGCGACCTGGAAAGCAGTGGCGCCAGTACGGTGGCGAGGAAGGGAAGCTGAGGGGGGAGTTGAGGGTTTAGAGAGAAAAAGTTTAGGAAGGTTTGGAAAGTTTAGGGAGGTTGACGTCGGGACGCTCCGAGCGGCCTGACGTTTTGAAGAGGGTTTAGGGTTTAGGAGGGTTTGGAAAGTTTAGGAAGGTTGAGGGTGTTCCCTGAGGGCCGGAGGCCGCCTCTGCGCCCATCATAACCCGATCTTTCAACTATCTGCTTCTGCAAAAGCAGCGATGATCATAATCATCATAAAAAATCTGCGTCCTGTTTTTGAAGTTAGGGAAGTTTAGGTGGATGCCCCGGAGTCTCTTTCGTAATTCTGAATTGAGCGGGGAATGTTACTTCTTCCCAAATGCCCATAAGAGGAAATCCGGGAATGCCCGGCTCCAGCTTTCATAATCATGTTTGCCCGCTGCAGATTCGGTATACACGATGTCCTGCGGCGGGCAGATTTTTTTCTGCCGGATGATTTCAGCCACATCGCGGGTATCATCCACCACATCCTTAATCCCGTCTTTGTCGCGGTCAGCCGTCTCTTCTGCGGCGCCCGCATAAAACCAGTAAGTTAACTTTGGTTTTTTCCGGGAGCTTCGCAGGCTTGCCAGCAGGATGCGGTTTTCATCGTTGTTGTAGCTGCTGTCTGTAAGGTCTTTGTCGCGCCACCAGAATGACCCCGACAGTACTCCAACCTTGTCAATCTTATCCGCATGGTTCCAGGCGATATCCAATGCGGATAGTCCTCCCAGTGAGCAGCCGGCGATGGCCACTGACTGAAAAGAACGCACTCCCGCACGTTTCTTGATAAACGGGTACAGTTCACGGTCTATAAAATCTGCATAGTGGTCTGCCCGGTCACCGCGCTGCTGGTAATCCGGTTTTCCGGCCACCCCGTATTCCCGGTTCCGGTCGCCCGCGTGCACGGCCACCACCACGAGCGGGTTGATTTTGTCATCTTTCAGTAACTGGTTCAGCGTTTCGCTTACCCGCAATACCGCTGCATCCTGGCCATCGTTCAGGATCAGCAGGTTCAGCTGGCTTTTGTCGCCGGGCAGCGGAGTGTTGAAAATACTCAGCTGTACCTGCCGTTGCAGGTGGCGGCTGTAAACAGTATCCTGTTGCTCTTTTACCTTTTTGCCGCAGGATACGAGCAGCATAGTGCTGAGCAAAACCAGCAGCCAGCGATGAAACAGGAGGGGCATAAAAAAAACTTTAAAATCAAAGGTATATTTTTTGGTTACAAAATATCAAATGCCTAATTTTGCAACGCGAAGTAGAGCAGCGGTAGCTCGTCGGGCTCATAACCCGAAGGTCAGAGGTTCGATCCCTCTCTTCGCAACTAAGAGGCTCCGTTCAGGAGCCTTATTTTTTTATACACTCAGGCAGTATATGTATGATGGTCCGCAGCTTGTTTTGTTAACAGGCTTGCCGTTTTTGGTCATCTGTTCCACATCGCTTACATTCACTTAACTCTTATTTTTAACTGTTAAAAACAACAACATGAAAAAAGCAATGTTATCGTTGATGCCAGCCCTTTTATTGCTGGGAGCCTGCAAAAAGGACAGCTGTAAAACGGATGCCGCCGGCCTGGCCGGAGCGTACAAAGTGAGTTCTGTCAAGTACAAAATCAGCAGCTCCCTTCCCGAAGCCGATTACACCGACGAGTTTTTCTCAGATGCCTGTGAAAAGGACGATGTACTCACCCTCAATGCCAACGGTACCTACACGGTTACGGATGCAGGGGTGGTCTGCAGCCCGGCAACGAACGAGTCCGGCAGCTGGTCAGTATCCGGCAATACCATCAATGTGCTGGATGAGGACTACGATATCAGCAGTTTTAATTGCAAAGACCTTGTGCTGACCTATTCAAGTTATTTCACGGAGGGTGATCTGATAACGATCACTTTACGTCAGCAATAAGACTGTTGCCATAAGTTTACAGTTTATATGTGAGACTGCAGGAAGAAATTCCTGCAGTCTCTTTTTGGGGCATTCCTAAAAAATAACGGCTCTTTAGAAAAGAATCGGCACTTTTGCAGTTGGCAACAGGAGTGCCTTTTAGGAATGAAAGCTGGTTTTGTAAATATTTTCGGGAAACCGAATGCAGGAAAGAGTACCCTGCTCAACGCGCTGATGGGTGAGAAACTGGCTATTGTATCCCCCAAGGTACAAACCACCCGCCACCGGATCAAAGCAATCTACACCGATGCCCATTGCCAGATCATCTTTTCTGATACACCGGGTATCATTGAGCCCCGCTACAAACTGCACGAGAAAATGATGCAGGCAGTGAAAAGCAGCCTGGAAGATGCTGATGTGGCACTACTCCTGGCCGATGCTACGGAATCGCCCGAAGAATCAGGGGCCATTTTCAGTGCCCTGAAACTGAAAGTGCCGGCCATTGTGGTGATCAATAAAGCCGACCTGGCTGGCCCGGAACAATTGAAACAGGTGGTGGATTATTTCAAACAACAGCCATATTGCCGGCATATACTGGTGATTTCTGCCCTCCGGAAGACAGGGGTGGATGCGCTACTCAAATCCGTGGTGGAGTTCCTGCCTGAAGGAATGCCTTTTTATGAGGGCGATGACCTGAGTGATCTGCCCACGCGCTTTTTCGTGAGTGAACTCATCCGCGAAAAGATCTTTTTGCTGTACGGGGATGAAATCCCATACCATGCCACCGTACTGATCCAGGAGTTTAAAGAAAAAAGTACGCTGATAAAAATCCAGGCCGATATCATCGTGCAGCGTGAATCTCAGAAGGGTATCATCCTGGGCGAAGGCGGGAAAATGATCCGTCAGCTCGGCACCCAGGCGCGGCAGGATATAGAAGCATTCCTGGGCAGCAAGGTGTTTCTGGAACTGTTTGTGAAAGTGCGGCCCAAATGGCGTGATAATGAATGGCAGCTGCGGGAGTATGGGTATTAGGCAGCATAATTCGGGAGCCGTACACACAATCTTCAATATTCAATTTTCAATATTCAATTTTCAATATTTATGGGTTTTACAGTAGCCATCGTTGGCCGTCCGAATGTAGGGAAAAGCACCTTCTTTAACCGCATGCTCGAAGAGCGGAAAGCGATCGTGGACGATGTGAGCGGGGTTACCCGTGACCGTCAGTACGGGGTAGCAGAATGGAATGGAAAGAGCTTCAATGTGATTGATACGGGCGGTTTTGTGCCCCGGAGTGAAGATGTATTCGAGAGGGAAATCCGTAAGCAGGTAGTGATTGCCCTGGAGGAAGCCGATGCCGTGGTATTCATGGTAGATGTGGCCACGGGCATTACAGACCTGGATGACTCCATGGCGGAAATGCTCCGCCGCACTTCCAAGCCGGTGTTCCTGGCAGTGAATAAAGTGGATAACCATGACCGCCTGCTGGAAGCCTCTGAATTTTACAGTCTGGGCTTTGAGCATATTTATTTTCTCTCTTCCATCAGTGGCAGCGGTACCGGAGAATTGCTGGATGATATCTGTAAACTGATCAGCAGCGAAACAGAAGTGCAGGAGCAGGATACCGACCTTCCCAAGTTCGCCATCATCGGTCAGCCCAACGTCGGCAAGTCATCGCTCCTGAATGCGCTGGTGGGCAAGGAACGTACCATCGTGAGTGACATCGCGGGTACCACGCGTGACACCATCCATACGCACTATAATCTCTTCAACAAAGAGTTTATGCTGATTGACACTGCGGGTATACGCCGGAAAACCAAGGTGAATGAAGACCTTGAATTTTATTCGGTGATCCGTGCGATCCGGGCGGTGGATGAGGCGGATGTTTGCCTGCTGATGCTGGATGCGGGTAAAGGAATTGCGGCGCAGGACCTCTCCATTTTCTCCATGGCGGTGAAGAAAGGAAAAGGAATCGTGGTGCTGGTGAACAAATGGGACCTCATGGAAAAGGAAACCAATACCGCCCGAGACTATGAAGCCATGCTGAAGAAGAAGCTGGCGCCCTTTACGGATGTACCCATCCTGTTTATCTCGGCAAAGGATAAAACCCGGATTTTTAAAGCGGTGGAAGTAGGCCTGGAGGTATATGCCAACCGGCGTCAGAAAATTCCTACTTCTAAACTGAATGATGTCATGCTCAAGGCGGTGGAA
>WBZP01000742.1_pt1 | contig 42552 bp, 37 predicted proteins | sample 5204301 | NCBI WGS metagenome assembly WBZP01 (sample SAMN12412401, study PRJNA552823) | activated sludge metagenome | isolation source: activated sludge from nitrification reactor of wastewater treatment plant... | place: USA: Pennsylvania | collected 2017
CACTCCAGCGGCCACTCAAGTCCCTGTTCCGCTACGGACTCGACTTTCTCCGCCACATCGTCTTGAACCTCACTGAACAACTCCAATCGTTCCTGTGGGCCTTGAAAGTTTTGTCCTGTACTTAGGGTATTTCCTTCTGAGGTGGCCCAAGTCGTTTATGCACTCAGCATTCTCTGCTCACTCAAGCCGCGGAGACAGGCCCTATCATCTAACAATGCCGCATCCTTCGCCAATCTTAGCCGATGGTGTTTGGCGCAGACATGGTTGGACGAGAGAACGAGGAATATTGTGCGGCGGCAGCTTGTTTTGTTAACCGACAAAAGTAAGTAGCTGAGGTTACGCAGCGGTCCACTGAAGTTGGGCGAAGCTGGTTTGCAAGGTTTGAAGGAACAGTATGTTTGCCTCAACCGGCTTTGCCGGCATTGACGATACCGCTCGGCACATGGCCGGTGGGGCCGGCGGTGGCGGCGGAGTCGCAGTGATGGGTCTGATCGTCGAAGAAAAAATCCGGCTCGAAGGCGCGCAGGAATATCCCCTTGTCCAGGCCGCCGAGGAACATGGCCTCGTCGACGGCGATCTGCCAGTCCATGAGGGTGCGAATCGCCCGCTCATGGGCCGGGGCGCTGCGGGCCGTGACCAGGGCGGTACGGATGCGGATGGGGGTATCGGCCAGGCTCTGCAACCGATGCAGGGCGACCAGCAGGGGTTTGAATGGACCGGGTGGCAGCGGGCGGCGGGCGTGCGTAGCCTCGTGTTGTTGAAAGGCGTCCAGACCCTGTTGTTGAAACACCTGCTCGGCCTCATCGGCGAAGAGCACGGCGTCGCCGTCGAAGGCGATGCGGATTTCGCCGGGATGGGATTCCGCCGCCCGCGCCGAGTTGGGATAGACCCGCGCCGCCGGAAAACCCGCCGCCAGGGCCGCGCCGACATCGCTCGAGTTGGCGGAGAGAAACAGATGGGCGTTCAATGGCTCCAGATAACGCCAGGGTTCCCGACCCTGGGTGAAGACCCCCCGTTCGAGCTGGAGCCCGGCGGTCTCGGCGGAGCGGAACACCCGTAGTCCGCTGGTGGGATCGTTGCGCGACAGCACCACCACCTCGACCCGACGGGTCGTTGGGGTGTTGAAGGCCAGCATCTTCTTGACCAGGGCGAAGGCCACTCCCGGTGGCGCCGGCTGCTCCAGGCGTTCGAGTTGCAGTTGGATGTAAGCCCGGCTGCCCCGGGTTTCAAAAACCTGGTTCTCCTCCTCGAAATCGAACAAGGCCCGGGAGGAAATGGCGACGACCAGCTTTTCTTCGAGGGAGTAAGACAAGGCGGTTTCAGCTTGGGAGAGTGGGTTGGCCCGGCCTGGCGAGGCCGCCGAGCGCGACCCGGGCAGGAAGCCGCCCGGGTCGGTGGGTTAGGGGAGATTTTATGACCAGCGGAAGCGCATGGGCATAGCCAAGCTGCCGGCGATATGGAGCTTGGTAATCTTGGATTCCATTTGCGGGGTCGCCCCGAGCGGGCGCGAAGAGAGATGAATGGAACCGCATAAAGGACACTCGAATCGGATCTGCTCGCTATTTTGCTCTTTGTGGATCTCCACGGCGAGCATAGTCGATTTGCAACGTGCACAGTGCATGACTATTCCCCTTGGAAGGAGGCCGGCAATGGGCCCCGGCTGAAAGAGCGGCGGATTCTACTCGTAATGAGAATCTTCCGCGAATATTTTTGCATTGCAGCAAACATGGTTTTTTCAAGAGGCTATCCCGCCTCATTCTCAATCCCAACTCAGGGCGCCGCCGGTCTGGTATTCCGTAACCCTTGTTTCAAAAAAGTTTTTTTCCTTTTTCAGGTCCAGGACCTCGGACATCCAGGGGAAGGGATTCGTGGCCCCCGGATATTGCTCCGGCAGGCCGATCTGGGCACAACGTCGATTGGCGATGAAATGGAGATATTCCTCGAACATGGGGGCATTCAGCCCGAGCACGCCCCGCGGCATGGTGTCGTGGGCGTATTGGGCTTCCAGATCGACCGCGTCGCGGATCATCCGCGCCAGTTCCCCTTTGAACTCCGGCGTCCACAGGTGGGGGTTTTCGATCTTGATCTGATTGATCACGTCGATGCCGAAGTTCATGTGCATGGATTCATCGCGCAGGATGTACTGAAACTGCTCGGCGGTACCGGTCATCTTGTTGCGGCGCCCCATGCTGAGCACCTGGACGAAGCCGACATAGAAAAAGAGGCCCTCGAAGATGACATAGAAGGCCACCAACTCGCGCAGCAGCTTCTGGTCGTTCTCCGGCGTCCCGGTGTGGAAGTGGGGATCGGCCAGGAACCTGGTATAGGGCAGCGCCCATTCCGCCTTGCGCGCCACCGCTGGCACCTCACGGTACATATTGAAGATCTCGCCTTCGTCCAGCCCCAGGCTTTCCACGGCGTACTGATAGGCATGGGTGTGCAGGGCCTCTTCAAAGGCCTGGCGCAACAGATACTGGCGGCATTCGGGATTGGTGATGTGACGGTAGACCGCCAACACCAGATTGTTCGCCACCAGGGAATCAGCGGTGGAAAAGAATCCCAGGTTGCGTTTGATGATGGTGCGTTCGTCCTCGGTGAGTCCCTTGGGGTCCTTCCACAGGGCGATGTCCGCGTTCATGTTGATCTCTTGGGGCATCCAGTGGTTGGCGCAGGCATCCAGGTATTTCTTCCAGGCCCATTCATATTTGAAAGGCACCAACTGGTTCAGATCGGCGCGGCAATTGATGATGCGCTTGTCGTCCACCCGCACCCGCGCCGCCCCCATCTCGAGGCTTTCCAGCCCGGTGGCCCCGCCACTGGCAGGGGTGGGATTCGGGTTGACCACCGGGGCCTCGCCGGCGGTGGCCATCAAGATCTCATTGGCGATCATCCCTTGGCCGGGACGGACGACGGGGAGAGAACAAACCTCGGGTTCGATATAAGGCGGTACCTTCGGCCTAGCCTTGGGCTGAGGTTTGGCAAGAGTGAGGGGATCGTCCCAATTCAGCATTCTGATTCTCCTACATCTGTTTCAATGAGCTTGTAGGGCGCAATAGGCGTGAGCCGCATTGCGCCACAGGGATTTTGGGGTTCTCTGGTTTCCAGATCGATCGCAGTACGTAGGATGTGGTGAGCGAAGCGAACCGCATCGATCGCGTTATTATTCGCCGGCATCAATTGTCTCATCCGTTTCACTGGCCCAATCCAGCGGATAAATCCCGCGTTTGACAAAGGCGCGAAAGCTGGAATATTCCCAATCCGCCACACGTTGCACCCAACCATGCTTGACCGGGTTCCAGTGGATATAATCCACATGGCGTTGGTAATCCAGCTCATCGCGTATCCTGTGCTCCCAGAATCTTCGTTGCCACAACCCGCGTTCGCCGCGTTTTTGGCGGCTCTCCGAGCGCCTTTCGTCGGACAGGATACCGCGGGAGAAACCGGCCTTGATCAGCGCCCAGCGGGTCGAGTAATCGGTATCTCCATCCGGCAGTGTCCAAATACAGTGAATGTGATCCGGAAGTATGACGATAGCTTCCATAGTAAATGGATGATCAGTTTTGACCTTTCGTATCACCTTGCGCAAACCGTCAATATTATCCAGCAAGAGACGATTGTTCTTTCTCTCCGCGAGGTTGAGGGTAAAGAACCAAGTGGCACCTGTTATCCTTGCTCGGCGGTAGGCCGTCATATTGGTTCAGGTTTTGGTCGTAGGGGTATGGTAAATCAGTTCCTCGATTGATGCGGTTCGCTGCGCTCACCACATCCTACGTGATGGAGCTCTCGCCAAGATTCAACCTGTTTCTCAATTACGAATAATTGCGTTGAAAAATCATACGGATGTCGACTCGCCGAGTTCTCCATAATTTCGAAAAGCGTATCTAATGGGACCCCCTGAGGTCTATAATTCATTAACCTGCCAAGAGCGTTAATTTGCTTATCGATGACGTATTTTTGCGTCGCAAAATCTCCAGGGTGAGTCGATGCTGCATTTTTCTTTATTCTTTCAATGGTTTCTTTTGATAGTTCGTGATGGCGTGTTGCTGTGATTTTAGGCGAGACACGAGAGTTGCGATCTTTATCTGCTTCCTTCAACCCAATACTTTGTTTGACCTTTTGCATACCATTATCCCATGATGAGAACATATCTACGTAATGCAACTTAGTTATTTCTTCATGACGTGGTTCAACATCATCAAGTCTGACAGGTATAAGATAAACTTTCCCAGGTGGTTGGCAATCAAGGAATTCGAGCGCCTTCTTTAGTTCTTTCTGAACATAGCCTGTTTTATTCACTGAGTTGATTGAAAGCAAAGCAATAAAAAATGAACATGAGGAAATAATTTTACTTATTTCCATTTCCCAGTTTTGGCCTGGTAATAAATCTTCCTGATCTAACCACGGTGACGCACCTGCATTCTTCAGTTCGTAATATATTTTTTTTGCGAGATCACAATCTTCCCTAGCGTAACTGATAAATACTTTTCTAATATCACTCACTTGAATCTCCCCGCTTCAAAATTGTTCGGCATAGTACGTAGGATGTGGTAAGCGGAGCGAACCGCATCAATCGCGCAAATTCGCTATGCCCTTGCTGGGTTTCGCTTCGCTCTACCCAGCCTACGCCAAACACCTTCTCTCCTACTGACACGCCTCGCATTCCGGATCCACCAAACTACACACCTTGGGCGCCTCGCCCGAGCCGTTGTTGCCGGCGCGTTTGCTTTCGTAGACCCCGCCCACGGCATTGAGCTTGTTGGCCCGGTTGGCGTCCTCCATGGTGGATTTCTCTACGTGGGTGGCGCCCAGGGAGCGCAGGTAATAGGTGGTCTTGAGCCCTCGCACCCAGGCGAGTTTGTAGAGATTGTCCAGCTTCTTGCCGTTGGGCTCGCTCATATAGAGGTTGAGGCTCTGGGCCTGGTCGAGCCATTTCTGGCGGCGCGAACCGGCCTCCACCAGCCAGCGGGGATCGATCTCGAAGGCGGTGGCGTAGAGGTCCTTGAGATCGTCCGGGATGCGGTCGATGGGGCGCACCGAACCGTCGTAATACTTGAGGTCGTTGACCATGACCGCGTCCCACAGGCCCCGGGCCTTGAGGTCGCGCACCAGGTAGGGGTTGACCACGGTGAATTCGCCCGAGAGGTTGGATTTGACGAACAGGTTCTGGTAGGTGGGTTCGATGGACTGGCTGACCCCGCAGATGTTGGAGATGGTGGCGGTGGGGGCGATGGCCATGCAGTTGGAGTTGCGCATGCCCTGGCGCTTCACCCGCTCGCGCAGGCCGTCCCAATCCAGGCTGCGGCTGTCGTCGACCTGGAGATAACCGCCCCGTTCCTCACCCAGTCGGGCGATGGAGTCGATAGGCAAGATCCCTTGGCTCCAGAGCGAGCCCTCGTAGCTGGAATAGCGTCCCCGTTCGGCGGCCAGGTCGCTGGATGCCTGGATGGCGAAATAGCTCACCGCCTCCATGGAGCGGTCGGCGAAGGCCACGGCGTCTTCGGAGGCATAGGGGAGGCGGAGCTGGTAGATGGCGTCCTGAAAACCCATGAGGCCGAGCCCCACCGGGCGGTGGCGCAGGTTGGAGTTTCGCGCCTGGGGCACGGTGTAGTAGTTGTAGTCGATGACGTTGTCGAGTAGGCGCATGGCGGTGCGGACGGTCCGCTCCAGTTTGGCCAGGTCGAGACCCGCGTCGTCGAGGTGATTGGCCAGGTTCACCGAGCCCAAATTGCACACCGCGATCTCGTGGTCGTTGGTGTGCAAAGTGATTTCGGTATTCTTGGTTATTAGACCGTTAACCGTCCAGGCATGGGTTTCCGACTGTACCATCAGGCAGTAGGCATCTTCGTTCGGCAAGAGGTCCAATCCGATGAATGTTGCATGCTGCCTGGGCGCGTAGCCTTTCTTGTTGAGATGCTCCAGATACTTTTTGGCGGAAGCAGATTTCCGGCTTGCCGCCAGTTGAGTAACCTCCTCAGCAATCCGACATGCCTGTATGGACGTAATTAGCAAGCGATATAGCGGTTGAGTCCAATAAGCGCGCTTGTTGCCTTTCCCATCCGGCAACTCATGAGCTTCATGACCGCGCATTTGATTAATGGACGATTTAACTCCGAAGTTGGCCCAGAGGATTTGCAGCTCCTGGATGAATTCCAAATCGGTGGAGGCAAAAGCAAGAGTGGTCACGCCGTTGCTGGCGACGACATTTCCATCGGCTTGGTATAGCCCTTTTAAGTATTGGCTAACGGTTTCGCGTGTACCTCGCCAGATCGTACTCGGCACACGTTTCTTGGTGGCCGGGGTAACACCGTGTTGTTCAAGTACCCGGCGTAGCGGGGCTGAAGCCAAACGAGCTTTGCGGGCTTTGGGGTCGAATCGGAAAACCGGCGTATTCACCGACGTGGTGTTTAGCACCGTGTTGCCGTCCAATACGCTATGGACCGCTTGGGTCGTCGCCTCTATGCAATCGAAATCGGCTTCCCATAGGTCGATAAATACATTGTGTTCACCAAAGGTGCCGTCACCTGCAATCAGCCCCATCAAATAAGCCAGTTGCGGCTGATGATGCGGTCCCCACAAACCTTCAATTTGTTGGATTAAGAGCTTATCTCCTGGACTCAGGTGCTGGGCTTCAACCCAACCTCGATCCAGTACCCAAACCATATGATCCGGCGTGACCTTATGGGTATAACCTTCCCGGGTATTGATACGAACCATGGGTGCGTTGGGGCGCGGCAACAACATTTCGGAGGCGTTATACACTCCATCTAAGCCAACTACCTTATTGTTGCCACCCAACGCATATAGCTCTCCCACTGTGAGCAGGCCGCGATCCGAGACGACACGTTGATCAGCGGCGATACAACACAAGTTCGAGCTATGCACCACGCCCAGGTGTTGGTTGGTGTAACGCAGGTTGCAGGGGTCTTTGAAGGCGATCCAGGGATGGCCGGTCTCGAACAGCATGGCGAGCATCTTGCGCCAGAGGCTGACGGCCTTGAGACTCTTGGAGACCTTTATCTCGCCCCGCCTGGCCTTGTCTTCGTAGCGGAGATAGGCCTCCTCGAAGGCCTGACCGACCTTGTCGTGCAGATCGGGCACCTCGTCGGGGGAGAACAGGGTCCAGTCGCCATCCTCGGCCACCCGGCGCATGAAAAGATCCGGCACCCAGTTACAGGTGTTCATGTCATGGGTGCGGCGGCGGTCGTCGCCGGTGTTCTTGCGCAGATCGAGGAATTCCTCGATGTCCACATGCCAGGTTTCGAGATAGGCGCAGACCGCGCCCTTGCGTTTTCCGCCGTTATGGGCCAGGGCGCTGGTGGTCATGTAGGACTCGTCGCCCTCGACCTTGAGGTCGAACACGAAGGGTTTGACCGGAGCCGCTTCGACAGCGCGCACGCGGCTGAACAGGCAACCCTGCCAGGTGAACCAGTTGTGCTTGACGATGGGTCGACAGCCGACCTTGTCGGCGATCTCGGCGACGGCTGGGATGCGCAGGTCATAGGCCTTGGTGAGGCCGTTGAAACTGATCTCCGAACCGTCCTGACGCCGCGCGCTATGGTGATTTTCCCGCTCGCGATACTGACCGGCGCAGGGAATACCCAGGCGTAACAACTGATAACGGAGCCCTTCGATCAAGGGTCGCGAGGTATTGGTGAAATAGATCTCTTGGCCGCGACTGATGCCACCGTCGGTCTCCAGCAGCCCCTGGATCAGGGCGAGGGCCTGGGGTTGGGGGAGATGACTGAAACGTCGATGGAGGCGTTTGCGGCCCTCGGCGTCATAGATATCGTCATGGGTGAAAGGCAGGGTTGGTGCTCCGGCCCCGCTGATGCGCCCCGTGGTGGCGTCTCGCACCACCCCTTGGCCCGAGGCCCAGTGAATCTGGGCGTAATGGGTGCCCCGTTGCGTTTCCCAGAAATGAATGCCGCGCTGTTGCAGATAGGCCCGGACAAAGGTCAAGTGGTCGTCTTGGGCCGGATTTCCCGAGACCCCCCATTGTGAGCCGTTTTTGGAGAGGTGGCCGTCGCCCAGCAGAATGCCGTAGAGACGGGCCTCTTCGGCGGTGAATCCCGCCACCGGAACGACTTCGGTCGGGATCACCTGGGCGACATAGTTTCCTTTGGTCAGTTCACCGGCCTCGATCCATTCCGCCCGGATCTTGCCTTGCTCCAGCCACTTGCGAGTACGTCGGCAGGATTGCTCCATGGGTACGCCGCGGATGGCGAAGAAAGGATGGCCGCTGGTGACGGTCAAGGGCTCGATACTGTGTTTGACATCGACGGCCACCATCGGCTCGGTCTGGTTGTAGCTCAGGGTGTCGGTGACCTCCCGATAGGTGCCGCTGATTCCCAGCACCAGATCGCCGATCCGGATATCGCGGATCGCCTTGATGCCATCCGCCGTGAACACCTGGGTCTCGGGGGCAAAGCATTGATTCACCGCGACCGCGGTGTCATTCGCCACCTTCAAAAAAGGCACCACGCCCTGGCTCTTACCGTTGGTGCCCTTGATGTGGGCGCCCATGCCCCGCACCCGGGTCCAGTCGTTGCCCAGGCCCCCGGCGAATTTGGACAGGAGCGCGTTGTCCTTGATGGCGTTGAAGATGCCGTCGAGGTCGTCGGGCACCGTGGTCAGATAGCAACTGGAGAGCTGCGGGCGCAGGGTGCCGGAGTTGAACAGGGTCGGCGTCGAACTCATGAAGTCGAAACTGGAGAGAAGTTCATAGAACTCGATGGCCCGGCCTTCGCGGTCGATCTCGTTGATCGCCAACCCCATGGCGACGCGCATGAAAAAGGCCTGGGGCAACTCGAAACGGACGCCGTTATGGTGCAGGAAGTAGCGGTCGTAGAGGGTCTGTAGCCCGAGGTAGGTGAATTGCAGATCCCGCTCGGGACGCAGGGCCTGGCCGAGGCGGTGGAGGTCGTACTGGGCCAGGCGGGGATCGAGTCGTTCCACCTGGACGCCGCGTTTGACATAGGCGCTGAAATACTCGGCGTAGATCCCGGCCAGGTCCGCCTGGCGGCGCACCTGGGCGTCCAGATTGAGGAAGCCCAACGCCTCCCGGCGCAGGATATCCAACAGCAGTCGGCTGGCGACATAGCTGTAGTTGGGTTCCTGTTCGATCAGGGTGCGGGCGCTCATCACCAGGGCCTGGGAGACATCCTTTTCCTTGACGCCATCGAAGAGATTGCGGGTGGTCTCGCTGAGGATGCGCCGGGCATCCACCTCCGCCAGCTCTTTGCAGGCCTCGTTCACCAGGAGTTCCAGCCGCTGCAAATCCAGGGGATGGCGACTGCCATCCTCATGGGTGACGTGCAGGGGCGAGGGCTGATCCGGGGCCTTGGCGGCGGCGGCCTTGTCCGCCCGTTCCCGCGCCCGCTCCTCGCGGTAGAGCACATAGGCGCGGGCGATCTTGTGCTCGCCGGCGCGCATCAGGGCCAGTTCGACCTGGTCCTGGATATCCTCGATGTGGACACTGCCGCCTCCTGGCATTCGCCGCAGCAAGGCATTGACCACCTGGTCGGTGAGCTGCCTGACGGTGGTGTGGATGCGGGTCGAGGCGGCGGCACTCCCACCTTCCACGGCGAGAAAGGCCTTGGTCATGGCGACGGCGATCTTATCGGCGTCGAACCCCGTCAACTTGCCGTTACGGCGGATGACATGAAAGCCGCCCGGTGCGGTGGCCGTCAGTTCTCCCACCAGGGCCAGGGCGGGTGCCCGGGATGGCACGAGGGTCAACGAGGGTTCGGAATGAAGGGCAGCTTCGCTGGCCATGGGGTCTCCTTGCCTGGGATGAAACGGGGGATCTGATGCCGCGGGGCCTGGCTCCGATATCCGCCAGCCCCTAGTAAAAACACAATATATGCGATACGGAAAGGGAGTCAACCACAAGATATTGTGTATAACCGATCAAAGGGTCGTCCACGGACTGGGGATAAGCTGAGGATAAAATCGCCTCTGTCGGGCTCTGGCCCAGAGCGGACAAGGGCTTGGCAGTGGATAACCAGAGGTTTTGGCTAGCCTCTAAAGCGCGAATCTTTGCTGAAAAAAAGGGTCTCGACCCGAATGGGGAGAGGGGAAAAAGCGCCCGGCCGGGTCGTCCGAACGCCTGGTTGGCGTCGGACACTACCTTCGCCGGGGGAGTGGGTCAGGCGTAGGGGGCGTGGAATCTTGCCCGGGAGCGCACCAGGCGTCCGCCTTTGTAGTCGGCGTAGGCCTGCTCAATCTCCTCCCGGCTGTTCATCACGAAGGGACCGGCCTGGACTATGGGTTCTCCCAGGGGGCGTCCAGCGACCAGCAGGAAACGGGCGCCGCCCGTCGATCCCAGCCAGAGTTCTTCCCCCTCGCCCAACACGCCGAGTTCGTGGGGGCGCACCTGCTGGCTCTCGATCTCCAGTTGGCCACTGAAGGGATAGACAAAGGCCGCATGGTCCCGGGGAAGGTGGTGGGTGAAGTGGCCCCCGGGGGGGATCTCCACGTCCAGGTACTGGACCTGGGTATGGGGGTCCTCGATCGGTCCCTGAACCTTCCCATAGGTACCACACAAGACCTTGACCCTGAGGTTGTCGAGGCGGAATTCAGGGATGGCGGCGGCGGGGAACTCCTGATAGGCGGGGTCGGACAGCTTCTCGCTCGCGGGGAGATTGATCCAGAGCTGGAAGCCCCGCATCAGGCCATTGGTCTGCTGTGGCATCTCGGAATGGATGACACCGCTGGCCGCCTTCATCCACTGGGCGCCGCCGCTCCGCAGATCGCCCCGGTTGCCCAGGCTGTCCCGATGCAGCATGTGCCCGTCGAGCATATAGGTCAGGGTGATGAAGCCCCGATGGGGATGATCGGGAAAGCCCGCGCCATAGTCCTCGGGGTTGTCGCTGCCGAAATGATCCAACAGCAGAAAGGGATCCAGATGTCGCAGGCCCGGAAGACCGATGGAGCGGCGTACCAGCACGCCGGCTCCCTCGGTTACCTCCATGGCGCCGATGCGACGGATGATGGTACGCCTGGCCATGGTCATGACTCCTGGTGGTATTACTGGCGGATGCCCTCGACCGAGAGGGTCAATTCCACCTCCCGTGTCGCTGGTCCAAGATCGAAGTTGATGCCGAAATCCGCCAGTTTCAAGCTGGTGGTGCCGAGAAAGCCACGGCGATAGCCGCCCCAGGGGTCCGCGCCCTGACCGGTGGCCGCCACCGCGATGCTGAGGGGACGGGTCACACCATGCAGGCTGAGGTTCCCTTCCAGCACGGCCTGGCCGCCGCCGCTGTCCTTGAAGGCGGTGGAGACGAACCTGGCCTCGGGATACTTGGCGACATCGAGAAAATCCGCGCTGCGCAGGTGCTTGTCCCGCTCGGCGTGATTGGAGTCGAGGCTGGCGGTTTTCACCACCACCTCGACCCGGGAGGCGGCGGGATTCTTTTCGTCGTAGCTGAAGCGTCCGGCAAAGTCGTTGAAGCGACCGTACAGCCAACTGATGCCCAGGTGCTTGACGCGAAACTGGATCGAGGCATGGGCCTTGGGGGTGTCGATCAGGTACTCCTCCGCGGACGAAAGGCCGGGGATGGACAGGATGGCGGCCAGGCCGAGGCCGATCAGGGTTTTGGAGATCATCATGGGGCTCCTTGGTGGTGGTCAGGGTTGAGTTGGATCACGACCGAGCATGCGTAGCAAGGTGCGGTCGCGGTCGAGAAAATGGTGTTTCAAGGCCGCCAGGGCATGGAGCCCAGCCAGGGACACCAGGCCGACGGCGAGCCAGAGATGGATGACTCCGGCGCTATCCGCCTGGTTGGGAAGGCCGGAGATCAGGGCCGGGACGCGGAAGAGTCCGAATACCTCGATGGCCTTGGCGTCCGCGGTGGAGATGAGATAACCGCTGGCCATGACCAGCAAGATCAGTCCGTAGAGCAGGCCGTGGACCAGGCCGGCCAGGCGGGCCTCCAATGGCGAGACGCCGGGGGCGGGGCTGGGGACCGGGTTGAGCCATCTCCAGACCAGTCGTAGCCCCATGAGGGCGAAGAGGCAGAGACCCAAGCTCTTGTGCAGCTCCGGAGCACGCTGATACCAGGGATCGTAATATCCCAGCCCCCGCATCCACAGCCCGAGCCCGAACATCCCCACGACGCCCACCGCCACCAGCCAGTGCAGGCCGATCGCCAGCCAGCCGTAGCTGTCTGTCCGGTTACGCCAGCCGGGCATGCCCGACTCCCGAAAGCGATGGCCCGGCGCCGTCCTTCAGGCGTGGTCTCTGGCGGTATTTCATGGCGCGGCTTCTCCCCTTGGCTGGATTGGGCCGGATTTCCCGTCGTATGGGCTCCGGGCCTCGGCTGGTTATTGATTGTTATCGTTAACAGGAGAAGAATAAAGAGGCCAAAAGAGAATAAACTGTTCTTCAGAGGAGAACAAATGGACAGATTCGAGATCATGCGTACTTTTGCCCAGGTGGCGGAAAGCGGCGGCATCGGCCTGGCCGCTCAACGCCTGGGGATCGCTAAATCGGCGGTGAGCCGCCGCCTGACCGAGTTGGAGGGGTATCTGGGGGCGCAGCTTTTCAAGCGCACCACCCGCCAGTTCAGCCTCACCGACAGCGGCCAGCTGTTCTACGAGCATTGCCAACGCCTGCTGGCCGACCTCGACGAGGCCGAGCTCGCCGTTTCCCAGGCCCATGGGGGATTGCGCGGTCGGCTGCGGGTGGCCATGCCCCTATCCTTCGGCCTGCGTCCTCTGGGACCCGCGATCTACGACTTCATGCGCCTTCATCCGCAGGTGGAGTTCGATCTCGATCTCAATGACCGCCAGGTGGACCTGCTGCGTGAAGGCGTGGACATCGCCATCCGCATCGCCGATCTGCCCGATTCGAGTCTGATCGCCCGTCCCCTCACCAATATTCGCCACCTGGTCTGCGCCAGCCCGGACTATCTGGCCGCCCATGGCCGCCCGGAGACCCCGGAGCAACTCAGCGGGCATGGCTGCCTGGTCTATAGCAATGAGTCCAACCCGGGCCTTTGGCGCTATGAAGATGAACAAGGTCGGGCCGGACAGGTGCAGGTGCCCATCCGGTTGCGGGCCAACAACGGCGATATCCTTTGCGCCGCCGCCCGGGCGGGTCTGGGCCTGGTCAGGGAACCCAGCTTCATCCTCCATGAGGCCATCCGGGCGGGCGAGCTGGTCCCCATCCTCACCGAGTATCGCTGGCCGTCTTATCCGGTCTCTGTGGTCTATCCCCAGACCCGGCATCTCTCCCAACGGGTGCGGGCCTTCGCCGATTTTCTGGTCGAACGCTTCGCCGGGGTGCCTTACTGGGATCAGGAGGCCTCGCCGGGTACCTGAGAAAAAGTCATGCGGCCGGAGGAATGACCAGGGTCTGCCTATACTTGCTTCATCCCGGCTATTCGGCGGGTGAGTCAACCCGCCTTGCATCTACCCCTGTATGAGGATCCCCATGTCACAACATCGCCTCCTTCCAGCCGTTCTCCTCCTCAGCGTTTCCGCCCTCTGTCTCGCCCAGGGGAACGAACCGGCCGCGTTCGTCAATACCAGCACCCCCGAATCCGCCGGGCCGCGGCCCTATTACTATGAAGACAGTATCCGCGGCTTTTTCGAGAAACATCTCATCAGCCCCCAATCGGTGAAGAACTTCAAGACCTCGGAGCCCCAGTTGACCAGCTGCCAGGTGGGTATCTATGGGAAGTTCTACGGCTGGCGGGTCGACGCCAATTTCCATGTGACCGGGGTGTTCGGTGGGCTGTTCAAGAACCAATACTTCTTTTGGTTCCAGGGTAACGACCTCAAGGGCATAACCGACAAGGCCGAGTATTGTCCCGAGGCCGTGGAGTGGATGCGGTAATCCGTACTGCGTCGAACCGGCCCGTCTCCCCGAGCCAATCGGCGTCCGCGATAGACGACTGGCGAGAAATACAGGCTAGTCGAGATAGGGGGCGCAATACCCGGTCTGGAGATAGTCCTGGTATTGCTCCCGCTGGATGGCATAGGCATCGACGGCTTCGCCTTCGGGGAGGTCGCGGGCGAATCTGAGGCTGGCCGCCGAAGCGCTGAGGTCGATCACCAGATCGGCGGTGGCGACGACCGGGGAGATGTAGGCGAGCAGGTACCATTCCACGGCAAAGAATCCGGTCAACAACAGGGCGCTGTGGCTGCTGGCCGGACCCACCACGGGGAGGACGACGAAGTGGCCGGGGTCGAGCCCGGCGGCGCAGAGGGAATCGGTGAACTCCGTCTCGGTGCGCCGGTAGCCCAGCCAATCGGCGGCGTCGAACAGGCCCGCCACCCCCAGGGTGGAGTTGATCAGAAACCTCTGGGTCGAGACCCAGGCGGCGTCATACTCTCCCACCAGGGAATTGGTGAGGATGAATTCGGGCTCGGTGAGATTGGCGTAGATGTTCTGCGCCCCCTGCTTGACCAGTTCCGGCAGGCCCTGGTCGAGCCAGCCGGCGATGGGGTCCACCCAATCCCGCACCAACCAGGTGTTGAACTCGAACATCCCGCGATTCACCGACTCGTTGGGGTCCGGCTGGGGCATGCGGCTGGCTTCCGCCGTGGGGAGCGGAGCGGTTGGCCTGGGCGCTTCCGTCCCGCAGGCGATTCCCACCAGACCCAGGATCCCGAATACCAGGATGGCAATCTCTTTCATGGCCCGTATCTCTGGGTGTTGATGCGCCGGATCTCGGCGATCGCCGCCTGCTCCCGGTCCAATTGATGCTTGGGCAGGTCGCCGGAAAATTCCATGTAGGGGGTGTCGTCGGTGAGCATTGGCGCCCCCTGGGCGAAGATGGCCAGGCCCTGGGCGTCGAGGGCAAAGCGCTCGCGAAGGCTGTCGAGGCTCGGATAGTCGAGCCGCGCCAGCTCCTCGCGCAGGGGAGAGGTGGCGATCCGCCGAGCCATGGCCTCGGCATCGAAAGGGACCGGGCCGGTGCTGCCGATCAGCAAACCTGTTTTGCGGAAACTCCAGAGTTGGGCCTCGGGAAAGACGGCCAGAAAGGCGCGGACGATCATCTTGGCGTCCTCCAGCGACATGAGGTGGAAGGGCAGCCACTGGCAGAGCACGCCGCCTGGGTTGAGATGGCGCCGGGCCGTCTCGTAGTAGTCCCGGGTGTAGAAGTTCACCATGCCGGAGAACTTGGGCGGCATGGGTTCGCTGGTGATGATGTCATAGCTTTCGGCGGTCGCCTCCACATAGTTGCGGCCGTCCTCGACGATGGCCCGGGTCCTGGGATCCTTGAGGACATGGTGGTTGGTGGCGGCGAAATACGGCGCCAGGACGAAGGGCTCCCGGCTGATATCCACGATATCCAGTCGCTCGATCGGGTGCAGGCTGGCCGCCCCGGCGGTGCTCCCGGTGCCGAAGGCGATCACCAGGACGCGCCTGGGGTCTCCGTGCAGGAGGAGCGGCAGGTGGGCCATCATCGGCATGTACTGGCCCATGAAGTCGTTGGCGGCGGCGACGAAGCCGTTGATATAGAGCAGACGGTCGCCGTTGGCCTTGGATTCATAGATGGCGAAGGTGGCGTCCGTCGCCTCGCGGTATTCCAGGAGTTCCATGCGGAGCGCTTCGGCCCGGAGGAGCGGATCGCCGAACAGATCCGGCCGATCCACCAACCGCAGACCAAGAATGGCGAGGACGGCCAGCAGCGGGGTGGCAACGAGCCAGAGCGGTCGGCGGAACTGGTGGAAGCCCAGACCGGAGGCGATGAGGCCATGGACGAGGAGAAACCCCAGATAGCTGTGGGTCACGCCGAAGGTCGGGATGAGGACGAATCCCACCATCAAGGTGCCCAGTGCCGAGGCCAGGGTGTTGAAGAGGTAGACCCGGCCCAGCGAGGTCCCCACACGATGGAGTTGGCGGCTCAACACCTGGATCGAGAGCGGGAACAGCATGCCGGCGACGCTGGCGGGCAGGTAGAGCAGGAGCATGGCCGTGATGAACTTGGCCGCCGGCAGCCAGGGCTCACCCAGGCGCTCGGCGAAAAAGTCGTTGAGGACGGCGATCTGACCCAGGAGGGGAAGCGCCAGGAGCAGGCTGAGGGCGAACAGGAGTTCCACCCAGGCGAGGCGGCCGAGCAGGCGCCGCTCCAGATCCCGTCCCGCCACTACCGGGAAACGGGCGGCCAGGAAACTTCCCGAGGCGAGGGCCAACAAGACGGCGGCGAGCACGGCGGTAAAGGAATAGGTGGTGCTCCAGAAGGCCTGCACCAGGGCGCGGGTCCAGAGGACTTCGAGCCCGAGGATGGTGAAGCCGGAGAACACCGCCACCAGGATCACCAGTTTCTCGGAGGTGGAAGATCCTTGCCTTTCCAGCTCAGGGGCCTCCGGCGGGGAGGGCAAGCGGCCCAGGCGTCGGTCGAGGAGGAAGAAGGCCAGGGCCAGGGCGAAGTTGATGCCGATGGCAAGACGGTTGGTGGCCGAGACCCCGAAGTGGCCGATGAGCCAGAAGCCGCCGGCCAGCGCTCCGGCGACGGCCCCCAGGGTGTTCATGCCGTAGAGCAGCCCGAAATCCCGCCCGAACCGCTCGGGGGCCCGGGCGGCGACGCGAACCAGCACCGGCAGGGTCCCACCCATCAGCAGGCAGGGAAAGGTCAGGATGAGGAGGGAGAGCAGGAGCCGCGCTAGCGGCAGGACCCATGGTGAATCCTGGGAAGCGGCGTGCAGGGCCGGGTAGATGGCCGAGAGGTGCTCGATCAGGCCGGGGATGACCAGGGCCGCCAGGGCGATCCCCAGCTCCAACGAGGCGTAGAGCCGCAGGGGGCGATCGAGCCGATCGGCGAAGCGGCCGAAGAGGAAGGCGCCGAGGGCGAGTCCCACCATGAAGGCCGTGAGCACGGCGCTGACCGCGAAGGTGGTGGAGCCGAAGACCAGGGTGAGGAGGCGGGACCAAAGCACCTGATAGAGCAGGGCGGTGGCCCCGGAAAGGAAAAAAAGGATGAGGATCGGCTTTCTTGCGGGCATGAGGGACAGGCTTCCGGAGGTGGGAGATCGAGGGATGTGATGGCAGTATTCGGTCCAATCCCGATGGCGTCAACCCGGCCATCTCTCGCTACTCTGGTCGGCTGTGGAGGCAGAATAGCTTCATGAATAATTATTAAATTATGGATAAATTACAAATAGAAAAAATATCTTATATTTTGACGCCCGGACAGCCTGGTTCGCTGCTGGTCGGCGTCGCGTATCGCCAAAATCAATGAACTGGCTATAATCCCCACCCTCCGCAGGTAGAAATAACGACCAATGGTGAGGATGTCATGATGCGCTTGTCTCGGTTGAGTCTTTCCGTAGCTTCTCTTCTGGTTCTTTCCGGTTGTGCCCAGATGCAGATGGGGTCCCAGGACGCCAAGACCACGGCCACGGGTTCGGCTGGTGGTGCCAATAGCCAGAACGCGAATTCTCAGCTTGAGCGATGCGACAGGTCGCTCGGAACCCTGGCGCTGGTGGAAGACACGGACGCCCCCTGGTACGGCATCCTGACGGGGCAGATGCATCTGGGGTCGACCACCCCGGTACTGAAGTTGTTGGTGCAACAGTCGAACTGCTTCGTGGTGGTGGAACGCGGCCGGGCGATGAACAACATGATGCAGGAGCGTGCCCTGCGGGAATCCGGTGAACTGCGGAAGGGCTCCAATTTCGGCAAGGGACAGATGGTTTCCGCCGATTACTCCATGAGCCCCTCGATCACCTTCAGCAATCAGAATGCCGGTGGTCTGGGAGCCGGTTTGGCCGGTCTCAGCGGCCGTCTCGGCGCCGTTGGCGCCATCGCCGGCAGCATGAACTTCAAGGAGGCCAGCACCATGCTGACTCTGGTGGATAACCGTTCCGGCGTGCAACTCGCGGCGGCGGAAGGGAGCGCCAAGAACGTGGACTTCGGGGCGGTCGGCGGCCTCTTCGGCAGCGCCCTCGGCGGCGTCGGCGGCGGTTACTCCAATACCGCGGAAGGCAAGGTGATCGTGGCGGCCTTTACCGACTCCTATAACAATCTGGTGCGTGCCGTGCGTTCCTATCGGGCCCAGGAGGTGCAGGGTGGTTTGGGTACTGGCGGTCAGTTGGGTGTCCAGGGCGGCGACGAGGTCAAGTCATCCTCGAAGAAGAAAAAGAAATAAGCGGCAGGCCGTCGTCACCCTGACTCCATAGCCAGCGGAACCCGAAAACCGCTTCGGTTCGCCGGGGGCACCGCATCGATAGCCGACTACGAAGATGTATTCAGCCAGTCGACCGCGGGAGATAGTGACTCCGTCATGGCTGGTTTCTCTCCTTTCGGCCTTCCCGGGCCTGGGCGTTTTGAGCCGATTTCTTGTTCTCTTATAAAGAACAAAGACAAATAAAGCCCGGTTATTGTTCTCGGTAAGAGAACGATAACCGGGCAGTTTCACTCGAGGCCCGGAACACCTGGGCGCGAATACCCATCCTTGTTGAGTTATTTTCTTCGCGGCGGATGATCGGTGCTGAGCTGGCGCCCTCACCACCTATCAGTTTGCTTCCCCCCTTGGTAAGGGGGGATTGAGGGGGGTTCACAGCGGCGAAATCTCTGACAAGGCCATCCTGGCCGTGGGGCTTCAGGCCAGAAGATGCCCCTTCTCCATCCTTTTCCATCAGGGAAGAGGCTTAGGAACCCTTCCCCGCCAAAACTGATAGGTGGTAAGGCCGTCGCCCTGATCCAAAACCCAGGTTATTTATTCTGTGTTATTGTCTCCTCACGAAAATGACCTATCACAACCTGGCGTCGGCTATGCGCATACATCCAGTCCGTTGTTTTCTCTTGTTTTGTTTGCTTCCGCCGATGGCGGCTCAGGGAGAAGCCTGGCGTTCCCTCTCACCTCAGAGCCGTTTGGGATTTACCTCCACCTGGGAAGGGGCGGAGTTTGGCGGCACCTTCCAACGGTTTTCCGTGACGCTGCAACTCGATCCCCAGGCCGCGGAATCCGGCCCCTTGGAGGTCAAGGTGGATGTCACCAGCGCCCGCACCGGTATTGAGGAGGTGGACGCCGGCATGGGCGAACCACTCTGGTTCGATTACGCCCGTTTCCCCCAGGCGCAGTATGTGGCGAAACGTATCCGGGCCCTGGGCGGGGGCCGCTTCGAGGCCGAAGGCGAACTCAATATCAAGGGGGTGACCAAGGCCGTGCCTGTCCCCTTTACCTGGACCCAGGGGGAGGATCGAGCCAGCATGACCGGCCAGTTGGAACTGAATCGGGGCGATTTCAGGGTCGGCGAGGGGGAGTGGAAGCGTGGTGACGCCATAGGTCTCGGCGTCAAGATGAGTTTCGAGGTGCAGCTGGCGCCCGGAAACTAAGGCGATTTCCGGCAATCGCCTAACCGGGTGGTTTGACCTCTCAGTGGTTGGCTTGATCCAGACCGTAGGGCCGTGGATCGACGATGGGTTCTCGCTCCAGGATCAGATCCGCCAGGAGTCGGGCCGAGGCCGGGGCCAGCACCAGCCCGTTACGGAAATGCCCACTGTTGACATAGAGCCCCTCCACCCCCGGGTAACCGCCGATATAGGGCACCCCATGGGGTGAGCCGGGGCGCAACCCCGCCCAGTGCTGGGTCACTGGATATTCCTCGAGGGCCGGGAAGAGGTTGACGGCAAAGGCTTCGAGTTGGCTGCGGGCCTCTTGCGTGGTTTCCTTCTCGAAGCCCCGATGTTCCAGGGTGCTTCCCACCAGGATGCGACCGTCCCGCCGGGGAATCAGATAATGATCCCGGTGGAGCAGGATGCGGTTCACCAGGCCGGGGACCGCCTCGTAGAGGATCATCTGACCGCGGACCGGCTCGATGAGCGGCGAGTTACCCAGGCTCCCCAGGAGATTCCGCGTCCAGGCCCCGGCACAAACGATTACCCGCTCAGCGAATAGCTTCCCTTGGTTGGTGTCCACGCCGCGAACCCGGCCGGACTCGATCAACAGGTGCTCGACCTCCATCTCCTCGCGGACATCGATCCGCTCCTGGAGATACTGACGCAGGGACTCGACCAATCTGGGGTTGCGCACCTGGCCGATGGCCGGCATCCAGAGACCCCCGCCGGCGCTGGAACCCAGACCGGGTTCGAGGGCGGGGATATCCTCCTCCAACAGCGACTGGATCTGGCTATTCCACTTCCGTCCCCAGGACTGGGCTTTTTCGGTCTCCTGGGGGTCCAGAACCAGCAGCCCATTGCGGGTGAATTCGGGGTCGATGCCGGTCTCCTCCCGAAGCTGTTCGGACAATCCGGGATAGACGGATTGGCTCCAGGCCACCAGGGCGTTGACCGCTTCCCCATAGCGCCAGGGATAGAGGGGGGAGAGGATGCCGCCGCCCGCCCAGGAGGCCTCGCGACCCGTACGCTTGCGTTCGAGGAGGGCCACCCGCACACCGGCGTCGCTGAGTTCCCGCGCCGTGAACAGGCCGATGATGCCACCGCCGATCAGGATACAGTCGATCATCTGGATTCTCGGGTGAAGGGTCTTTTATAACCGAGTAATTCACTCGGGACTAAGGCAAGCTTAAGCGAGCCGGGGTGAAATTGCGAACTTGCCCGCATATCTCACTGGGCACCGTGCCGGGATGTCAGCCAGGGCGAGGCGTTGTACCATAAACCACCATCCATCCGCAGGGGAGATTCCACATTATGAGCAACGAGCAACCCAGCCTAGAAGAATTCAACGATCTCATCGGTCGCTTTATCGATTTGGCCAACACCATGAGTAATGAAGGCAAACCTAATCCCATGATCAATGCCGCCATGATGTCGGCTTCGGGGATCTATGCGACCTTCTTGACAGCAGGCAATCGGGGTGTCCTGCTCGATACGGGGATCGACAAGGTACTTGAGATGTATAAGAAATACCTGGTATTCGTCCAACAGCACAAACGCCAGGGTATTGAAGGCGGAACCACACAGAAATAGCTCCGTCCGGCTCGGACTTACCTGGGGTTCCCCAGGGCGGCGGTCGGTTCCTTCAACTCCCTGGGTAGGGCGAACACCACCTCTTCGCGAATCCCGGCGCCTTCTTCCAGCTCGCAGCCCCCCCAGGCCCGCAGTTGGTCGATGACCCGGGCGACCAGCACCTCGGGGGCCGAGGCCCCCGCCGTCAGCCCGATACAGCCGACCTTTTCCAGCCAGGCAGGACGGATATCCTCGGGGCCGTCGATGAGATAGGCCGGGGTGCCGGTCTTTTCGGCAATCTCCCTCAAGCGGTTGGAATTGGAACTGTTCGGGGAGCCGACCACGAGTACGAGATCGCAACGCCGGGCCAGCGCCTTCACCGCATCCTGACGATTCTGGGTGGCATAGCAGATGTCGTTCTTTCTCGGCCCCACGATACGCGGAAAGCGTTCCCTGAGCCCCTCGACGATGACTCCGGTATCCTCCATGGAGAGGGTGGTCTGGGTCACGAAGGCGATCCGGTCGGGATGAGCAACGATCAGATGCTGCACATCCTCCAGGGTTTCCACCAAATGGATATGGGCCGGCCCATCCCGCCGACACTGCCCCATGGTGCCTTCGACCTCGGGGTGGCCGCGATGGCCGATGAGGACGACGTCATAGCCATCCCGGCAATAGCGCGCCACCTCGAGATGGACCTTGGTGACCAGTGGGCAGGTGGCGTCGAAGACCCTGAGCCCGCGACGTTCTGCCTCTTCCCGCACCAACTGGGAGACCCCATGGGCACTGAAGATCAGGGTCGCCCCATCGGGCACCCGGTCCAGCTCGTCGACGAAGATGGCCCCACGCCTGCGGAGACCTTCGACGACAAATCGATTGTGTACCACCTCATGGCGGACATAGATGGGGGCGCCATACAGATCCAGCACCCGTTCGACGATCTCGATCGCCCGATCGACGCCGGCGCAAAAACCCCGTGGATTGGCAAGGATGATCTTCATTTTGACTGGGAACTCCTGTAGTACCCGGCGGTGGGTGAGGTTCAGCTTTGGCGATGGAAATCCGGAATGGGTTCGCCGTCAACGGCCAGGATCTGGAAATGACAGATCAGGTCACGGCCGGCCAGGGGATGGTTGAAGTCGACCTGGACCTGCCCATCGGCGATTTCGAGGATGGTCCCGGCAAGAAATTCGCGGCCCGAGAGTTCGAATTGAATCACCTGGCCCGGCGAGAGTCCGAATTCGGGCGGAAAAGCGGCGAGGGGGAGCCGATGGCGCTTATCCGGGTCGGGCCAACCGTACACCTCTCCGGCGTTGAGCAGGAGGATATCCTCTTCGCCCAGCTTCCGTCCGAGCAGGATTGTTTCCAGTCCCGGATCCAGGCCGCCATCACCGAGCACCCACTCCAGGGGTTCCTCCTCGAAGGTGGAGAGGATATGGGGGCCGTCCAGCAAGGTCAGGGAAAGGTGGAGACGGACCCGGCTGCCCGGATGGACGATCCCTGGCGGACGATTGGTCAGGGTTTCGGTGCGGGATTCTGCCACTGAACCTCCGTCCGACTTTCCTCCAGCACCAGGGTTCGCGCCATCACGAACAACAGATCGGACAGGCGATTCATGAACCTGAGGCTGGTGGGATTGACCTTCTCCTCTCGTGACAAGACCCAGAGTCGGCGTTCGGCCCGTCGGCAGACGGCACGCGCCACATGGCACAATGCGGAAGCCCGGGTCCCTCCGGGGAGAATGAATTCCCGTAGCGGCGGAAGGGCCGCATTGAGCCGCATAAGTTCGGCTTCCAGGGTCAGGACCCGTTCCTCCTGGAGGACCGTTCGCCCAGGGAAGGCCAATTCGCCGCCGATCTCGAACAACCAATGCTGGATCGACACCAGCACCGCCTCGATCTCGGTTGGCAGACCATGGGCCAGCGTCAACCCGAGCAGGCTGTTCAGTTCGTCGATGGTTCCAATGGCTTCGATACGTGGGCTTTCTTTCACCGTGCGGCTTCCATCGGCCAGGCTCGTAGTGCCGTTGTCTCCGGATCTGGTCACAATTCGGGTGAGACGATAAGCCATCCCGCCACCAGGTCAGCGCCAAGCGTTGTAATCAATGCTGAATAACAGCAAACGTCCCTGACTGCGATATCCATCGGCCATCTCGTAATGGGTATCGAAAAGATTGTCGATCTTCACCCCCAGGCTCCATGACGGACTGAGTCGGAGGCGGGCACCCAGGGCAAACAGAGTATACCCCGGCAACCATACCGGGTTGAATGTGGAGTCCAGGCGTTTTCCCGTCGCCAGGGCGTTGAGGCCGATTTCGTAACTCCCTTGGCGATAGGCGAGGCGGGCGGCGAGGCTCTCGCGGGATCGCCGGGGCAGTTGTTGTCCCTGGTCATCCCGGGGATCCTGCCACATCAGATCGACCCCGAGCTGCCAGGGCGACCGCTGATATTCCATGGCGATCTCCAGGCCCTCGATCCGGGCCGCGGCGATATTGCGGTTGATCCCGGGTTGCGGGCCGAGGAAGCCATCTGGGTCGGTGAACTCGATGAGGTCGCGGATACGGGTTTGGTAGAGGGTCAGATTCCCTTCCAGGCCGGGGCGGAAGGAATGGCGGATACCCGCCTCCAAGCTCCGGGAGCGCTCCGGTTGTAATTGTGGATTGCCCCCGAAACCATAAAGATCCGTACTGTCCGGGGCGCGAAAAGCGGTTCCCGCGGAAGCGAAAAGCCATGTTTCCGGCTCCAGGCGATAGCCATAACCGAGATTCCAGGTGGCTTGCCGACCGAATTGCCCGTTGTGGACCAGTCCGACCCCCATGGCGAAATGCTGGGCCTCCAGACGGATATCATCCTGGAGAAAGAGTTCGATGTCCTGGGATGACTCGTCGTAGCCGGTACCGTAAGAAAGGGAGGCGGTGCGCTCCTGATTACCCAGCACACCGACCACCAGGTCGTGCTTGGGGAAAAATTGGAAGTGATTCTGCCAATCCCAATGCCAGCGCCTGGTTTCGAGATAATCCGCACTCTGGTTTTGCTTGATGGAATCGACGAAATAGCTCACCCCGATACGGCTATCCCAGCCCGGAACCGGACTCTGATGCAGGGAAATCGAGGTGAGTCCATGGCGAACATCCTGATCCAAGGGGGCCAGACTGAAGTCGAGGTACTGGGTACGGCCCCGGGACTCCCAATGCCGGAGTTCCACCTCGCCGGACCCCAGATCGTAACCGCCGAAGGCCATCAGGTTTTTGAGGTCCTGACCACGATCCAGATGGGACTCGACCCTGGGCGGGAACCCATCGCTGGCGAAACCCACGGCCCCAATACCTCCATAAAGATTTTCCAGCCGGTTTTGCCAATAGGCATTGGCCTGGGTGGTGCCATCACCACCGGCCGCCAGGCCCAGATCGAGTCGCGGCGGGGCATCCGGTCGCGGCGACTTGGTGAAGATATTGACCACCCCACCGATGGCGCGGCTGCCGTAGAGCACCGATCGCGGGCCTTTGACGACCTCGATGCGGTCCACTATCTCTGGGCTGATGTCCTGGAGGGCCGTGAGGCCGATGGTCCCCGGATTGATCGGGATACCATTCAGGAGAATCAGGCTGTGATTGCTCTCGGTACCCCGGAGAAAGAGAGAAGCGGGCTGACCCGGGCCACCGTTGCGGGCGATTTCCAGTCCGGCATGAAAACGCAAGAGTTCGGCGACATCCCTGGCCTGATCGAGTTCGATGGTCTCGGGTTCGATGACCAGGCTGGAGGCCAGGACATCGGCGCGGGGTTCGGCGATACGGGAGGCCGTAACCACTATGGAGTCGAGATCGGTCTGCGCCTGGGCTATCCCCAAGCAGAGGCAGGAGCCAAGCCAGGCGGTCGTGCGCGGCAACATGAGTATCCTCCAGACGCTCACCCGCGTCTGTTCGAGGTTCATCCTGTCGATGCTGGCGGGAACACTGGAGGGGGATCGCCCCCGGTCAGTAACGCCTTGAGGTATCGGACAGGCCCAAAGGGTTGGCGCGAGGCCGGTATCCGGGCTCCCAGCCCGAGGGGATATCCCCTCTGAGTGGACGCCTTCCCATACCTTGGCCAAACAGCTTCAGGCACAGTGACATCTTGTCCACCCTTTGCGACTGGTTACCGTTGCGGGGGCAGCGCCGGCCTGGTCGCCATCTCATGAACGACGCACCGGCTTCCCGTTTATCTCTCCTCTGGGAGAGCACCTCGGCGGGGCGAATCTACCCCCGGTGCCTGAATCCGGTCAAGAAAAACGCCAAGGCCCCGTCTCTGGGGCCTTGGGGCTTCAGGTAGGACTCCCGATGATCGGGGTTAGGAGATAAGTTCCTGGGTATAAAACAGATATCCCAAGGTGCCCACCAGGACCATCAGGGCAACGTATTGGAGCAGAATGCATATCCCAGGCAGTTCGTTACAGACAGTACTGAAACGACAAAGCTTGCAGTGTTTCACTACCCACCTCCAGACCACAGAGGCCGGCGTTGTTGTCGCCGGACAAGATTTATTTTTCTTGCCACCGTCGGGTAGAGCGGCAAAGGTAGAAAACGATGCGAATCCTCGACATCGGCTCGAATGCTCGCACAGAACCGTACCTCTGCCAACGCCTAAACCGACTTTATTTGTAGTCATTTAGCCACCCCAACCGGGGCCGTGTTGGCCGGAATGACGAGTTGGCTGAGGTAACTCGCTAATCAGAAATCGATATGAACGCTCAATGGCTCCGGGCAGGGTCCCAAACAGTCCGGCTTTTATTCTTATTTCGAGAACAATGCGCCAATAAAATAGATATTATTCTCTATTGGAGAACGGAAATCGCCTTCGGCCCGGGAGGCGCCCATCGACACCCGGGGTGGGGCAGACTGGCTTTGAGGCACCAAGCGCCGAAATCCAGCTTGCTGGTGTGGACAACCTGCTGGGATTCTCTTCGCCCATCACTTGCCGCAGGCTCTTGCCATGATTCCGCCGTCTCGGACGCCTGGTTGGGTTGGGGTCGGTTCGGATGGGTGATCCGGGCCAGATGTATCCGGCCCGGATTACTCGGGCTATTTGATAACCGTGGAACCCGAATTGGCCTCGGCGCCCTGACCTATGGCCAGATTGGGGGTGAAGAGGGCGCTATTCAGATTGGTGACCTTGGAACCCTCGACCTTGCTGTTCTCGATGTTGACGCTACCCAGATTGGCCTGGGCCCCCTTGCCGATGGCGAGGTTGGCGGACAGGGAGGCGTTGCTGATGTTGGTGATGGTGGCGTCCTTGATCTCCGAGCCGGCGAAGGCGAGGGAAGTCAGGGTCATGGCGCTGGCGATAAATACAAGGCTGGTGGCTTTCATCAATGATCTCCGTGTGACTGAGGTGTTCTCTCCGGCGGCATTACCCCGAAAGGTCATGCCCTTATGGTAACTATAGGCTCAAGCCGAGGTGATGGCTGGGAAGAAGTACCGGGTGGATGGTGAAATATCACCCATCCTTTCTCCCGGAGCCAGGTATCAAGGGGGGAAAGGTGATGAGCCCCGCCAGGTGACCGGCCATCCTATCAGCGACCCCGGTCCGATCCGACGTCCCAGGTCGCTTCCTCCGGAGCCCGCCAATTTCCTTCCTTGGCTTGGCAGAAAAAGGCCGCTAAGGGATAATTCTGCGATGTACATCACATTAATTCGGTGTCCGCCTGCTCTGGGGTGACCATACCCTCGGCCTTCGACCACCGGGAGATGACAATGGTCCGCTCCTCCGCTCCAGCGGGTCCCTGGATTCTGATCGCTGCGCCGCAACAGAGAGAGGCGGCCCAGCTCGACGGGCTCTTCGCCCGGGATGGGATCCCCTTGGTAGTCGCCCATCACAGCGATGAGGTCATGGCCCTGGTTCGTCGGGAAACTTGTGCCCTGGCCCTGGTGGATGTGGATCTGCCCGGTCTCGGCGGTATCGAGCTCTGTCGCCGTCTCCATAGGGAACCTGGCCGCACCATACCCCTGTTGTTGTGGTTGGATGACGACGACAGGGGCCTCATCCTTCGGGGGCTGGAGGCCGGAGCGCTGGGATACCTGTCGCGGGCCTCCAATGTGGACGAGGTCTATCTTTCCCTGCGCAATCATCTGGGCGCTCAAAGGGTTTGCCGGCAGGATCCCCGTCTGCCTTGTATCCAGGATGAATCCGGCCTGGGGCATTGGGTGCTGGATGCCTTGCCCGATGCGGTGTTGATCGCCGACCATAAGCCATGTGTGGTAGATGCGAATGTCGCCATGCTCGACCAGTTGGGGCGGCCAGCCGCCGCTTTGTTGTCTCTGGAGTTGGGTGAGGTGTTTGGATTATTGTCCATTGTCGCGGAGGCGCAGCGGGAGATCCTGTCGCACTTGGGCCGTTATGGCGTCTGGCGGGGCGAGGTGCACGGTCGGCACCCGGATGGCCGGGAGGCCGTATTCTGGCTTCACGCCAGATCCGTCCAGGGGCAATGCCGGGGTTCGACTTGTCGCTTTTCCGTCTTCCATTTCGCGGATATCGCCCATCTCAAGCATCGGGAACGGCAGTTGCGCACCCTGGCGGAGACCGATGCCCTGACCGGACTGGCCAACCGCAACCTGTTCTTTGCCCGGCTCGGTGAGGCGATCGAGGAAGCGGAGAAGGGAGGATCGGCACCGGCGATCATCTTCATCGATCTGGATGAATTCAAGCAGGTGAACGATCGACTCGGTCACGGTTACGGCGACCGGGTATTGCGCGAGATCGCGGATCTGTTGCAATCCGCCTTTCGCCCCGGTGATCTGGTGGCGCGCCTCGGCGGTGATGAGTTTGCCGTCATCATGGTCGGCAGTTCGCGTCAGGTGTTGGAAGAAACCGCCCGACGCCTGCTGGGTCGGCTGGTCATCCGGGTGGCCGACAGTCTTGGTGATCCGCTCGAGGTCACCTGTAGCATCGGCATCGCCCTGTATCCCCGGGACGGGATGGACGCGCCCAGCCTCCTCAAGCTGGCGGACAAGGCCATGTACGAGGTCAAGGGACAGGGCAAGCGGGGTTATTGTTTTGCCGCCGAAATTTCGGCAGCGGGATGAGTCGATGCGAACCGACACCATGGACATGAGATCCTTCTTCATCCTCAAGTCGTTGCGCTTGCTCTACGTGGAGGATGACCAGGCGACGCGGGAGGAGCTGGCGATGATGCTGGAACCCTGGCTCGGCGCCTTGTACGTGGCGACGGATGGCCAGGCCGGTCTGGAGCTGTTCAAGTCCGAACAGCCGAATATCGTGGTGACCGACATCCAGATGCCGGTGCTCAGCGGTCTGGCGATGAGCGGCGAGATCCGCCGTCTCAACACGGAGGTGCCCATCGTCATCATCAGCGCCTACAACGATACCGAATACCTCTTCCGCGCCATCGAGCTGGGCATCGACCAGTACCTCACCAAGCCGATCCACATCGAGCGCCTGCTGAACAAGCTGGTGCAGATTGCCACGGTGGTGAAAGCGGTGCAGGAACGCCAACGCAATCAACTCTTGCTGGAGCAGTACAAGTATCTGGTGGATCAGAGCGCCGTCCTCTGCAAACTGACGCCGGAGGGACGCATCACCTATGTCAACGAGCGCTTCTGCGACATCTCGGGGTACGGGCAGAAAGAACTGATCGGGCTGCCCATCGACATCATCCGCCACCCGAGTGAGTCTCCGGAGCTTGGTCGGACCATCTTCACCATCCTGGCTGGCGGCGAGAAATGGTCGGGGATCATCAAGAATCGGACCCGTGACGGGGAGATGTACGTGGTCGAGAGCAGTCTGGTCCCCATCCTCAACGAGCAGCGGGAAGTGACGGAAATCGTGGTGCTGGACGTCGACCTCACCGATATCCATCGCAACTACCAGGGCCTGGTCGAGTCCCTGCGTCAAAGCGACTATTCGCTCAAGGAGTTGCGGCATTTCCTCGGCGAATACAAACGGGCGCTGGAACTGGGGGCCTGTCTCTGCGTCACCGATCCTCAATGGCGCATCCTCAGCACCAATTGGCAATTCGATCACCTGCTCGGTTTCATGACCGGGGAGTTGCTCGGCCAATCCCTGGGCTGGTTGACCGGCGAGCAACCCGACAAGCTCTGCCCGGAAATCGCCCAATCGCTGCGGAATGGCCGACTCATCAGTCATGTCATGAATTTTCAGCACAAGCAGGGCCAAGTGAAGCAATTCAGCGTCGCCTGCCTGGGGGTGCGCGACCTGGACGGCGCGATCGATTCCATCATTATGATCTGCAAGGACATCACCGAGTCCTTGCAACTCAAACAGGACATCATCGACACCCAGCGCCAACTACTCTACATGATGGGCGACGTGGTGGAGAATCGCAGTCTGGAGACCGCCGAGCATGTGCGCCGGGTGGCCCTGGTGTCGAAATTCCTCGCCCTGAAATATGGCCTGGGCATGGAGTTCGCCGAGATGATCGAGATGGCCGCGCCTATGCACGATGTCGGCAAGGTGGGCATCCGCGACGCCATTCTGCACAAAGTGGGAAGCCTCACCCAGGATGAGTTCGAGGAGATGAAACTCCATACCCGCATCGGTCGCGACATTCTGGGGAAGGTGGAAGGCCCCTTGTTCGCCATGGCCGCCACCATCGCCTACCAACATCACGAGCGGTATGACGGGCTCGGCTACCCCGAGGGGCTCCAGGGCGAGGAGATCGCCATCGAAGGCCGCATCGTCGCCATCGCCGACGTGCTGGACGCCCTCTCCAGCCCGAGGAGTTATAAGCGGGCGTGGAACGAAGAGCAGGTGCGGCGTTATTTTCATCAGGAACGCGGGCGACAGTTCGACCCGGAACTGGTGGAGCGGCTGTTGGCCCATTGGGAGACGGTCATGGCCCTGCGCAACGACTTCGGCGAAACATGATGAGACAGCTCGGGTTTTCTTGGCTGGTGTTGGTCCTTTGGTTGGCCCCGGTCGTCGGCGACGCCAAACCGCCGGAGCCGATGGACCTGGAGCAATGCATCCGCATCGCGCTGGAGAATCACCGTTCGCTTCAGGTTTCCGCCGCCGCGCTGGAACAGGCCGAGGCCCAGTACCAGCAGGCGCTGTCAGCCTATTGGCCGCAACTCAACCTGGAGGCGGGGGCCCAGCGGGCGGACCAAGACCGAAGCTTCGATTTCATCGGCACGGTGCAAACACCGGCCATGACCCTCCCCATCGGGCCGGGCGGCGCCCCGGTCCCCATCCCGGGTCAACCCCTGCCCATGGATCTGCGGGTCAAGCTCTTCGATCGCGATCTGGCCCGGGCCAGTCTCGGTCTGAGTTATCCCATCTACACCGGAGGCAGACGGGAGGCCATGGTGGCCATGGCCAAGAAAGGGGTCGCCATGGCCCGGGAAGAAGGGCGCAAGACCGAGCTGGATGTCGTCCACGACGTCCGCAAATACTACTATGCCGCCCAGTTTACCCAGCAGATGGAGCAGCTCTCGGGCGATACCCTGGAACGCTTCCGGGCCCTGGAGGATCTCACCGAACGCCTCTATAAAGGCGCCTCCCTCAAGGTGAAAAAGACCGATTATCTCCGCATCAAGTCCATTACGGCCCTGACCAAGTCCTTCTCCCAGGATGCGGTCTTTGCCCGGCGGATGGCTTATGAGGCCCTGGGCAATGCCATGGGACTGGAATTGGGGCGGGAGCTGCGCCTGGCACCGCCGCCTCCCCCACCCAGGTTCTCCACCAGCCTGGAGGAACTGATCCAGGCCGCGCACAGATTCAATCCGGATCAGCAACGCCTGGAGTTGGCCGTCGCCGCGGCTGGGGACATGATCAAGGGGGCCAAGAGCGGCTACCTGCCGACGCTGGGTCTGGAGGCCTCCAGCTACAGGTTCTGGAACGGTTTCAACGGCGGTCTGTTCAACGAAGACAACCGCGAGGGTTGGACCATCGGCCTCGGGCTGCGCTGGAACCTCTTCGACGGCTTCGCCACCCGGAGCGCGGTGGACGCCGCCCGGGCCAACCGCATCAAGCTGGAAGGCCAGCGGGTATTGCTGGACCAGGGGCTGGCGCTCCGGGTCAAGAACGAGTTTCTGCGTATCGAACGTTCACGCCAACAGGTGGAAGACACCACCGCCGCGCGTCAATCCACGGAGGAAAATTTCCGTCTCCATCTGCGGGCCTATCAGGAGGAGATGGTCGAGACCAAGGATGTGATCGAGGCCCAGGTCATGGACTCCCTGGCGGCGGCCACCCTGCATCGGGCCCAACACGAGTTGGGGACCGCCCTGGCCGATCTGGAATACCTCATCGGTCAGGGCCTGGAGCCCTTGGAAGGACGCTGAGCCTCCATGAACGGCGTCCGCCTCCTGACCCTGCTGGTTTGGCTCTCTTGGCCGGGCCTGGCCGGTAGCGGGGTGGAAGAACGCCCAAGCGAATTCACCCTGGAACTCGGTTTTTTAGTCACCAATCTCCGCGACGTCAGCCGCACCGATGTCGATATCAGTCTGCGTTTCTGGGTCGACGAATTGATCCGCTCCCAACAACTGCGGGCCACTACCCACCTGTACGACAAGGTGGATGCCATGCGGCAGGATTTCTTCGCCGGACGTATCAACATGATCGTCCTGTCCGGGGCGGAGGTGGTGCGGCATTTCCCCCTTGAAGAACTGGCGGAGGGGTTCATCGGTTATACGGATCAGCCGGACAACCTGCTGTTGGTGGCACGCCAAGGCGCCGGCATCCGGAGTGCCGCCGATCTGGCGGGAAAGCGGTTGATTCTGACCGATTCCGATCCTCTTTCCAGTCTGTATCTGGAAACCCTGGCGCTACGAACCTTCGGCGACAAGGGGGAATCCGCCCTGGGCGCGGTGATCGAGGTGCCGCGCTCCAATCTGGCCATCAATCGGCTGTTTTTCGGCGACGCCGACGCCGCGCTGGTGTCCCGTTCCGCCCTCGATCTTGCCGTGAACCTCAATCCCCAGATCGGCGAACGGACGCATGTCCTGGACGCCTATACCCTGGCGATCCGGTCCTTGAACGTGGGTTTGTTTTCCCGCAAGGTGAGCCTGGAGGATCGGGAGCATGTGCTGAGCGTTGCCCTGGAATTGATGAAGACCCCGCGCGGCCAGCAGATCCTGGAACTCTACCGAACCGCCTACGTCGACCGCTGCGGGCTGGAAAACCTCGAACCCGTGCGGCGCTTGTTCCTGGAGAATCAGGCCCTGCGGGCGCGTTATCCCAAAGCCTATCGGCGTCAGCGCCCATGATTGGTCCAGTTCGCCCTCTGGCGGTGTCGTTATTGGCAACGGTTCTGGCGCTAGTGCGACCCGCGGCCGCTGCGGAGGAAGCCCCCTTCACCCTGAATATGGGGGTCTTGCTCACCGACTATGGCGAATACAGCCGCTCCGACCTGGAGATCAGTCTGCGCTTCTGGGTGGAGGAGGTATCGCGGGATTACGGTGTCCCGAGCAATTCCCATTTTTATACCGATGCCGATCTCATGCAGCGGGACTTCGCCGCCGGACGGATCGATATGATCACCCTGTCCGCCGTGGCGGCGGTACGTCATTTTCCCATCGAGGAGTTGTCGGCGGGGATCACCGCCACGGCGGAACAACCCGATCACCTCCTGCTGGTAGTGAGGAAGGGAACGGGCATCGCCAAGCTGGGGGATCTGGCGGGTAAGCGGATGGTCGTCATCCGCAACGACCCCACCTCCCTGCTCTATCTGGAGACCCTGAGTCTGCGCGCCTTCGGTGAACGCGGCGAAGGGGCCTTGGCGGCGGTGAACGAGGAAAAACGCCCGAGTCTGGTCATCAACCAACTCTTCTTCGGGCGTGCCGAGGTCGCCTTGGTCTACCGTAACAGCCTCACTACCGCCATCGACCTGAACCCCCAGGTGGGCGAACGGCTCCAGGTGTTGGACGAGTACACCCTGCCGCTACGCTGCCGCAATCTCAGCTATCTATCGAAGCGCTTGGAGGAGGCCGATCGTGACCGCATCATTCAGGCCTCCTTGCGGGTCATGAATCATCCCCGGGGTCGGCAGATCCTCCAACTCTTCAACGCCGAACGGGTCAGCGTCTCCACGCCTGAGGATCTGCTGCCGGTGCGACGCCTACTGCAGGAGAATCTATCCTTACGGACGCGCTATCCCAGGGCCCAGTTGCGAGCCCTGCCGCGATGAAGCAAGGGGTTTGCCAGAAGAAGACTCTCCGCAAAACAGGATTCCGCATGATTTTGCAGGCGTTTTCCGGGACGAGGAAGGCCGGTGCCCCTGTCTGAGTCGACAGGGGTGTCGCTCCGGATCGATCCGCGCCCCGACCGGGCGCGGTGGGAAAAGCGATCGCCCCCGGGACCCGCTCACCGCTTGGATGGCGCCTCTCCATGAACCTGTCTGCGCCGCTCGCCTGGGGCCGTCGGCTCTTGCCCGCCACCATCCCCCAGTGGTTGCGGCCCAAGCCGGTCGGTCGGCTCTTCATGCGGGTGTTTTTGTTTTTCGCCGGACTGCTCATGGCCATGATCGCCCTCTACAGCGCCATGGTCATCCCCCTCCAAAAGGAGGCCCTCTACAAGGCCCTGTATTCCCAGGCGGAGACCGTCTCCAACACCATCGTCCAGGCATGCTCGGACGCCATGTTGAGCGACGATTACGGCTTCATCGTCGACCATAGCCTGGGTGTGCTGGGGAAGAATCTCAACATGTACCGGGTGACCTTCTTCCCGGTGCGCGGCCAGGGCCTGCGCATCGCTCGTCACGGCTGGCAGCTCATGGAGGCGGACCCTGCGATCAGCGGCCTGGCGAGGATCACCAGCCCGACCTCCAGGTTCACCGACGAGACGGGCGTGCCCAGCTTCGAATACCTCACCCCGGTCGTTTTCAGCGGCGTGACCTGGGGCAGCATGCATGTGCACTTCTCTCCGGACGAATACAACCGCAACACCGGCGCCATGTATCGCCAACTGGGGTATATCAGCTTCATTGCCCTGCTGCTGACCCTGCCCCTCGGTTATGTCATCACCCTCTGGCTGGTGCGCCCCATCACCATCGTCGGCGAGGCGGCCCGCCAGGTGGCGGATGGGGATCTCTCGGTGCGGGTGGCCATGGAACGAGCGGATGAGATCGGGCAACTCTCCACCAGCTTCAACACCATGGTGGAGGCCCTGGAGGAGAGTCGCCGCCAGAGGGAGAACTACAGTGTCCAATTGGAACTCGAGGTCGCCGAGCGCACCCGGGAGTTGGATCGACTCAACCAGAGTCTGGATCAGCGGGTGCGGGACGAGATCGCCAAGCGCAAGGAGCAGGAGCACCTGCTCATCCAGCAATCCCGACTGGCGGCCATGGGGGAGATGATCGGCGCCATCGCCCATCAGTGGCGGCAACCCCTCAATGCCCTGAGCTTGGTGCTACAAAACATCCGTTTGCAGCACCTCATGGGGCAGTTGACCGATGAATCCATGGCCAGGATGTACGACAAATCCACCCAGCTGGTGCAACGGATGTCCGCCACCATCGACGAGTTCCGCAACTTCTTCAAGCCCAGCAAGCAACCCGAACCCTTTAATCTGCTGGCGGGGCTGAGATCCGCCGCCGATCTTCTGGATGGCCTGTTCAAGAACCAGGATATCCACCTGGTCATCGACTGCGAGCCGGATATCGAGCTGCTGGGCCGTGCCGGTGAATTCTCCCAGGTGGTGCTGAATCTGCTCGGCAATGCCAAGGATGCCGTCCTCAGCGCCCGGCAGAGTCATCCCGAGATCCGTATCCGGGTGCAGAGAGAGCCCGAACAGATCCGCATCCAGGTGGAGGATAACGGTACCGGCATCGCTCCGGAGATCCTGCCCAGGATCTTCGAGCCTTACTTCACCACCAAGGAAGAGGGGAAGGGCACCGGCATCGGTCTCTATATGTCGAAGATGATCGTCGAGAACACCATGGGCGGGCGCTTGGAGGCGGGCAATACCGGGATGGGGGCCTGTATTACCTTGCTCTTGCCCGTCCGACCGCCGACCCAGGCGGCGAAATCGTCATAAACCGGCCTCGGTACGAATACTGAGCCTGAGAAGCTGTTTGGAAATTCTCGGCTCAACAGCTCCTGAGCCGAGAAGCTGGGTTTCGGCTGACGCCTCAACGCCAGCCTACCAGACCAAATTCCCACAGCAGACCCTAGGTTGCGGCCCCGGGCAGAAGCTATTTGGCCGGATTTATGTTCTCTAAAGGAGAACAATAGCCGCTATAAATCCAGGCATTGTTCTCAGTAATAGAACGAAAATGAGCTTTTTCCGCCTTGGCCCGGAAGCTCGTAGCTCGTAGGCTGGGGATGAGCGCAGCGAATCCCAGCGTTGGTTCGCCCCAGGCCCCAGGTCATTGAGATCCGTCCAACTGGCGGGCCGTCGCCGAGTTTGCGAGGATATGTCGCCCTTGTGGCGGCGTTATTCCCCCACCAATAGATGACGGATGAGATCAGCATGCAGCAACTGAAACTTGGTCTGCCGAAAGGCAGCCTGGAGGCCGCCACCCTGGCGCTCTTCGCCCAGGCGGGATGGGTCATCAATCCCAGCTCCCGCAACTATTTCCCGGCGGTCGACGACCCCGAGCTGCGTTGCGCCCTGGTGCGCGCCCAGGAAATGGCCGCCTATGTGGCCGGAGGCACCCTGGATCTCGGCCTGACCGGCCTGGACTGGATCCTCGAGACCCAGTCGGACGTGGTCGAGATCGGCGACCTGGAGTATTCCAAGACCTCGGATCAACCCTGTCGCTGGGTGCTGGTGGTGCCCAAGGATTCCCCCATCGAAACCATCGAGGACCTGCGGGGCAAGCGTATCGCCACCGAGCTGGTGGGTTTCACCAGCCGTTATCTGGCGGAGCGGGGCATCGAGGCCCAGGTGGAATTCTCCTGGGGCGCCACCGAGGCCAAGGTGGTGGAAGGGCTGGTGGATGCCGCGGTGGAGATCACCGAGACCGGCAGCACCATCCGCGCCCATGGTCTGCGCATCGTCTGCGATCTGTTGCACACCCACACCCGGCTGATCGCCAACCGTCAGGCCCTGGGCGATCCCTGGAAAGCGGCCAAGATCGAACAGATCAGCCTCTTGCTCCAGGCGGCGCTCAAGGCGAGACGGAAGGTGATGCTGAAGATGAACGTGCCCGCGAATCGCCTCGACCATCTCATGGGGATCCTGCCCAGCCTGCATGCCCCCACCGTCAATCCCCTCTACGATCCCGAGTGGTACGCCGTGGAGACCGTGGTGGACAAGGGGCGGGTGCGGGATCTCATCCCCCGGCTGGTGGCGGCGGGGGCGGAAGGGATCCTGGAATACACCCTGCAGAAGATCGTCTGAGGCCCCAGATGCCGCCGATCCCGGAGAGAGACTGGATTCGCGCGAGGGTACTGCCCAATTTCCGTCTCGAGGGCGAGCCGGGCGGGATCGCTCCCCTGGGTTCGGGATTGATCCACCAGAGCTATCTGGTGCAGGGCCAGGGGGACGGCTATGTGTTGCAGCGGATCAATACCCAGGTCTTCCCCCACCCGGACCCCTTGATGGAGAACCTGGCCCGGGTGACGGCCCATCTGGAGGCCAAGCTGCGTCCCCATCATCCGGACTGGCGACGCCGGGTGCTGAGACTGGTGCCGACCCAGGAGGCGCGGTTCTGGTGGCGGGACCCAAAAGGCGACGCTTGGCGGCTGTTCGTCCATATCCCCGGAAGCCGGAGCTATGACAGCACCCGGGAGCCCAGACTGGCCCATGAGGCCGGCCTGGCCTTCGCCCGTTTCATCGCTCTCCTCGCGGACCTGCCGGGGCCACCCTTGCATCTCACCATCCCGGGCTTTCACGACACCCCCGCCCGCCTGGAACAGTTGCTGGAGATCGCCCGCGGCGATCCGTGGCGGCGTGCCGGGGGGGTGTCGTCCGAACTGGATTTCATCCACCAACGGAGCCACAAGGCCCGGTGGCTGATCCAGGCGGGGTTGCCGGTGCAGGTGGTGCACAATGACACCAAACTCAATAATCTGCTGTTCGACCCCCTAAGCGGCGAGGCCCTTTGCGTGGTGGATCTGGATACCCTGATGCCAGGGCTCGCCCTGCATGATTACGGTGATCTGGTCCGCAGCCTGGCGGCCGCAGCGCTGGAAGAGGGTGGCCCGGATCGGCCCATGGAACTGGACATGGTCCTTTTCGACGCCCTGACCCGGGGCTACATCAAGGGGATCGGACGCCCCCTCGGCCTAGAGGAGGCCGAGTTATTGCCCCTGGCGCCCCAGACGATCACCCTGGAACTGGCTAGCCGCTTTCTTACCGATCACCTGGCCGGGGACCGCTACTTCAAGATCGACCGTCCGGGACAGAATCTCGACCGCTGCCGCCGGCAACTCCAGCTCCTCAAGAGTATGGAGGATCACCAGGAGGCGATGATAGAACTGAGCCGGAAGGCCCTCGCCGAGACCGCCGCCGGTCCCGGGGCCTGAAAGGATCTCAATCCATTGGGAGAAAAAAGTGAGCATGACCAACGAGCCACCGCCGAAACACAGTATCAAGGCCGAACCCAAATTCTGCCGTTGCCGGGTCTGTCATGAGCACTTCTATGGCGACACCATCGCCGAGGCCCATCGGGCCTGCCAGGACCATGCCCGGGAGCAGCACCCCGATTGGGGTCAATCGGCCTGCTATTGTCCGGATTGATCGAGCCGGAAGGGCGGCGGGGCGATCGGCGCCATCATTATGGCGCCCAGTGAGCCATGTGGACTCGCTGGTGCGCGGGCAGGATGCTGTGGCTGTGTTAGTCCGGGAGTCATCAGGGGTTATCTTCTGATGTCGTTGCCGACATGCTATGTTTAACCGAATGGCCTCTCATCGAAGTACCGGAGGACCTGTTCGTCCGCTTGGAGAATGATCATGACCTATTTCGTCTGGACCTCTGACCTCGACACCGGTATCGAGATCATCGACAGCCAACACCGACAGATCGTCGATTATATCAACCAGATTCACGATGCCATCGATCGCAATGATGAGGGGCTGGTCCTTATCGTATTGGATCGCCTCACGGAATACACTATCTCCCATTTCACCTTCGAAGAAAACCTGATGGAGCTGGCTAACTATCCACTCTTCCCGGATCACAAATTGATTCATGTGAATTTTGCCAAGCGGGTCAGACAATATCATGACCAAGTCAATCGGACTGGTGATATCATGACTACCGCCCGTCAGGTCATGACCGACCTGCAAGTCTGGTTGATCAGTCATATCAAGCGGGAAGACGCCAATTATGTAAAGGATGTAAAAAAGGTCATCAACCAGGGCTGGATCAGTAGAATGGTGGCCAAGATCTTCAAAAAAAGCAGTCTGCCGCCCGTTCCGCCGCCGGCCCAGCCGCATCCTTCCGTTCGGGGTTCTTCCCCGGTTCCCGTTGTCGGACGAGATCTATCGAGCATCAAGGAGGGGCTGCTAGCCATTATACGCGAGGCGCTGGGTCCAGACGGCGATGAACTCGGGATGAAAATAGAATTCTGTACCAGTGTGGAGGAACTCCAAATCTGGTCGGAAAGGGCTTGTAGTATGATCGAAAATCGTTGGGGCAGCAAAAGGGCGGCCGCGGCCAGAGGCATGATGCGGCAGCTTGTAGGCGTATGATCGAGGGTCCAGGTCGATGGGGTCGATAGACTTCGTGACGTTGGTTCGATGATACATTCTGCTTGGCGAATTACCTCGGTCAAGCGTCCGTTACCGAGCCCGCTCGGCACTGGCCGCGCGCCAGGAAGGCGAACGCGGATCCGCCGCAAGATATATCTTTTCGGACAATCGTCTTACCTGACACCGATAGGAGAAGGGTGAAGATGACATATTTCCACGGCGGACGATCTTGGTTGAAAATAGCCGTTGCGCTCGCGCTCTATATCGCTCAGATGGCCAATCCGGTCTGGGCGGGCGCCCTACAGCGTTCTATCGGCACCGGCGCGGCGGCGCATACCATCCGTGCCCAGAGGGAAGGGCCGGAGTCGGACGATCACCCCTATAGCGAGGCGGAATTACAGGGAGTCGGCTGTTTGGGGGTGGGCGGTGTCAGCACCCTGGTCGCCTATATGATCAATACCAACGAATATCTGATGATCGCCGCCGGCGGAACCCTGGCTTCCACCAGCCCGGCGGTGGTGGCCCTGGCCTTGTTCAGCACCGTGGCCGCTTCGGGGTGCGCGGTTGGCGCCATCGCCACACCAGTCCTCCTGCGCTGGTACCGGGATGCCCAAGACTACTGGGAAGCGAATCCGGACGCCTGACAACCCAGGATCGGTGGTGTTGCAAGAGGCTCGGTGAGGGGATAAGCCGGACGAGGATCCGACCCGGTCAAGCGCATAGGCCATGTCCGGGCGGATACGGCCTGCTGAGGGATCGCTCGCTAAGCTCCCGCCGCCGGCTGGACGGCTTCGACAGCGACCGCCTGAGCCAGCAGCTTGGCCTCCTGGGGCCCCAAGAGATCGCGGAAGTCGCCCTGCCGCAAAAATTCCCGGAAGGCCGCCGCGGCCGGTGACAGGCGCTTGCCCTGGCGGTGTACCAGGTACCAGCGTCGACGCAGGGGAAAGCCCACCACATCCAGCACGGCCAGCCGACCCGTCTCCAGTTCCAGCTCGATGGTCAGGCCCGAGACCAGGCTCAGTCCCAGGCCGGCCCGCACCGCCTGCTTGATCGCCTCGTTGCGGGTCATCTGCATGCCGGTCTGCAACTTGACGCCCCGTTCGGCGAAATAGCGCTCCATGGCCGCCCGGGTGCCCGAGCCGGGCTCGCGGATGACGAAGGTCTCCTGGGCCAAGCGCTCCAGGGGGATTTGCCGTTCCCGCACCAAGGGATGATCCGGGGGAGCGATGACCACCAGTGGGTTGTCCATGAAGGCTTCGGCATCCAGGTCGAGCTGCTCCGGCGGCTGTCCCATGAGGGCCAGATCCAGCTCGTTACTTTGCAGCAGGCGAATCAGGCTCTGACGGTTGGTGACCTCCAGGCTCAGGCGGATACCGGGGAAGCGTCGGTGGAAGACGGCGAGCAGTCTGGGGGCGAAATAGTTCACCGTGCTGGCGACCGCGATGTTCAGGGTGCCGCGGTTGAGTCCGCGCAGGGATTGCAGCACCGCTTCCGCCTCTTCCAGTTCGGCGAAGATGGTGCGGCTGTATTGATAGAGTTCCCGTCCAGCCTCGGTGAGACAGATCTGTTTGCCCAGCTTTTCAAACAGGGGTAACCCCACCTCTTCCTCCAGCAGACGGATCTGCATGGAGACCGCGGGTTGCGTCAGGTTGAGTTCTTCGGATGCGCGGGTATGGCTCAGGTGTTGGGCTACCGCCTGAAACACCCGTAATTGACGGAAACTGACATTCATTCTTTTAGCCTTCCTGTGATCTCTGGATGCCTGGCCATAATATCATAAGTTCAAACTTATGACAGTCATCATCATTATTGAATTGGAATTATAAAGAAAACCCTTATACTGTTGCGCCAGTCGTTGCGGTTCAGCCTCCAACCCAAACACCGCAAGGCTCATGTTCCGGTCAACGGGACCGGACCAGGTTCAATCCCTACCCCTATCCAGAGGATTCACGGACATGGCAAAGACCTACCAAGCGGGCGTGAAAGAGTACCGCGAGACCTATTGGATGCCGGATTACACCCCGGCGGATACCGATCTGCTGGCTTGCTTCAAGATCACTCCCCAGCCCGGCGTGCCTCGGGAAGAGGCCGCCGCGGCGGTTGCCGCCGAGTCCTCCACCGGCACCTGGACCACGGTATGGACCGATCTCCTGACCGACCTCGATTACTACAAAGGCCGCGCCTATCGCATCGAGGACGTCCCCGGCGACGACGAGTGCTTCTATGCCTTCATCGCCTATCCCATCGACCTCTTCGAGGAAGGCTCGGTGGTGAATGTTTTCACCTCCCTGGTGGGCAACGTCTTCGGCTTCAAGGCCATCCGTGGCCTACGACTGGAAGATGTGCGCTTCCCCATCGCCTATGTCATGACCTGCGGCGGTCCGCCTCACGGCATCCAGGTCGAGCGCGACATCATGAACAAATACGGCCGTCCGCTGCTGGGCTGCACCATCAAGCCCAAGCTGGGGCTGTCGGCCAAGAACTATGGCCGCGCCGTCTATGAGTGCCTGCGCGGTGGCCTCGACTTCACCAAGGACGACGAGAACGTCAACTCCCAGCCCTTCATGCGTTGGCGCCAGCGCTTCGACTTCGTCATGGAGGCGATCCACAAGGCGGAGCGTGAGACCGGTGAGCGCAAGGGGCATTACCTGAATGTCACCGCCCCCACCCCCGAAGAGATGTACAAGCGGGCCGAATACGCCAAGGAACTGGGCGCCCCCATCATCATGCACGACTACATCACCGGCGGCTTCTGCGCCAACACCGGGCTGGCCAACTGGTGCCGTAACAACGGCGTCTTGCTGCACATCCATCGCGCCATGCACGCGGTGCTCGATCGCAATCCCCGCCACGGTATCCATTTCCGCGTGCTGACCAAGATCCTGCGCCTGTCCGGCGGCGATCATCTCCACACCGGCACCGTGGTCGGCAAGCTGGAAGGCGACCGCGCCTCCACCCTGGGTTGGATCGACCTCTTGCGCGAGAAGTATGTCAAGGAGGATCGCAGCCGGGGTATCTTCTTCGACCAGGATTGGGGCTCCATGCCGGGTGCCTTCGCCGTCGCCTCCGGCGGTATCCATGTCTGGCACATGCCGGCCCTGGTGACCATCTTCGGGGATGATGCCGTATTGCAGTTCGGCGGCGGCACCCTGGGTCATCCCTGGGGCAATGCCGCCGGCGCCGCCGCCAACCGGGTGGCCCTGGAAGCCTGTGTCGAGGCCCGCAACCAAGGGCGTCAACTGGAACGTGAAGGCCGTGAGATCCTCACCGCCGCCGCCAAAGAGAGTCCTGAACTCAAGGCGGCGATGGAGACTTGGAAGGAGATCAAGTTCGAGTTCGATACCGTCGATAAGCTTGACGTCGCCCACAAGTAAGTCTTCATCGGCGCGGACCGAGGGTTCGCGCCGACCGGGTGATTCCACGGCCTTCCCTATCTAACGAGGATATTTTCATGAAAGCAGTCGACAAAGACCTGGAGTTGCAGGACTACCGATCCAGCCTCTCGGACGTGAGCAGCCGCAAATTCGAGACCTTTTCCTATCTGACGGCCATGGACGAGGACCGCATCCGCCGGCAGGTCGAATACATCGTGGGCCAGGGCTGGAACCCGGCCATCGAGCATACCGAGCCGGAGAACGCCTTCGCCCATTACTGGTATATGTGGAAGCTGCCCTTGTTCGGCGAGAGCGACGTCGGCAAGGTCCTCTCCGAGGCCGCCGCCTGCCATCGGGCCCATCCCAACAACCATGTGCGCCTGGTCGGCTACGACAACTACAAGCAGTCCAAGGGCGCCGAGATGGTGATCTACCGCGGCAAGCCGGTGTGATCTAAGGCGATTTCTGTCAAAAGAAATACCCGCCCGCTGGTCCGTCCGTCCGCCTTCGGCGTTACGCCAGCCGTTACCGAGCTCGCTCGGCGCCGGCTGGCGCGCCTGGAAGGCGAACGAACATCCGGCGCATTCAGGTATGTTTTTTTCCGGCAATCGCCTAAGGCATCATTAAATAATTAGTTGGACGTTTATGCATTGAGCGCTAGACTTGATGCATGGAAGCGGATGTATTGATCACGGCTCGGTACAAGGCGCTCGAAGGCGTGCTCGAC
>WBZP01000670.1_pt2 | contig 42509 bp, 45 predicted proteins | sample 5204301 | NCBI WGS metagenome assembly WBZP01 (sample SAMN12412401, study PRJNA552823) | activated sludge metagenome | isolation source: activated sludge from nitrification reactor of wastewater treatment plant... | place: USA: Pennsylvania | collected 2017
TCGAGATAGTCCTTTCGTTAATATCTTGGCTAGGGTTGCGAGCGGGGACCAAGGCGAAGCAATAAGCCGGCCTACCACGCGTCGGGAAATTCAGAATGTCCCCGTTCTTTCCTTCTTAGACCGCCCATCCGGCGGTCTTTAGGAGTAAGCGCCACGCAAGATAGTAACCAGCAAGGGCTCCTATATTCTCCGGGTACCATCTCTCACGCTGAGCTTGCGTTATATTGGAGTTTGGATCGCGCATCCATTTGTTATCATCTAGTGCGGTTATATAGTTAGATATGAACTTCTCGACGAGTGCTAGTTCAATTGGCGCCTGCGGCATCTCGTTCCAAGCGCGATCAACGTCGCTTAGAGCCTCTGCTAGTTCTTTCTTCCAGGGAGTCCTATCACCATCTCGTGCCTCATTGTTAAGTATTGTGGCAGTAAAGCTATCGAGTAATTGTCCGATCTTTTGAACGCATAGTGCAAACTCCTGTGCGGATGCTGTTTTGCCAGCGATGTACCGTCTGGATTCATCATTGTCATATCCTGGGCGAACGCGAAGCGGCGCCCATTCAAAAATTTCTTTAACGGCGTCGAGCCCCCAATGTGCTGTATCGACCCAATCAACATGTGCGATAGCCATATTGTGTTGATGGTCTTTTAGCGAGCGGTAAATGTGAAAGAAGAGATTAACTGGCTTTTGGCTCTGCGCATATTTTACCTTCGCTTGTTTGGTGAGCTCCCGAAGCATGGCAGAGAAAAACTGTGGACGACGTGGCGATTTCCATAGAATGGACCATCCGACAAGAATCGCTTTTCCATATATCGTCGGTGCGCCTTCCTTGAGTATTTCAAAATGATTGGCGTCAATTTCTTCTTTGCTGAGATTTTCAAATGCAGGGACTAGTGTCCGAGAGAATTCTTCAATCGCAATGGACATAGTTTTGGCTAGCGTAGGGGCTGACTTAAGTCCGACAGTGATCTTTTCTTGCTCGCATGTAGTTGGGTCACGCTCCTGAAGTACTTGGGTTAGGACTTCATCGAGTGACATCATGAATAGTGCTGGCGATTCTCGTCCACATACCCCTACAATAAACACAGGGAGTGGTTGTGCCGACCAGCGAATGATGGTCTTAATTGGTATTGGCACCTTCATTAAATTGAAGTCTGAGCAACTGGAATGAGTTTTGACTTGGATTAGAGCCCTGCGAGGGTAGAGTCCTTCAGCGACTGCTTTGCGGCCCTCGATCTCAATGAGAAATTCTTCTCCAAGATCAGGTTTTAGTTCAATAACTGTGAGTCTTTCACGTGCAAGAATTGCCTTAACTAAGGCTTCTCCCCAGTCTCCAGTCTCTTGGTTGTCGTATCCCTTCAACACTTTTGGCTATTCGGCTAGAGGTTGGTTTATGAGCCCAATGGCAGCCTAGGTAGTGGATGCGCTTGCCTTCCTGGTGTAATGCTTATCAAACTCAGTGAGGACGATTGGATTGTAAAAATCTTTTTTCCCACTCTTGGGGTTATCTGGATCAAGATATCGTGGTTTGACAAATTTTGGATCGACCATGAGCGGCCTCCTAATCCCAATGAATTTGTCGTTTGGCTTGAAGTCTGAATACCTTTTCTTTAGCTGGTCGACCAGTTGTTTGTAATCCCATTTATATATTTTCTTAAAGTCTTCCTCGGCTAAGGTGACCTGCGGTGCTTCGGGATCGTTGGAAATTGCCACTGCCAATGCTCTAGCAGCCGTGCTCTTTTTAAATGAGAGGTTGACCTCAAGGCTGACATTGAAAGGGCTATTTGAGCTCTGGGCAGTTCTGCTTGTGAGTTGAGCAAGATAAGTGATGAGTTTTGACTCATCTTTGGAGAGATCGATGGCGGTGGCTGAGTGGGGAGCGTCGACAAAGCCAATCGGCATCAAGAAAAAATGTCTTCCTGATAGATCGTGCTGGAACCACAGGCGAGAAAGCTCAACGAAATTTCGGACAGCAGCAGTACCTACCTCTAACACCTGCTTCCCCAATTGTGGGCTGGCGATAACAAAGTGAACAGCGTTGTCACGTATTTCGGTTAATGCTTCAAGGTTTGCCTTGATGGCTTCATCTACTTTGGCTGCCGATCGATTTTCGAGTTCAGAAATCGTTTTCCAGAGGCTATGAGTCAAAGCGGTGCCAGAACGGTTTCGCTTGATGTAGAGCTTTTTCGATTGCTGGCCGCTCTTAGTATTTCTTCGTTCTAATGCGTATAGGCATTTTGGTTTGTTGCCGTGCTCGGCAAGGAGTTTAGCTTTCAAGAGCAACTCCCACGCGTTCAAAGCCAAAATAGCAAATGTCTCCTCCCGATAAGCGAATGTGGGGCGATTATAGACTTCAATTGAGGAGAGTAGCGCTGATTCGGCCTTCTGTAGAAACCGCACTGACCGTGGTAACTGGGCCATAGGTGATCAGCGGAAAGATGATGGAGGGAAAAGGCTATCAGATGCCGCTTTACTACCTGATTATTCGCTTCAATTCCTACTCTGAGCATCTAGGGGAAATCAATACTGCAGAGGGGGGATTCGAACAGTAGTCATGAAATGTAGGCGATATCGCTCTCATTCTTTCCAGTATTGGGGAGCTGGAGGTTTCCAGCTCATGCGTGTTCAACGCGGGCTTTCAGTCGCTCTTGCATCTCATTCTCCCGCCCCCTTACAATGTGTCCTCCTATAGCTAACCCCTTGGCATTCTTTCGGTTTCTGAATGCCGGTGCGATAGACGAGGAGCCTCCTTCATGCGCATTGAGTACTCCAAGGGTGAACGCGCCTCCAAAGAACTGATTCTCCTGAATCGTCAGAGTTTCGAAGCTTCCAGTGGCCGGAAGATGAAGGTCATGCTGATCTTCCCGCCGGACTGGTTTCCCTCCGAACCCTATTTGAGCCTTCCCTCCCTTACCGCCGTCCTCCGTCAGGCCGGCCATACCGTCATCCAAAAAGACATCAACCTCGAAATGTGGGACTGGTACTTCAGCGAGGACTTTTTGAAGAAAGTCCTGCGCCGGGTGCCGCAGCAGCTCGACCGGCTCCGGAAGCTCTCCAAAAAACGGGACCTGGACGCCAACGAGATGGATTTGCAGCTGGCGCTCTGCGATGTGACCAGGCAACGGATCGACGAATTGATCAAGAAGGCGGAGAAGGCGAAGGCGATTATCCGCGGAGAAGTGTTCTACGAAATCGACCAGTTAGAGTGGGCCATTCAAGTGTTCCGCGAAGTGACGTCGGTCATTTCCATGGTCTATGCCCCGGCGCGGATCTGCATGCCGCCGATGGAGACGGATCTGTCCTATAAAGTCTTTGTCTCCTCCGAAGTCATCGACGCGGTGAACGATACCCAGGTGAATATCTACCGCGATGTCTTCGACCATCTGGTGAAGCCGGCGATCGAGGCGGAGCAGCCGGATGTGATCGGCATCTCGATCGTGTTGCAGCAGCAGATGTTCTCCACCATGACCTTCTGTGCCCTCATTAAGCAGCACTTCCCCAACATCCACATCACGATCGGCGGCAATACGGTGACGCGCTTGCGCGATGTGCTGCCCCAGTCGCCGCTGTTCCAATACTTCGACAGCGCCGTGGTCTATGAAGGGGAGACGGCCTTTGTCCAACTCGTTTCGGCGGTAGGGGCGAAGCGGAGCCTGGCCGATGTGCCGAACACGATCTATAAGGACGAGACCGGGGTCCATACGTCGGAGACGAGTTTTGCCGAAGACATGCATGCGCTGCCGCCGCCGGATTTCGACGGATTGCCGCTGGAGAAGTATTTCGTCCCGACGAAGATTCTGCCCTATCTGGCGACGCGCGGCTGCTACTGGGGCCGCTGCGAGTTCTGCGACCATGGCGAGGGCTATACCGCCGGATACCGGAGCAAGAAGATTCAGGACATTCTCGGGGAGATCAAGCATCTGCGCGACAAGTACGGGGCGAAGCATTTCCATTTCACCGACGAGTCGTATCCGCCGGCCCTGTTCCGTAAGCTGGCGCGCGGCCTGATCGATACAAAGATGGATATCGTCTGGACGACGCACATGCGGTTCGAGAAGAGTCTGTTGGAAGATCAAGTCTGGCAGGATGCGAAGGAGTCGGGCTGCAAGTATCTCCACTTCGGCTACGAGTCGGGGAACGAGCGGGTGCTGAAGTTGATGGACAAGGCCACGACGACCGCCATCATGACCGAGCATCTCAAGCGCACGGCCGAGGCGGGCATCTGGAACCACTGCATGGGCTTCTTCGGTTTTCCCGGCGAGACGAAGGAAGAGGCCTGGTCGTCGGTGGAGTTCCTGGAGCAGAACAAAGAGCATGTGCATTCGCTGGGGTTCGGCACGTTCGACCTGGGCCGGCATAACCCCGTGGCGAAGCATCCGGAGAAGTGGGGCGTGACGGCCTACAAGAACCCCGAGTGGGATCTGGCGCTCGACTACTACTACACGGTGAAGAACGGGATGAGCATCGAAGAGGCCGAGCGGGTGTTCGAACAATTCGAACAGAACCATTACGCTGGCTGGGATCTGCGGCTGTACATCAGGGAATATATTTTTCTCTATATCGCAAAGTTCGGGCTGGAGAAGTTGCGGGATCTGCAATATCAAGCCGCCAAGATTGCGGGGCATACGCCGACGCTAGCGGGGAAAATGTAATGAGCGCAAGCGGACTCGTCCAAATAGACGGTTTGTCGCCGATCAAGAAAGAGGATCGGAAGACCTCGAAGGTGATGCTGTTGTTTCCGCCCGAGTGGGTGCCGACGGCGCCCTATCTGGCGCTGCCGTCGCTGACGGCGGTGCTGCGGGAGGCCGGTCATACGGTCGTGCAGCGCGACATCAATATCGAGATGTACGACCACTTCTTCACGATGGAGTTCCTGATCTGGGTGAAGGCCCGGCTCGGCATGCAGCTCAAGCCGCTGCAGGACAAGGAAAAGGCCGGGACGCTCACGGATCGCGAGGCGGATCAGAAAGCCGTGGTCGAGCAGGCCTATGCGGTGGATGTGTTTGACCTGGCCGAGCGGGCGGAAGATGCCAAGCTGGTCGTGCGCGGCGAACGGTTTTACGAAGCCGAGAAACTGGAGTTGGCGCTCAATACGTTCCGTGAGGCGATGCAGTATATCTCCGCCGCCTATTATCCGGCCTCGCTCGTCTTCTATCCGATGGAAAGCAACCTGGGCTATCGCCCGGGCGTCTCAAAAGAAGTCTTCGCCTGTCTCGACGACGAGCAGGTGAACGTCTACCGCGACATCTGCAATCAGCTGGTGCTGCCCTCCGTGAGCAAAGAGAAGCCGGAGGTGGTCGGCGTGTCGATCGGCACGCAGATGCAGCTGCTGGCTGGCCTGACCTTCTGCAAGATGATCAAGGAGACCTTCCCGCACATCAAGGTGGTGGTCGGGGGGAATGTCATCACGCGGTTGCAGGAAGAGCTGCCGAACCATGAGCGGTTCTTCACCGAGGTGTTCGACGCGGCGATCCTCTACGAAGGCGAACATGCGCTGCTCTGGTACATCGAGGCGCTGAACGGCCAGCGGGCAATGGAGTCGGTGCCGAATCTCATGTATCGCCATGCCGACGGGGTGAAGCAGAGCAAGGAAGTCTATACGGAGAAGACGGCGGCCCTGCCGCTACCCGATTTCGACGGCCTGCCGCTGGACCATTATTTTGTCCCGGAGCGGATCATTCCCTACCTCGCGACGCGCGGTTGCTACTGGGGCCGCTGCACGTTCTGCGACCACGGACAGGGCTACTTCGATCAATATCGCGGAATGACGGCGCAGCATGTGATTGAGCAGGTGACGGCGCTGCGCGATAAGTACCAGTGCAAACACTTCCTCTTCAGCGACGAATCCTATCCGCCGGCCCTGTTCAAGAAAGTCTCGCAGCTGCTGGTGGAGCAGAACGTCGGGATCAAGTGGACGACGCTCATCCGGTTTGAAGAGACCTTACAGGATCAGGCGATCTGGGACCTGGCGGCGAAGGCCGGCTGCTGCACGCTCTACTACGGTATGGAGTCGGCGAACGAGCGCGTGCTGAACCTCATGGACAAGCATGCGAAGAAGAGCGTGATTCAGAACAATCTCCACCAGGCCTCAAAAGCGGGAATCTGGAACCATGTGATGGCCTTCTACGGCTTCCCCGGCGAGACGAAGGACGAGGCGCTGGAGACGCGGCAGTTCGTCATCGACAACCAGCCGGTGATTCACTCGGTCGAACTCTTCTACTTCGTGGCCTACCGGCACACGCCGATGGTGCGCAATCCGGAGAAGTTCGGTATCACGATCCACAAGCAGGAAGAGTACGACCTGCCGCTGGACTACTACTACACGTTGAACGAGCCGAGCACCCTGTCGTGTCTCGATGCGATGCAGATGTGCGAAGAGTTCTACAAGAACGATTTCCAGCCCTGGGCGGTGCGGGTGAACTCCCGCGAGCACGTGTTCCTCTACATCTCCAAGTTCGGCACGAACAAGCTGCCGCAGATCTACGCCAAGCAGCAGGTCGCGGTCGGCGCGGCGGAAGGTGTGTCAGGCCTCGTTACCTGGCCGGTTTCTCAATCAGAGGGCGAGGATGGAATGAGCCGGGTGACTTCTCATGATGTGGGTTAGCAGGATGATCAAAACGCCAGGTAACAAGGCCGCAGGGAGCACGGTGACTGAGGCCTAGCCTCGGGGCTAGGTCGCAGGGAGACGTGCGACTGAGAACGCCGTTAGGTGGCGTTTTCATCATCCGGCACGAGGACGGCGGTGAGGAGGGCATAGGAAGCTTCGACCAGTTTGGTCATCTCTTCGGCTTTCTTATAGGCTTCCATGTACTTCTTGGGGTTGTTCGTCAGATTCGAGTAGCGGGCGGGGTTCCAGGTATAGAGCTGCACGCGCTTGGCCCGTTCAAGATCCTCGGTGGTGATGGGGAGGGTGAGACCCAGCACCTCCAGCGCTCGGGCGATTTCTTCGGGGATGGTTTCGTCGGTCATCCTGTTACTTTAGCTGGAGCAAGGTCGTCAATCAATGCCAATGCCTCTCCCGATGCTTCAGGCCGCTCCGATCTTCACCAGGAACGATTATCGCGATGTGTTGCGCCGCGAGATGGACGCGGGGAAGATCCCGCTCAGCCTCGGGCGCGATTGCCCGGTGAAGTGCGAGTTCTGCTACGAGCTGGATCACTCCTACCGCGAAACGCTCGACCCGCCGAAGACGTCCGACGAAGACTGGAAGTACATCCTCGACTACATCAGCAAGAAGCCGACGGACCCGAAGCAGTTCTGGTGCCTGGGCGGGAACGAGTTCATGGAATGGACCGATCTCTTTCTCCATCCCAAGGCGATGGAGTGGGTCGAAGACTTTCTGAAGTACACGGACAAGAGCATCCAGTTTTTCACTGTCGGCTTCGTGCATGTGCCGAAGATCCATCAGCTCGTCGCGCAATATCCCGGCCGGATCAACTTCGAACTCTCGGTTATCACCCTCAGCGAGTATCGCCAGCGGCTCATGCCGCACGCGCCCTCGGTGAAGCATCTGATGAAGGTGCTGGATGGCCCGGCGGTGTCGTCCGCGAATTTCTATGCCTTCGACGCCAATACGATGTCGAAGGATGCGATGGAGATTTCCAAGATCAATCAGAAGTGCGTCCTCTGGATGGGCACGCTCACACCGGTGCGTGGCCTCAAGGAGGAGACGGCGAGCCTCATGCGGCAGGGCCGGAAGCATCTGGCGGAGGAAGCGCTGCGGATCTACGATGCGGCCTTGCCGAATCTGCAGACGATCCACACGGAGGCCTATATCACGGCCTTTCTGAGCCGGAAGCGTATTGTCAGTCTCTTCGATTCGCTGGAACTGGAAAAGAAAGATACGCTGGTGACGGGCTGGAGTGTCTCGAAGATTCTCTCGATGTACCGGAAGAACAAGGCCCGGGTGCTCTACGTGCCGAACGCGATGTTGAGCGGGGATTCGGATTGCACGGTGCTGCTGACGTTCGACGATATCGCCCGGCGGCTGACGACGGAAAAAGTCATTCACGTGCCGAAGTGCATCATGCAGTCGGGCCGCGGGCCGTTCACGGACATTACCGGCGTGACGCTGGATCAGTTCACCGAGAAGACCGGCGTCCGGGTCAAAGTATTGCACAAGGTCGATACGCGCTTTGCCAACGAGCAGCTGTATCGCAACGGCTCGCTGCAGAATTATGTCGAGAACTACATTCGTAATCCATTGGTGCAATCATATGAAGCACTCCAACGCCCTGCCTAACGAGTGAGAGGGGGCAGCATGTCTGATCGCCGCTCGCTGAAGTTCTACCAAGCCGACGTGTTTACCTCCGAGCCTTTCGGGGGCAATCCTGTTGCCGTGTTTCCCGATGCCGACGGGCTCTCCGATGATCAACTCCAGCAGATCGCCCGGGAGATGAACCTCTCCGAGACGGTCTTCGTGTTTCCTCCGACCGACCAGGCGGCCGTGGTGCGGTTGCGGATTTTTACGCCGACGCAGGAACTGCCCTTTGCCGGCCATCCGGTCATCGGCACGTTTTATCTGCTGGCGCAGCTGGGGCGCGTGCCGCTTACCGGCGCGGTGACCCGTTTGCTCTACGAGTGCAACATCGGGTTGTTTCCGGTGGAGTTGCGTGGAGCGGCGAAGCAGATTGAGCATGTGGTGATGTCGCAGCCCAAGCCGGAGTTTCTCGACCGGGTGGAGGATGAAGCGGACTTCTATAAGCTGGCCCTTTCGCTCGGGCTCCCGAAGTACGCGGTCGCGGAGGCTAAGTCCCCGATTGAAGTGGTGTCGACGGGATTGCCGGTCCTCATTCTGCCGATCCGCACGCTGACGGCGATCCGGTCGATCCGGCCCGATCCCTCGGCCATCACCGATCTCTGCGGCCGCTTCGGCGCCAACGGCATCATGGTGTTTACCACCGTCACCGTCGAACCGGACTCGACGGTCCATACCCGCATGTTTGCCCCGGCCATCGGCATTCTGGAAGATCCCGCCACCGGCAGTGCGAGCGGCGCGCTCGGGGCCTATCTGGTGCATCACCGTATCATCGACGTGAAGCCGACAACCGAGATCGTTTCGGAGCAGGGCTATGAGATTGAGCGGCCCTCGCGCATTCTCATCCAGGTGGATTCGTCCGACGGAGTCATTCAGGAAGTCAAAGTCGGGGGGGAGTGTGTGATGGTGGTGGAAGGCGAGCTGAAGTTTTAGCAGACTGATGAAAACGCCATCTCACTGCGTTCTCAGTCGTACGGCTCCCTGCGACGTACCCCAGAGGGTACGCCTCAGTCGCCGCACTCCCTGCGGCCTTGTGACATGACGTTTTGATCAGCCTGTGTGAAGGGACTTCTTCCCAAACAAGTTAGTCCCGTTCATTTCCTCAAGCTTCTTCCGGTTGTTTCCGATCTAGTTCTATGACGTCAGGTGTGGTCTAGCAAGGAGCTGAATATGAAAGCTGTCTTATTTCGCGCGCATGGCGGGCCGGATAAATTGTCGTATGAAGATCTGCCGACGCCGGTGATCGGGCCGGATGAGGTGCTGGTCAAGGTCAAAGCCTGCGCATTGAACCATCTCGATATCTGGATTCGCCAGGGGAATCCCGCTTATCCCATGCCGATGCCGCATGTGTCAGGGTCGGATGTCGCGGGCGTGGTCGAGCAGGTCGGGGCGCAGGCGGATCATGTGACGGTCGGGCAGCGCGTGTTCATCTCGCCCGGGATCAGCTGTTGGAAGTGCGAACAGTGTCTGGCGGGGCGGGATAACTTCTGCAAGTCCTACAGTTTGCTGGGGGCGATGATGCACGGCGGTTATGCCGAGTATGTGAAGGTGCCGTTCCGCAATGTGCTGCCGATGCCTGAGAATCTCTCGTTCGAGCAGGCGGCGGCGTTCCCCCTCGTCTCGGTGACCGCGTCGCATATGTTGTTTGCCCAGGCCGGTCTCCAGCATGGCGAGACTGTGTTGATCATGGGCGGCGGGAGCGGCGTGGGGACCATGGCGATTCAACTGGCCAAGCTGGCCGGCGCGCGGGTGATCACAACGGTCGGATCGGACGACAAGATCCCCAAGGCGGTGGTGCTCGGCGCCGACGCGGTCATCAACCACTCGAAGGAGAAAGTGGCCGATCGCGTGAAGCTGCTGACCGAAGGCCATGGCGTGGATGTGGTCATCGAACATATCGGGCCGGAGGTGTGGGAGAGCTGTCTGGCTTCCCTGACGAAAGGCGGCCGATTGATTACCTGCGGGGCGACGACCGGCGCCGAGGTGAAGGTGGATCTCCGGTACATCTATTCCCGCCAGTACACGATCAAGGGCTCCTACATGGGCACTAGGGCGGAACTGGTGAAGGCGGCGGAGCTGATGGGCCAGAAGCGGCTGATTTCTGTCATCGACCGGACCTATCCGCTTCAAGAAGCCCGCGCGGCGCAGGAGCAGATGCTCAGTCGCAAGTTCTTCGGCAAAATCGTTTTGACGGTGTGACGGATGTTGAAAACGGCTTCTCGCTGCGTTCTCGTCTCGTCAAAATCCTCAACGTACCCGGGAGGGTACGCCTCCGGTTTTGACTCACCTGCGGCCTTGCGGGAAGTCCGTTTTGAACATCCTGTTTGATCGATCTCCTGAGTAGTTCAGGTGTCCTCAGTCGCCACGCCCTCTGCGGCCTTGCCCGGGAGAAGGCGCGTCTTGGCGCGCCGGGGTTGGGCGGGTGAGAATGTTGACCGTTTTGAGCATCCTTCGTAGCTTTCGGCTCGCAAGTGATCGAAGCGAGCGGATCAAGCGAAGCTTGGTATGTACCTCCTCGGGTCGTTTCTCGCCTGCGGGCTCGCCGGAAGGCCATTTTGAACAGACGTAGCTTGTGAGTTTTTGAAGCCCGTTCCAATCCGCATTCGCCATATCCCCTCCGGCCTCGTTTCGACTGCCCCCTTCCAACTGTGTTACGCTGAATCAAAACTGAATGAGCGCGGCCGGCGTTCTTTCCACTCGATACCATCCACGCGAGGGAGGGAAATCATGTCTACCGTATCCAAGATCATGAGCAAGCATCCGAAGACCGTCGGGCCGGCGGTGTCGATCGTGAGTGCGGCGAAGAAGATGCGGACGGCCCGAGTCGGGTCGCTGCTGGTGAAGAAGGGCAAGCAGTTGGTGGGGATCGTGACGGACACGGATATCGTTCGCCGGGCGGTGGCGACCAGCAAGCCACTTGGAAAACTGACGGTTGAGAAGATCATGACGACGCCCTTGTGTACGATTGAGGGAAGTGAGTCGGTAGATGATGCGCAGGAAATGATGGGCGATCTGGGCGTGCGCCATCTGGCCGTGACGAAAGGCGGAGAGATTGTCGGCGTGGTCTCGGTGCGGGATGTGATGTTGTCGTACCGGAAGTATGCGCAGTCGATTATCTCGACGGAAGTGCAGAAGTACTCTGAACCAAAGATTTCGCAGGACTGAAAAAAGCCATCAGCTGTCAGCGTTCAGCTGAATCAGAGGCCTGGGGTGAGTTTTCTGGATGTTTCGAAGCTGAAGGCTGACTGCTGAGTGCCTGTTCTATTTCGTCAGTTCTTTGACGAGGTGCCCGAGTTCGGGAAGGATCAGCTTTTCCATCGCGAGGCGGACGGCGTTTTCTGAGCCTGGGGTGGAGAAGAGGACGCGGCCTTTGATGATGCCGGCGGTGGCCCGGCTCATGATGGCCGGTGAGCCGATCTCCTGATAGGTCAGATAGCGAAAGACTTCGCCGAATCCATCCAGCCGTTTTTCCAGCATTGCATCGACTGCTTCGAATGTGGAGTCACGCCGGGAGATGCCGGTTCCGCCGTTGACGATGATGGCCTGGACGGCTTCGTTGGCGATGCCTTCGGTGATCCGCGCGGTGATCTGCGCCGGTTCGTCTTTCACCAGATGGTAGGCGGCGGTATTATGCCCATTTTCCTTGAGCAGTTTCTGGATGAGCTGGCCGCTCGTGTCCGTCTCCGGCGTGCGGGTGTCGCTGCAGGTAATGACCATGCACCCGATAGAACGGGGGGCATGGTGCTTATGTTCTTTATGACTCGGGGTGGTGCTCATGTCAGTGCAAAACGCTTTCAGTGATCAGCCATCAGCTTTTTGGGAAAGCTGACGGCTGATTGCTATTCCTATTTCCAGGCTGCGTCCGGGTTTAGTTTCGCGGCCGGCGTTCCCTTGATGATGTGTTCATCGAGGATGGTTGCGACATCGGCTTCCGTCACCTTCGAGTACCAGGTGTTGTCGGGGTACACAACCACGGTCGGGCCCTGTTCGCAGGGGCCCAGGCATCCGGTGCCGCTGACGAGGACCTGGCCCGGTTGCACGCCGCGCTGCATGAGCCCCATGTTGAAGGCCATGAGCAACTGCGCGGCTCCGGCGCTGCCGCACGAGGGCTTGGGGTGTCCCGGAGGACGGGAGTTGGTGCAGACGAGAATATGATGCTTTGGCTTTGGCATAGTTCCCTCAGTTAGAGTGGGTGATGTGTGAACACAGCGCGTGCGTCGCGCTGCCTACGAAGGCCGGTAGGCTTGCCACTGTTCGACGGCTTCCTCCGGCATTTTCCACTGTTTGAGTCCTTTGATGACCCAGTCGAGGTAGTGGTCTTTCGGTTTGAACTTTCCGATGGGATTGGCGGCGTAGGTCGTCACGAGCTCCTTCTCGCCGGCTTCGTTCAGGACCGTAATCTGCAGGTGCCGGTAGGCGCCTGGCGGTACATCCTGCTCAAACTCATCCATAATCTTCAGATCCTCGTCGGTCAGTTCGAAGACCGCCCCCCAGACCTTTTCTCCGGGGGAGGGAGCGATGCTGGCGAGTCCGCACCGCCACTGCGCCGACCATCGGCAGAACTTGATGGTGTGATCGCCCAGCGTGGCCAGATAGAGGAACTGATGTTCCGGAGCCCGGCGCTTGAGTTGAGTCAGATTGAGGTTGTCTCCGTACAAAAAGAATTTCATGCGAGGCGCTCTTGGTGATTCGAGTGACGATGGTGCCGCGTTACTTGTAGCACACCGGCTTTTCGTCAGACAAGCAGACAGGTTAGCGCGCGGGATCGTCCATTGACAACCATCCAATCGCTTCCTAAGATGCCTGCGATGCGTGTTCGCCCGTCAGCCCATCGCTCTCTCCTATGGAATTGAGTATCTGAACTATGAGTACCGATCCGTCTCTCTCGACTGCAGCGTCGGAATCCTCGTTCTTGGTGAGAACGCTCCACTATGCGGTGGTGGCGGTGCTCGTGTTCGGCGGGCTCTATTACTTTGTCACGAAGCCGCCGTCTCTCAATCCGATGGCCGACAAGCAAGCGGCCGAGGCGCTGGCCATGGTGCAGACGCATCAGGCGATCGGGTTTCCGACGATTCTTCAAGCGATGAACGAACATGTCCGTTCGATGAAGGAGCGCGGGCAGGGGGTGCGGCTCGGTGAGTGGCGTGTCAAACAGGTGGAAGGGGACATCTATGAGATTCGCCTGCAGTTGCGCGATCAAAGTGTAAGCGGCCAATGGTTTGAGCGGGAATTTATCTGGCACGCACACTTAGGGAAGAAGAAGGTCAATGCCGCTTCGGTGCCTGCCGATGGTGTGACGCCGATGCCGCCGGATTCCGATCGGCCGCAGACGCCTGCGCCGCCGCTGCCTGGCGCCCCTCCCATGCCGCCTATGTCAGGTCCTCCGGGAGTTTGATCTGAATCTGGCCGTCAATGACTCGCACGTCGCAGCAGGCCACGGTAAAGTTGGGATTGTTCACACGCTGGCCGGTTCTTAGATCAAATTTCCAACCGTGCCAGGGGCATTCGATGGTGCCTTCCTTCAGTTTCCCGTCCCCAAGCGGCCCGCCTGCATGCGGGCAGGTGTTGTCGACCGCATAAAGCGTTCCGTCGACATTGCAGAGCGCAATCCAGATGCCGCTGACGTCCACCGTCTTTGTTGTTCCCGGAGGCACGTCGGTGAGCGCGGCCACGATCACGAAGTCTTTCATGGAGGGCAGTGTCCCAAAAAACCGATAGCGGCGTCTAGAGGGCGATAGATGCGGGGTTGCTTGATTTCGTCCGGGGCCTATGGCATACAATTATCATATACGCCCTTGATTAACTGGATGGCCTCTCAGAGAGGAGCCAGGTAGGGAATGAGGTTGCTGCATGGAAATGACTCTCCTGCTCAACTCGACGTACGAACCGCTGCGGGTGGTTCACTGGCAAAAAGCCATTGCCCTTCTCTGGCAAGGCAAAGTCGAAGTCCTCGAAGTCTACGACCGTGAAATCCACGGCATCTCCCTCTCGATCAAGCTCCCGGCAGTCATGCGGCTTCTCAAGCTGGTGCGTCTGAAAGACAGCCACCGGGCGGTGAAGTTTTCCCGCATCAATATTTTTACGCGCGATGGCTACACCTGCCAATATTGCAGCCGGAAATTTCGAACGGAAGAGTTGACCTTCGACCATGTGGTTCCTATTGCCAAGGGCGGGAAGAAGACGTGGGAGAACATCACCACGGCCTGCTGGCGCTGTAATAATCGCAAGAGCGGGCGGACGCCGGACGAAGCCGGGATGAAGTTGAAGAAGAAACCGGTGAAGCCGCGCTGGAGCCCGGTGATTACGATTACAATCGGGATCCGCAACACGCCGGAGAGCTGGCGGGACTATCTGTATTGGAATATGGAACTAGACGCCGACCCCGCCGAAACTTAGCGCAGACCGTTGAAACAAGCTCTTGGCTGCGTTCTCGTCTCTAAAACATCCTCAACGTACCCCTAAGGGTACGCCTGCGGTGTTTTTTCGCCTGCGGCCTTGCCGAATAGCTTGTTTGAACGGTCTGTTTTTCTTGCCTGGTCAACCTATGGCCTGCGGCCTTGCTGAAAGCGCGTTTGAACAGCCTGGTTCTGAGTACTCAGCGCAATTCAGGATTTTCAGAAAACTCGCTCAGGACTCAGGGCTTCCCCCCTTACTTCACCGAATCTAGGACAATTTCGAAGTCTCGTCCGCCCGGGAGGGTGGGGTTTTTGGCGTAGCGCCCTTCAATATCGCCCGGCTGGGCCGGTCCGGCCTGGCCGTCACGATCGAGTCGGGCCACGATATCCACCATTCCGCGAAGCTCCGATCCTTCGACCATCACATCGGCGTTGGTAATTTCAAAGGAGGCCGGGAAGGTCGGATGATCGATGCGTTTGGCGGCTATGGGCCGTGGCGGACCCTGAGGGCGTTTCACGATGACGAAGAGGACGTCGGTCGGCTTGACCTGATCGGCCAGATTCGGGGCGATGGTGACCCGTCCTGCGACGACCGGTTCTCCGGTGGCCGGATCGCAGCTATGGGCGAGTCCGAGCCAGGCGGCGAGGGCCGCCAGACCAATGATACTGCCTGCCATTCCGATCGCTTGTCCTGATATTCCGGCCATGGATCCTCCAGAGTCTCAATGAGCGTCGCATTATAGACAGGTCGCGGGGAAAAGGGGAGGGTACGGTTTACGGCCAGGAAGACGCTATTGTATGATGGCTGCCAGTTACACCCTGTGCCGTATGGAGGAACACGTTATGGCTCCCAATCCTGGTTTTCCCTTGGTGCTCGATGTGAAAGGGTTTTCCGTCCTGGTGATCGGCGGCGATGAAGAGGCGGCGGAGAAGTCTCAGCGGTTGCTCGAATCCGGTGCCCGGGTGACGGTGATCAGTCCGACGCTGCATGAATCGTTGAAACTGTTGGCCGCGTCCGCGAAGGTCATTCATCGCGGCCGGCATTTCCGCGAGACCGATTTGGAGCATACGATACTGGTGCTGAATACGATCCGTGGGGATAGGGATTTTGCCCGAATGTTGCTGGCGAAGGCGCGGGAAAAGGGATTTCTCCTGTGGTCGGTGGACATGCCGGAGCTGTCTAGTGTCACGATGCCGGCGGTGGTAGCGGTCGGGCATGCCCGGGTTGCGATCAGCAGCAGCGGGGTGGCCCCGGCGTTGTCGGGATTCATGAAGGAAGACTTGGAGCGTATTCTCGATAGCGAGTTTTCGGCCTTTGTCGATTGGCTTGGTCACCTTCGTGAGCAGGCGAAGGCGAACGAGCCCGATGCGGACAAGCGGCGCGCGTTACTGCGTGAGGCGCTGGACGGGTTCCGTCTGTTGGGGAAAGTCCAATATCCGAAAGTCTGGCAGGACGAGCGCGCCCGGCAGACGGCTGCGGGGGCGGCGGCGCCGGCGGCAAAAACCACATAAAGGAGTCGGCGACGATGGTCTTGCTTGAATTCAGCATGTCCCCGTTGGGCAAAGGGGAGAGTGTCGGGAAGTATGTCGCCCGGTCGCTCGACATTATCGACAAGAGCGGTGTGGACTATCGGCTCAATCCGATGGGCACCGTGCTGGAAGGGGAATGGGACGAAGTCTTCGGAGTCGTGAAGAAGTGTTACGAACGGATGCGCAAGGATTGTGGACGTATTTCCTGCACGATCAAGGTCGACTATCGCAAGGCGGCAAAAGGCCGGCTCTCCAGCAAGGTGGCCAGCATCGAGAAACAGCTCAAGCGCCGGGTGAAGCAGTAAGCCGCTCCGCTCTCCTGCCGGGCCGGTCAACAGAGCCTGCCGAATCGGCTCTGTTGATCGGTCTTTCCGCGTGATCCATCCCTTCCGCCGTGCGATCTTCTCTCTTGAAGTCCCTAGCCTCCCTTCCTATACTAGCCTCGCCGGAATCCGGATGTCCGGCGCGTGCAGCGTGTCCCCGGAGGGGAGGGTGTCATGTCTATTCAGTCATTGGACGGTATAGAACCGGCAGTACTGCCGTCGATCGAGCTCTTGCCAAAGGAACGCAGAATCCTTGACCGGCCGTTCATGGAGTTTCGCCCGTTCGGGTTGGATGAGCAAGGCCAGACGATCAGGGATTTGAGCGGCATGAGCATTCGGGCGGTCATTCTCGACCTGGAGAAGACGCTGACTCGTGAACGGGGAGACGGCGCAGGCCCGGAGGCCGTCGACGAATTGTGCGTGCTGTTGAATCAACGCATCAAAGATTCCGTCTACCATGTCACGCCGGAGTTTCTGAAGAACCCCTGGAATAGCTACTCTTACGAATTTGCCGCCTACCTCTACGAGTTCTGCGAACTCTTGACCGGCGATCCGAACTTCATCTTCGCGGGCGGGATGGAAAAAATGTCGCCGATCATTCAGGTGTTGGCGCGACCCTTCTCGCTCGAACAGATCTACGGCATGTTTCCCTATTTCGGCAACAAGTTTGCTTCAGGTTCGGTCGAATGCCGGGTGGTCGATGTGACGCCGGGTTCCGCCACGCTCGCCATGCGTTTTTCCGACCGGACGCTTCGCCAGTTCGGGCCATTCAGGCGGCGGTGCACCTATCTGGTTTGTCAGTCCGCCCAGGGGATTTTCGCGGCGGTTCCGGCGCGCGTGCATGGGCTGCCTCCGGCGACGTTGACGAATCTGTCGTGCGTCTCCAACGACGATGAGTGGTGCCGATGGCTGATTCGATGGCAGAGCGACGGGCCGGCGCGATGGGGACGGGCGTCCCAGACGCTGGCGGCATTGCCGGTGCCGTCCGAGGCGGCTCCGCGTGAGGCCGTTGCGGATGAGTCCGGGCTGGGTCTCTTGCAGCACGAACCGGCGTGGGATGGCTGGGGCAACCCAGGCTCTCGGCGCGAGTCGCACTGGATTCTGTGGAGCGGGTTGATCGGGTTGTGCCTCGCGGGAGGACTGCGCCTTCTGTTCCCCGCCATGGGGCCGGCTGAGATGGCGCTTGCCGGATTGAGTCCGGTCCTGGCGGCCGGATGGCTGATGCAGCGCCGTCTGCGGAAGGAAAGTCGACAGCGGGAATCGCTCATTCGCGAACAGATCGCGTTCGTCGAATCGCGGCATGAGGAATTGCGCGAGGCCTATTTGGGGCAGGAGCAGACGCGGGTCGAGTTGCGCCGGAAGGTGACTCAACTGACGGCCCTGCATCAAGCCGGACTCCTGTTCAGCGCGACGTTGGATCGCGATACGCTGCTGGAGCGTGTCCTGGAAACGCTCACGCAGGATTTGCATTACGACCGTGCCATGGTGTCGATGTTCGATCCCTTGCGCAGTGTGATTCGGCATGTGCGCGTGATCGGAGCGTCCGATGAGGTTTTGGCCTACTCGCAGGACTGCGAGGTGCCGGTCACGGACCGGAACAGCCCTGAGGGAATGGCGGTCCTGCAAGGTCTTCCGCTGTTGATCGCGGATATCCAAACGGTCTGGCAGGAGCTCCATCCGATTAATCGACGGTTGGCGGAACTGAGCCGGACAAAATCTCTGATCATCGTCCCCTTGAAGGCCAAAGACCACATTCTGGGGATCCTGACGGTGGACCGGACGCACGAGCCGAGCTTGACGAAGGACGATCTTGAGCTGATGACCACGCTGGCGAATCAAGTCGCCATCGCGCTCGATAATGCGGCGGCCTATCAGCAGATCGAGGAATGGAACGTCGGATTGGAGTTGAAGATTCGTGAGCGCACCGAGGCGCTGGAGCAGGCCGACCGGCTCCGGTCGCAGTTTCTCTCGCATGTCTCGCACGAGCTGCGCACCCCGCTGACCTCCATCAAGGGGTTCGTGCAAAATCTTCTGGACGGACTCACCGGTCCGCTGAATGAGAAGCAGCAGCGGTATCTGTTCCGCATGCTGGACAATTCCGATCGGCTGATTCGGATGATCGAAGATCTTCTGGACCGGACCCGGATCGAGGCCGGCCGCTTGGAGGTGCATCCGGTCGATGTGGATTTGGAGTCTTGCTTGCTTGACGCCATTGAGCAACTGCGCCCCCTGGCGTCCGCCAGGCGGCAGAGGCTCGGTCTTACTGCGCCAGATCGGCGCATTGAGGTCTTGGCCGATCGCGATCGATTGATTCAGGTGGCGGTGAATCTGATCCAGAATGCCGTCAAGTATACGCCGGAGGACGGTGAGATCACGGTGGCTATCGATCCATCCAGCCCCCGATTCGTCCGTGTTCTGGTCAGGGATACGGGACCGGGAATTCCGGCCGAGGATCTGGATAAGATCTTCGATCCGTTTTTTCGCGTGCAGCAGGGACAGCGGAGCGGCCCGAAGGGGCTCGGGTTGGGGCTCTCCATCGTCAAAACGCTGGTCGAGCTCCAAGGGGGAAGTGTCTCGGCCAACAACTGGCCGGCAGGGGGGGCCGAAGTCTCGTTTACATTGCCCCTCCGATCGACGATCCCATTGTCTCCGCCAAGCCAGCCGGTTGCAGCGCGGCGCGTGCTGGTGGCCGATGAGGATCCGGACATTCGGCAGTGGCTGTCCGACCGGCTGAGGGCCGGCGGATATCACCCCGATGCCGCGACGGATGGGCAGGAACTGCGTACCGCCATTCAGTCGATCGGGTATGCCGGTATCATCCTGGAGCTTGGTTTGGAACGGATGGAAGGACTGAATCTCCTGAAAGCGATTCGATTGCAGATTCCCGAAATCCCGATCATTATCATGACGGCGTCCGGTTCCAAGGAGCTGGCGGTCCAAGCGATCGGGATGGGGGCCCAGGCGTATTTGCTCAAGCCGTTTGAGGCCGCTGAGCTGGATGCGGTCATGGCGCACTGGTTTCAATAATCTTGAGGATGTGGGATCGGAGTGATTCGATGGCCACCACATATCGGAGGGTGTCTTGATAACAGCGACGTGGAGATGCGGTGGAGTGCTGCTGATCGGTGCGATCGTGGGAGGTGTCCTTCTATCGAGCTGGTTCTCCTCTCCAGCGTCGGCTCAGGTGCCGAGGATCCAGGGGCAGGGGACGTCCGCGTCCGGGCAAGGAAACGCCTTCGCGGCTCAGGCGGACGATCCGTCGGCGTTGCACTACAACCCCGCGGGTATGACACAGCTGCACGGCGTACAGATCATGGCCGGTGGATTGCTGACCGGAGGAACCACCAGTTTCACCGGCACCTCCGGTGCCAACGCCACCGGTACTCGCGACGGCAGCCTGGCCTGGCCGCCGCCGGCGCATCTGTTTGTCACGGCGAATCTCGGCGATCTTGGGGTGTCGATGTTGAACGGACTGACCGTCGGGATCGGCCTGACGTCACCGCTCGGCTCAGTCAGCCGGTATTCGGACGCCGGCCCCCAACGATTTAAGGCCACCTTTTCCGCGTTACCGTTGATCGATATCAAGCCGACCATCGCCTATCAAGTCACGCCGGATGTGTCGCTCGGTCTCGGCGCCGACATCTATACATTTTCGGATATGCTGGGCGAAGGGCACTTCGAGAAACAATTCATCGCTCCGCCCGGATCGCCTGCCGTGTTCGGGGCAGCCGGATCGAAAGCCGAGCTCTATGGGAAGGGCACAGCTGCCGGCTTCAACGTCAGTCTCCTGTATACGGCGTTGCGCAACGCCGAGGGGAAGCCGGTTGCCAATATCGGTGTGGTGTACCGGAATCAGGTTCCGTTGCCTTTGCGCGGCGGGATTCTCGCCAACGGCGTGAAGACGTCGGATGCCTCGACGACGTTCGTCTTGCCGCAAGTCATTACAGGAGCGATCGCAATCTGGCCGACGAGAACGGCTGAGCGTGAGTGGAAGCTGGAATTGGATGTGGACTATGTCGGATGGAAATCCGTGAGGAATCTGGATATCTATCTCGCGAACGGCGGTGTCATTCCTCAGCCGCAAAACTGGCGTAGCACCTACACGGTGATGCTTGGGACGGAGCACCGCTGGCTGAAGATGGATTCGCTGCCGGAGTGGGAAATGGCCGTTCGCGCCGGCTATACCAATTCACCGACGCAAATTCCTGATCTCACGTTCGATCCCGCCATCCCCGGGGCGGATGTGCATATCCCGTCGGTGGGATTCGGGCTGGTCTGCAAGGAGGGCGGAACAATCTTCGGGATTCGGTGCGGCGATTTCGGGGTCGGCCCGATCAAGCCGAAGGCCGTGGGATTCGACCTGTCCTATCAGCTTTCCATCTATGAACAGCGGACGGTGAGTTGCGGGTGCGCCCTGGCGACGGCGGTGAACGGTCGCTATCAAACGACCTATCATACCGGCGGGTTATCGTTGCGGGTCAATTTCTAGCAGGATGCAGCTGAAGCGCTAGGCCTGTCGATACCGGCGTGGGATGCGTGGGCCGATCGCGCAGAGCGTTTCGTAGGCAATTGTGCCGGTCCATTCAGCCAGATCGGCCGCGGTAATCTGATCCGTGCCCTGGCGGCCGATCAGGATGACCTCGTCCCCGACGGCAGCGTTCGGGATCTCCGTCACATCAATCATCACCATATCCATACAGACCAGGCCGATGACCTTGGCGCGTTGTCCGCGCACCAGGACTTCTCCACGGTTCGAGAGTCGCCGGTTGAACCCATCGGCATAGCCGATCGGAAGTACGGCGACGCGGGTCGACCGTTTTGCCACGAAGGTCGCGTTATAGCTGATGGTGCCACCGGTTGGGATGGCGCGCATCTGCGCGATGCAACTCCGCAATGATAAGACCGGTTTGAGGTCGGGCGCCGTGATCGATTTCGGCAAGGTGTGATAGCCATAGAGCATGATGCCGGGTCGAATCAGCGAATAGTGCGAGTGCGGATAGCGAACGGCGGCACCGCTGTTGGCGGCGTGAATCAGTGGGATAGAAAGACCACGGGCCGTGATGCCGTTCATGACGTGTTGAAAGAGCGCGAGCTGATGCTCCGTTTGGCTTGTCGTGGGGCCGTCGGAATCGGCGAAGTGAGTCATCAGTCCTTCGATCCTGAGCGAAGCCGGCAATGGGCCTGAGTCGATGAGGTTCAACAGCTCGTCCGTAGCCAGTCCGAGACGGCCCATGCCTGTTTCCACTTTGAGGTGAATCGGGTAGGGGGTCGCGAGCGAGGCCGTGGCCTGCGCCAGAGTCGGGAGCAATGCACGATCGCTCAGGACGGGCGTGAGCCGGTGGGCGATGATGTCGTGGAGCTGTTCTGCGAACAGAGGCCCAAGCATCACAATAGGAACAGTGATCCCGGCCGATCGGAGGGCGATGCCCTCGTCGAGCGAGACAACGGCGACACGCGTGACTCCCTGTGCGACGAGCGATCGTGCCACCTCGACGGCGCCGTGGCCGTAGGCATTGGCTTTGACGACCGCCATGATCTCGCATCCGGGCGAGAGGAGACGGCGCAACTGTGTCAGATTATGGGTCAGGGCGGAGAGGTCGACGGTGGCGTAGGTTGGAGAGGATGTAGAAATGGTCGGCACGCGATGAGGATGGGTCTGGAAGCCTGACTCAGACTTCCATGATCTCCTGTTCCTTCTTCTTGATCACGTCGTCGATTTTTTGCCCGTACTGCTCGGTGAGCTTCTGGGTTTCCTGCTCTCCCTTGCGCAGTTCGTCTTCGGTCAACTTCGCATCTTTTTGGAGCTTCTTCAACTCTTCGTTCGCATCGCGCCGGAAACCGCGGATCTGCACTTTGGTGTCTTCGCCGTGCTTCTTGCAGATCTTCGTCAATTCCTTGCGGCGCTCTTCGGTCAACGGGGGGAGGGGGACCCGAATCATCTTGCCGTCGTTTGACGGGTTCACGCCCAGTCCGGAATTCGCCAGGGACTTTTCAATTTCTTTGATCAATTGCGGTTCCCAGGGCTGAATCGTGATGAGCCGCGCTTCCGGAGTCGAGATGTTGGCGATCTGTTTGAGCGGCGTCATGGTGCCGTAGTAATCGACCCGAATGCCGTCCAGGAGCGCCACCGAGGCCCGGCCCGTACGGAGACCGGCAAGGTCCCGCTTGAGGTGTTCCACGGCATTGTCCATGTGGGTCGTCAGGGTTTGCTTGACTGCAGCTGCGTTCGACATGGCGGTACTCCGTAATGAGCTAGCGCGGGCTGATCGTGACCAGCGTGCCGATGGGTTCGCCGAGTGCGACCCGCTTGAAGTTCCCCTGCTCGGTCAACTTGAACACGATGAGGGGAAGGTTGTTGTCCATGCAGAGGCTGATGGCCGTCGAGTCCATCACTTTCAGATTCTGATTCAGAATCGAGAGGAACGGGATCTCGTTGTACTTCTTCGCCGAGGGATTTTTCACCGGATCGGCATCGTAAATCCCGTCGACTTTGGTTCCCTTGAGGATGACCTGCGCGCCGATTTCCATGGCCCGGAGGGCGGCAGCCGTATCGGTCGAGAAATAGGGATTGCCGGTGCCGCCGGCAAAGATCACGACGCGGTTTTTTTCCAGATGACGGATGGCCCGCCGGCGAATGTAGCCTTCGGCCAGTTGGCGCATCTCAATGGCGGATTGGACGCGGGTGATGACGCCGACCCGTTCGAGGGCATTCTGGAGAGCGAGGGCATTCATCACGGTGGCGAGCATGCCCATGTAGTCGGCAGAGGCGCGTTCCATCCCGGATGCGCTGGCCGCCAGCCCGCGGAAAATGTTGCCGCCGCCGATGACGACGGCAACTTGGACATCCAGGGCAACGACAGAGGCGATTTCTTGCGCCAGTCCCTCAAGGACGGATGGCTGGATCCCGTAGCCCTGCTCACCGGCCAACATCTCCCCGCTGACTTTCAGGAGGAGGCGCCGGTATTTCGCAGAACTCATGCTTGGCCTAACTGAAAGCGGGTGAACCGGCGGATGTTCATGTTCTCGCCGATCTTGGAAATCTTCTGCGCCACCAAGTCTTTGACCGTGACGCTCGGATCCTTGATGAAGGATTGTTCCAGCAGGCAGTTCTCCTGATAGAACTTTTCCAGCTTGCCTTCCACGATTTTCGGCAAGGCCGCTGCGGGCTTGCCCAGTTCCTTCGCTTGCCCTTCGAAGATAGCTTTCTCTCGTTCGACCAGGTCTGCGGGGATGTCCTCGCGTTTGACGTATGATGGATTGGCTGCGGCGATCTGGAGCGCCAGGTCGTTCACGAAGGCTTTAAATTCTTCGTTGCGCGCCACAAAGTCCGTTTCGCAATTGACTTCGATCAAGACGCCGATCTTCCCACCCATATGAATATAGGAATGGATCAACCCCTGATTCGTTTCACGTCCGGCTTTCTTGGCGGCCGCGGCCAGGCCTTTTTGCCGGAGGTAGTCGATGGCCTTCTCGACATCGTCGCCGTTTTCCGTCAACGCCTTCTGACAATCCAGGATGCCGGCGCCGGTTTTTTCCCGAAGTTCTTTCACAAGCTGACTTGATCCTGCCATGGTCCTCTATCCTTACGCGGTGAGAGAGATCGTCGTGAATATTAGGTTGTCGAATGCGTTATGCGACGGGGGCCGCGCTCACTGCGGCCGGCTTTCCGCCTGCTGCCGGAGCCGCCTGGAAGTCGGCTTCATCGCGCTGCGTCTTGATATGCGCGCCTTCGATGCAGGCGTCCGCAATCTTCGAGGTGATCAGCTTGATGGAGCGGATGGCATCGTCGTTCCCCGGGATCGGGTACGTGATGTTATCGGGGTCGCAGTTGCTGTCCAGAATCGCGATGACGGGGATTCCCAATCTGGTCGCTTCCTGCACGGCAATCTTTTCAATGCGGGTATCCAGCACGAAGATGGCGCCTGGAAGGCCGCGCATGGTCTTGATGCCGGAGAGATACTTCTGCAATTTGACGATATCTTTCTGCATGAGCATGATTTCTTTTTTCTTCAGACCATGCTCGGTCGGGTTTTGCAGCGTCGTTTCCATTTTCTTCATCTTGTCGATGCTGAGGCGAATCGTCTTGAAGTTCGTCAGCATGCCGCCGAGCCAGCGCTGGTTGACGTAAAACATATTGGCGCGGGTCGATTCCTCTTGGAGAATTTCCGCGGCTTGCCGCTTGGTGCCGACGAAGAGGACGGTTTCACCGGCTGCGACGGTGTCCCGGACGAAGGCATAGGCCTGTTCCATCCGCGTGAGCGTCTGTTGCAAGTCGATGATATAGATGCCGTTGCGTTCACCGAAGAGATACTTCTTCATCTTTGGATTCCAGCGGTTCGTCTGGTGTCCAAAGTGCACGCCTGCTTCCAGCAATTCCTTGATCGCGACCACTCCCATGCCTTCACCTCCCTTCGAGGCTTGCAGAGCACCCGCCGTGCGGGTGAGGGGAACGAATCCCCTTATTCTCAAGCCAAGCAGCGCTTTTCTTCGCTGATGTTAAATTTAAATACTATTTCTGCTGACGCCAATGGTGTGAGCAGAGCTATCCGATACACCTCTAAAGCCTCGGCACGCTATCATAGCTACAGTGGATTTTCAAGCGGTTAGGTGTGATGTTCATGCTCAGGATCGATAGCTCGCGTTGATGCGAACATAGTCGTACGACAAGTCGGTTGTCCACATGTGGGCCGCTGCCTGTCCTTGCCCGAGATCGACCGAGATCGTAAATTCCTTCTGCTTGAATACCTGCGCGATTTTCCGTTCCGCCGCCAGCCCTGTTCCCATTCCTCGTTTGACCATCACGACCTTGTCGAAGCGCACCGTCACGATGTCGGGATTGATGGGAACGCCGGATCGTCCGAGGGCGCCCATGACACGTCCCCAGTTGGCGTCTTCACCGAACAAGGCCGTCTTGACTAAATTGGAGGTGGCGATCGTGCTGGCCACTCGCTTGGCCGCTGCGACGGTCTTCCCTCCGCCGACGGCGATTTTGACGACCTTCGTCACGCCTTCGCCGTCACGGCAAATGGCCAAGGCGAGCGCCTGAGAGGCTTCGGTCAGCAGTTGCTCAAACTGACGACAGTGCTTAGAGCCTGATTGGATGGTCGCGTTCTTCGCCAATCCGTTAGCCAGGCAGAGAACCGTATCATTGGTGCTGGTATCGCCATCCACCGTAATGCAGTTGAAGGATTGATCGACTGCCGATTTCAGCGCGCGTTGCAGTGCGGCCGGCGCAATGGCGGCATCGGTGGTCAAGTACCCGAGCATGGTGGCCATATTGGGATGGATCATGCCTGAACCTTTGGCCATGCCTCCGATGGTCACGACTCGGCCGCCGATTCTGGCTTGAACGACGACGGTTTTGGGACGTAGGTCAGTCGTGAGGATGGCCTGAGCGGCCTGGCGTCCGCCCGTGCGGCTGAGTTTTGCGATCAAGGTCGGGATGCCTGCCTGCACGCGATCGATTGGGAGGACCCGCCCGATGACGCCGGTTGATCCGACGAAAACTTGATTCACCGGAATCGCCAGGCTCTTGCTCACGGCAGTGGCCATGGCAACAGCCGCTTGAAGTCCTTTGGCGCCGGTGCAGGCATTAGCGTTCCCGCTGTTGACGATGATGGCGCGGCCACGACGCTGCCGGAGATGACGGCGATCGAGAATAACCGGTGCGGCCACGACGCGGTTCTTCGTGAAGACCCCCGCAATGGGACCTGTGACGGTCGATACCACGAGAGCCAGGTCGAGGATGCCCGGTTTCTTAATGCCGCAATGGATGCCGGCGGCTTCAAATCCTTGTGGCGCGGTCACGCCTGATGCCTGTGTGTTCATAGCTGTCATCTCGCTGAAGGGTTACTCTGAATGATGTGACGTTGGCGGTCGATGTTACGGGTAACTGCCCGGCGCTGTCAGCCCCGTTTCCTCAGGAATTCCCATCATCAAATTCATGGCTTGAATGGCTTGACCGGCGGCGCCCTTGACCAGATTATCAACTGCCGCGACGGTGACGACCCATCCGGCGCGCTGGTCTGCGTAGACCCCGATGTCGCAAAAGTTCGACCCTTTGATGTAACGGGGGTTCGGAACGATGTCTTCATAGAGACGGATAAACCGCTCGCCTTTATAGAACTCCCGGTACAGGGCTCGCAATTCCGGTAGCTTAATCTCTGTCTTCAGCTTGCAATAGGCCGTGCTCAGAATGCCCCGATTCATAGGGACGAGATGCGGCGTAAAGGCGATCGTGACCGCGCCGGGCGTTCCCATGACACCGGAGAGCTCCTGTTCGATCTCCGGAATATGGCGGTGTTTGCCGATCTTATAGGGCTCCAACGATTCATGGGCTTCCGGAAAATGGTAGGGCAGGGCCGGACTTCGTCCGGCTCCGGAGACTCCGGATTTCGCATCGATGACGATGGAATCGAGTTGGACGAGTCCTTTGGCGAAGAGCGGCGCCAGTTGTAAGATGGCCGCGGTCGGGTAGCAGCCCGGTGAGGCGACTAACTTCGCGTTCGCGATGGCGCTCCGATGGAGTTCCGGCAGGCCATAGACGGCTTCTTGGAGCAGCGCCGGATGAGCGTGAGGCGTCTGATACCATTGTTCATACGCCGCCACGCTCTTAAGCCGATAGTCCGCACTCAGATCTACCACCAGCTTGCCGGCCTTCATGCAGAGTGCAACCGGTTCTTGCGATTTCGTATGAGGGAGTGCAAGGAACAGGGCGTCCGCTCGTTCGGCCAGAGCCTCGGGTGCCAGCGCTTCGAACGTGTGCTGCACGACGCCGGTCAGGCTGGGGAAGACGGAGGCTACGGATTGCCCGGCTGATTTCTCAGAGGTCACCGCAGTGATATCAAAGTAGGGATGCGCGGCTGCCAGGCGGACGAGTTCTGCTCCGGCATAGCCGCTGGCTCCTGCGATCGCGATACGAAATTTCTTAGGCATGACCTGTCATCCTGTCCAGCTGGTGCTGAGGGTGTCCGGTTGTAGGCACAAAAAAGGGAAGGCAAGGAGCCTTCCCTTTCTCGTGCTTTGGCTCCGGCTGTTTAGCGCTTGGAGTACTGGAAGCGCTTACGAGCACCCTTCTGTCCGTATTTCTTTCGTTCCTTCACGCGAGAGTCGCGGGTGAGGAGGCCTTCCTTCTTGAGCGGGGTTCGTACCGTGGGGCTCAAGACGACGAGCGCACGCGCAATGGCGTGACGGAGCGCGCCGGCCTGACCGGTCGGGCCGCCTCCGTAGACCGTCGCGTTAATCGAATACTTGCCGGTGAGTCCGGCCATCTCCAGGGGAAGCTGGATGATTTGCCGGAGGGTGAGGCGGGGAAAGGCCTTTTCCAATGGCTTGTCATTCACCGTAATTTCACCATTGGCCGTCCCGGTTACCCAGGCTCTGGCTACGGCACATTTTCTGCGACCTGTTGCGTACTGTGTCACGGCTGCCATATCACTGGTCTCCTTCTGGTCCTAATAGGCTAGAGAGAAATAGGTTCCGGGTGTTGAGCCTGGTGCGGATGATTCGATCCGACATAGACGCGGAGTTTCTTTGCCATTCCGTTGCCGAGTGGGTTCTTGGGGAGCATTCCCTCAATGGCGCGCACCAACAATTCAGTCGGATCCTTCTTGAACAGATGTTGCGCATCAGTGGTCTTGAGTCCGCCCGGGTAACCCGAGTGGTGGATGTAAAGCTTGTCCTGCATCTTATTGCCGGTCAAATGGATCTTCTCGGCATTAATGATCACGACATGATCGCCCATATCCACGTTCGGGGTGAAGGTGGGGCGATGCTTGCCGCGGAGAATGCCGGCGACTTTTGCCGCCAGACGTCCTAGGGTCTTTCCCTCGGCGTTCACAAGATGCCACTGTTCTTTTACATTGGCCGGTTTTTCGAGATAAGTCGTCATGGTGATCTTCTACTCCTCGCAATTAGTCAAACCAAACATCCTAGACTTCTTGTGTGTCGATATCTTTCGTATCGAGCTTCGCGAGCCAGGCATCTAGGTGTTGCCCGCTGCGCCGTTTCCAGACGTCCTGGGTGGTATAGATCGGTGCGTGCGTTCGAAGGGCCAGGGCGATGGCATCGCTTGGCCGGGCATCGATCGACCGCTCCACCCCTTTGTTCTCCAAGAATACGGTGGCGTAATAGGTGCTGCTTTTCACGTCGGTCAGGACGACTCGCTTGGTCGTGATGCCGAAGTGCTCGCCCAAACTCTTGACCAAATCGTGGCTCATCGGTCGGGGTGGTGTGGCCGAATCCAAGGCGCGACGAATCGAGTCGCCTTCGGGGGCGCCGACCCAGATCATAAATGTGTCCTGATCGTCGGTCCTGGTCAAGACGAGAATCCTGGTGTCCGTATTGGCGTCTTCGACGACCCGGCTCACTGAGAGCGGGATGAGATCGGGATGGTGTGGGTGTACGGAGTCGTTCATGGTCAATGTCGCGTCAGGAGTCCAGCTTGCCGAAATCTTCCGGCTTCAGATTTTCTAACCATTGTTCGAGTTCTTCCGAGCTTTGCTTTCGGATAACCGACTCGTTCGCGAAAATGGGCGCCTCTGAACGAATCGCCAGGGCGATGGCGTCGCTGGGGCGTGAGTCGACGGCGTATTCCGAATCCTCGTACATCAAATGAATCTTGGCAAAATAAGTGTGCTCATTCAAGTCTGTGATGACCACACTAATCACTTTGGCGTTATAGGCATCCAGGAAGGCCTTCATGAAATCGTGCGTCATTGGGCGTGGCGGCGCCACATGCTCCAGGGCAAGGCTAATGGCGCTCGCTTCTGACTTGCCGACCCAGATCGGCAACATCTCGGCTTCGTCCTCATCGCGTAGCACCACGATATAGGCGTTGTTGTAGGGGTCGAACATCAACCCCTTGACCTGCATTTGCGTAATCATGACAAATTCAACCGTACATCCAAGTAAATGATCATGGAAGGTAGGCGAAGAATGGAGGACTGTAGCATTTTCAAAAAGGGCCTGTCAACGAAGTAGGCGACAAGACAGGGAATTTGGTGAAGCGGCCCCGGGCGCTCGATTGCGCCCGGGAAACGGTGTCGTCATCATATGCAGGGAGGGGGAGCGACGACGGGCTAGGTGCCTTCGGGGCGGAAGTTTTCGGCGATCTTCGAGGTGTCGGCTTGACCTTCTAGTTTTAAGAAGGCCTTCATTTGTTTGCGGACCAGCTCTCGTCCGCTTTCATCGCCGAGATTGACCTGATACTCATTAATGACCATCACCCGCATGCCCTCCCACTTTTTCCAGCAGGCGGTGCAGACTTTTGCTTTGATTTCCTGTTCCAGCTTGCCTAGAAAGAGGGGAGCGGTAATTGCTTCTCCGGTTTGTCCGCATGTGACGCACGCAACCTCTGTCATATCTGCCATGCTCCTTATGTCGAATAGTATGCTTTAGACGTTAGATGTTCTGGATAAACCGAAGTGCCAAGGTTCCCATGAGCGCGGTCGCATTCTAGCAGACGTATTCTTCCGAAGAAAAGAGGCGATGCCGATTGACCCTCCCGAGGCTTCATGTTAGAAGAGTGGCGCATTGCATCACGGCGTATTCTTGATGTGCCCGGATGGCGGAACTGGCAGACGCGCCGGACTCAAAATCCGGTTCTCGTAAGAGAGTGGGAGTTCGACCCTCCCTCTGGGCACCACACTCACGGATAACACATGCGATGGTAGTCTTCGGTCCGGTCACAACCCAATTTATAGTAGAAAACCCCCTTGACAGGTTTCCCCTGTTGGCCTATAGTTCCGCCGTCATTAGAATGGACTCATGTACGTGATCACTCAAGGAATCTTGTTGTTCATCATCTCCACACATTATCTTTCTCACAAGGAGGCAGCACATGCGTAAGGTGTTGGCACTGGGAGCCACAATTCTTTTTGTCGGCTCCGTGGGTGTTGCAGGCGCGCAAGAGCGGTTGCAGCAGTCTGGCGGATCCGCGATGGGCGTAGGAACCGGCGTCGGCGACATTTCAGGCAGCGCCAACCGCGTTCAGGCCTTTGATCGCAATTCCTTTCTCGATCGGCTGTCTCTCCCCGAGACCATCTATGGCCGCGTGTTAGCCGTTGATTTGCCTGCCGGGAAGTTGTTCTTGGAAACTGGCGGAAGCTCGCATGACGAAGGGCGCGCTGGTTCCGGTTCAATGAACGCCCTCATCGTGTTTTTTGATGATAAAACCAACATGGACCAGATTAAAACGATCAACTCTGGCGATGATGTGACATTGCAGGTGATCGAAGCGACCTCCAGCACCCAGCAATTTGGTGTGGGGCGGAAGATTGTTCGTGAAGTCAGCGTGCTTCGTGGGAACGAGAAGCTCGCAGGATTTGGCGGATTGGGCCAACGCCCAAACCCGATGACGGAGCGCGCGATTGAGACCAACAGCGGAAGCACCACAGGTGGAGTGGCTGGCTCAGTCCTTCCGGGCAAAGTGACGGGAACCATTGATACGACGATCAGCGAATTTACCGGTGCGGCTCCTTGCTGGAACTGCGAACCGCAGCCTGGATGGGGTTATCAGACAGTGGCTCCTGAGACCAAGATGCCAAGCCGGTCTGATTATGGCGGAGCGGACTACAGCAAGCCGAATCTCGTGAAGGGCTTGAACTAAATCTGATCTCGCGTCTTGTTTTTTGAAAGGGGCAGCTTCGGCTGCCCCTTTTTTTTTGTTTCAATCACAGGCCTGCCAACCTTGTTGTCTTGGGTTGGTGCTGGTAACGTAACTCAATTATCGACGTACAAGTTTGACTGGTATTGATTCGTGAGGTGTGAAGATGGACGATAGTGGAAAAGGACTACAAGGGATTTCGACGGATATCGAGTTGGATCTCCGCGGGGTCATCTGTCCGTATAATTTCGTGAAGACGAAATTGAAACTCGAGACGATGGGTCAGGGACAGATTTTAGCGGTGTTGCTGGATGATGGGGATCCGATTAAGAATGTTCCGCGTAGCGTAGAGAATGAGGGGCATACAGTGCTTGCGAAGGATCGCGTTGGCTCCGCCTATCGGGTGCGTATCAGACGAGAGGAGACCGACTAGTTCGTCGATCGAGTTCCTTCCTTTTTTCCTATCGGCTTGTTCCTGCCACGATCATGGTAATTGCCTGCGGCAGTCGGATCCGTTTCAGCTGTTCTAGAATCAGACGGGCGGTTCCTCTTATAAGCGTTTCTTGCTGTTGTGTGAGGTCGCATGCGAGTGCGATTTTGCGGCGTGGGGCTGTTTTGGCAATGGCTTCTAGAATCGCCAGGCATGAGGTGGTCTGACAGAAGAGGATCGTCGGCTCTGTATGCGTCAGAGCCATTGCGAGCCGGTGCTTACCCGAGCCGGTCAGTGTAGGCATGTTTCCATAAAAGTGGAATGCCTCGGCGGAAAAACCTGCTACAGCCATCGCAGCGGTCACGGCCGAAGGGCCGGGGATCGAATGGACGGGAATGGAGTATTTGTGTGCTGCGGAAACCAGGAGGCTCCCAGGGTCCGAGATCACAGGCGAGCCACAATCTGAGACTAGGGCGACGGATGCGCCCTGTTGCAGTCGGTCGATCAGGACCGCAACCTTTTCTTTGATCCTGGTCGGTCCATAGCTCGTGAGTACGGCGCACAGGTTGTGATGGCGCAGGAGTTCCTGCGTGGCGATCGGATCCTCGGTTGCTATCACATCCACCCGGCTGAGAATCCCAAGCGCACGGATCGTGATGTCATCGGGATGCCCGATGGGGACTCCGACCAGGAAGAGCGAACCGCCAGGTTTTTTCGCCGGTAGGTCGGGAGATTCCATCGGTCGTCTTTGTTGACTCTGTTCTCGTCGCATCGCTATAATTCTCTTTTAATCCCGCAAGATACGGTTCGTCGTTCGTCGCAAAAGAGGGAATGCCCGCATGGCCGTAGTCTGCTTCATGGTGACGATGGGATTGTACTTCGTCGCGACCATTTCATTTCTTGCCTATTTATTGCGGCGCTCTGAAGCCCTGTCAAAAGTCTCTCTGGCCATTACCGCGGCTGGGTTTGTGATGCATACCCTCGCACTGGTTGCGAGGATGGTGGGGAGTTCTGCCGCCGCGCCTCCGAGTGTCCATGAGGCGCTCTCGTTCTTCTCCTGGATGCTCATTCTGGTATTTCTCGCCGTCGAGTTCCGCCACCGGATCCATGTATTAGGTTCTTTCATTGTTCCGCTTGCGCTGGTGTCTCTTATCTCAGCCGCGGCCTTGCCCGATACGGCTCCGACCCTGCAGCCGATGTTCCGAACGCTCTGGCTCCACGTTACCTTGAGCATGTTGGGGACCGTGGGCTTTGCCGTCGCCTTTGTTGCGGGAGTGATGTATCTCATCCAGGACCGCCTTCTCAAGTCGAAACGGTTCAATGTGCTGTATGCCAAGCTGCCGGCGTTGGATTTTCTCGACCATCTGAACCAGCAATCCATCATTCTCGGGTTTCCCCTTCTGACGCTTGGGATTATCACCGGTGCGATCTCTGCGGAGTTTGCTAAGGGTGCCTATGTAAGCTGGAACCCCGAACAGACCTGGGCGCTGGTGACCTGGTTGTTCTATTTTGTTGTGCTCCTTGGACGTCTGACCGTGGGGTGGCGCGCGAAGCGGGCGGCCTACCTAACCGTAATCGGGTTCGCGGGCGTCATTTTGACGTTGATTGGCGTGGTCCTCAAGAGCTACGGGACGGTGTCGTGAGATGCATGTAATCGTAGTCGGACTCAGTCATAAGACGGCGCCTGTCGAGATTCGCGAGAAGCTGGCGGTGCCGGAGAGCCGGATGGGCGAGGCGCTCAGCCGGCTGACGTCTTATTCCGGCGTGAAAGAAGGCTTGCTGCTGTCCACCTGCAATCGTGTCGAAGTCTATTCTGTCGTTGACGATATTGAGCAGGGGTATGGGCGGATCCAGGAATTCCTGGCCGATACCCATCTATCCCTCTCCTCTGAACAGCTGACCCCGCATTTGTATTGGCATGCCGGCGACCGAGCCATCACGCATTTGTTTCGTGTGGCGGCCAGTCTCGACTCGATGATCGTGGGTGAATCCCAGATCCTCGGGCAGTTGAAAGAGGCATTTGAATCGGCGCTTGCGCATAAGACGACCGGGCTCATCATGAACAAGGTCGTCAAGAAAGCCATTTCCGTCGCCAAGCGCGTGCGGACCGAAACGAAGATTGCCGAGATGGCCGTGTCGGTCAGCTATGCGGCGGTCGAACTTGCCAAGAAGATTTTTTCGGACCTCGGGCATCGGACCGTCTTGCTGGTCGGGGCGGGGGAAATGGCCAAGTTGGCGGCCCAACACCTCATTGCGCAGGGGGTCGGCCAGGTGCGGATTACCACCAGGACCCCGCAACATGCCGTGGACTTAGCCGAGAAATTCGGCGGGACTGCAGTGCCATTCGAGCAATACAAAGACGATATGGCATCGGCCGATATCGTCCTGGTCTCAACGGGCGCGTCGCACTATCTCATCAGCGCCGATGATGTTCAGCGGGCGGTGACCGCGCGGATGAACCGGCCGATGTTTCTGATCGATATTTCGGTCCCGCGCAATATCGATCCGTCTGTGCGGCATGTCGATAATGCGTTTCTGTTCGATATCGACGACCTGAAGCAGCGGGTGGAGAAAAATCGCGCCGAGCGATTGCAGGAAGCCGATAAGGCTGAGCAGATGGTGGTGGAAGAGGTCGGGGTATTGCGCGAGTGGATGAAGTCGTTGGAAGTGACGCCGACGATTGTCGCGTTGAAGCAGCGCGCGGATGAGATCAAGCGCAGCGAATTAGACAAGACCTTGGGGCGGCTCGCACACCTGCCGGCGCAGGATCGGGAGCTTGTCGAGGGGTTAGCGTCGTCGATTGTGAACAAGATGATTCACGGGACGATGGTGACGTTGAAGTCCGAGGTGAATTCGTCGAGCGGGGCGGCGTTTGTCGAAGCCGCGCGCCGCTTTTTCAGTCTTGAAGCGGCACAGCCTCCCGAGCCGCGTGGAGACTCAATGGTCGAACCATCATCCTGTCTCACCCACGATTTGAGTGAGCCTCTCATTGAGCAGGTTCCTTCCCGGACGGCCGGTCGGAAGCAACCGTAGAACTGATGTAGGAGTGAGACCTGTGTCGACACCAACAGCCGCACGAACCACACTGGTTCTGGGCACCAGGGCGAGTAAGCTGGCCTTACAGCAGAGTGAGTGGTTTCAGGCGCAGATACAGGCGATTGCGCCTGATATCACGGTGACACTCACCAGGATACAAACGTCGGGCGACAAGATCGTCGATGTGCCCCTCGCGAAGATCGGCGGAAAGGGCCTGTTCGTTAAGGAAATCGAAGAGGCCCTGTTGAGCGGCGACATTGATTTTGCCGTGCATAGTATGAAAGACGTCCCGACGCAGTTGCCGGACGGGCTGGAGATTCTCTGTGTGCCTCCGCGCGAGGATTCGCGGGATGCGTTGATCAGCCGAACTGGTTGCCGCTTTCAGGAGTTACCCGTCGGAGCCCGTGTAGGATCGAGCAGCCTGCGCCGTCAATCGCAGTTTCTGCACGCGCGACCGGATCTCCGGATCGAGATGCTTCGGGGCAATCTCGATACCCGGTTGAAGAAACTCAAGGAAGGGCAGTTTGATGCGATTATCCTGGCCGCTGCCGGGCTACGGCGTTTGGGATGGACGGAAGAAATCACCGAATATCTCGATCCGCAACTCTGTCTCCCGGCTATCGGGCAAGGGGCCTTGGGCATTGAGGGGCGGTCGAATGATCAGTTTGTGCGCTCCATTCTGAGCCGGCTCACCCATCCGCCGACGCAGGTGGCGGTGACGGCGGAACGAGCGTTGTTGCATCGATTGGAGGGAGGCTGTCAGGTGCCGATCGCAGCCTATGCGACATTGACGAACGACCAGGTGCATCTGGAGGGGCTGGTGGCGAGTGTAGATGGCAAGACCGTCATTCGAGATGCCGTGCAAGGAACGAGGGCCGAGGCGCAGGTCTTGGGTACCAGGCTGGCGGAACGGTTGCTCGCGCGGGGTGCGGACAAGATTCTGGGCGAGATTTATGGAAGGGCTTGATGTCAGGTAAGCCCCACAGTGGCAGAGTCTATTTGGTCGGAGCGGGTCCGGGAGATCCGAAGCTCTTGACCTTGCGGGGCAAGGAATGCCTTGAGCAGGCCGATGTGGTGTTCTACGATTACCTCGCGAATCCCGTGTTGTTGTCGCATGCTCCGCTCAGGGCCGAGCGCATTTACGTGGGCCGGCGGGGGCGCGGACAATACCAACCCCAAGAAACCACGAACCGCATGCTCATTGAGCGGGCGACGCAGGGACAGGTCGTGGTCCGCCTCAAGGGCGGCGATCCGTTTGTATTCGGTCGCGGGGGAGAAGAAGCGGAAGCGTTGGCCGCCGCGGGAGTGTATTTTGAAGTGGTACCCGGTGTGACCGCGGCTGTAGCCGCTCCCGCCTATGCCGGAATTCCCGTAACCCATCGGACGATGGCGTCTACTGTCACGTTTGTCACTGGCCACGAGGATCCCGAAAAGAGTGCAACTGCTCTGGAATGGCCGAGGCTGGCGAGCAGTCATGGGACGCTGGTCTTTTTGATGGGGATGAAAAATCTTCCGTCGATTGTGTCGAATCTTATCGCCGAAGGCCGTCCCGCGACGACCCCGGTCGCATTGATTCGATGGGGAACCAAAGCGGCGCAACGCACCGTAGTCGGGACGCTGGCCGATATTGTGGAGCAGTCCCGGCGGGCGAAGCTGGAGCCACCGACGGTCGTGGTCGTCGGAGAGGTGGTCACGCTTCGAGAGCAGTTGAACTGGTTCGAGCGGCGGCCGCTGTTCGGAAAGCGTGTGTTGATGACGCGTGCGAAAGAGCAGGCGGGAGAGCTGGCCGGCTTACTTGCAGCCGCCGGCGCGGAACCGATCGAAGGGGCCACGATTCGCATCGTCGAACCGAATGATTGGGCGCCGGTCGATCGAGCGATTGACGCGCTCGGCCAGTATGACTGGGTGATTTTTACCAGCGTCAATGGCGTTGCGCACTTTATGAAGCGGCTGCAGAAGTGCGGGCATGATGCGCGCAGTTTTGCGGGTCGACGCATTTGCTGTATCGGGCCCCGCACGGCCGAGGAGTTGGCTGCGTATGGCCTCAAGGCCGATGTGGTTCCGGCTGAGTATCAGGCCGAGGGGGTGCTGGCGACGCTGGCTGAGTCGGATCTGTCGCAGGCCCGCGTGCTCATCCCGCGGGCTGAAGTCGCGCGCGAGCTCCTGCCTGAGGAGTTACGGTCTCGCGGGGCGGTGGTCGATGTCGTTCCTGTGTATCGCACAGAGGTTCCGCGAGACTCCGTCGAGAGCTGGAAGCAGTTGTTGGTGGACCGGGAGATCGAGTGCGTTACCTTTACCAGTTCGTCGACGGTCCGAAACTTTATTGAGTTGGTCGGGGGTGAAGCGCAGGCACGGGTCCTGGTACAATCGGTCGCGGTAGCCTGTATTGGACCGATCACGGCACAGACCGCACGAGAGGCAGGATTTTCGGTTGCGGTCATGCCCAACGAGAATACGATCCCGGCGTTGGTCGAGGCGATGGCAGGATATTTTGGGAAGAGCGTGCCGGTGGCTACGGCAACGGCTCCGTAGCGGTGTGATGACGGGCAGATACACAGCAAAAGGGAGGAGTATCCAATGGTTCCTGTGAAATCGTTCATGATTCCTCGAGAGAAATTTGTCACCGTGGCCCGTGATACCGACGCCCAGACGGCGGCGCGGATTATGCGTGATCGCGGGATCGGCAGCTTGTTCATTACCAACGACAAAGAGATTATCGGTATCGTGACCGACACGGACATGATGCGCCGGGTGGTGGCGTCGGGGTCGGATGCGACTAAGGCGACAGTGGAGCAGATCATGTCGGCTCCGATCATGACGATCGAGGAGAGCAAGACGCTGCTGGATGCCAATGACCTGATGGCTCAGGCGCATGTGCGCCACCTGGGCGTGACGCGCGAGGGGAAGTTGGTCGGCGTGATTTCCGTTCGTGATTTAGTGGTCTTTCTGACGAATTTGCCAAGGAAGTAGGATTGTATGGCGTTTCCGATCCAGCGGTTACGGCGGCTCCGGCAACAGGACTCGTTTCGGCGGATGGTGCGAGAAACCGTGCTGTCTCCGGCGGATTTCATCTACCCCTTGTTTGTTGTGGAGGGGCAGGGCCGGCGTGAGGAGATCGGGTCCATGCCCGGCCAGTTCCGCCTGTCGGTCGATCTGCTGGTGAAGGAGGCGGCGGAGGTCAAGTCTCTTGGCATTCCCGCGATTATCCTGTTCGGCATTCCTGCGAAAAAAGATGACCGGGGGACATCAGGGTACGATCCTAACGGGATCGTGCAGCGGGCGATTAGGGCAGTCAAGGATCAGGTGCCGGGGCTGGCCGTCATTACGGATGTCTGTATCGATGAATACACCGATCATGGCCATTGCGGTATTGTGAAAAACGGCAAAATTCTCAATGACGAAACGCTGGAGTGTTTGCGCACGATGGCCCGCACGCATGCTGAAGCCGGTGCCGATATGGTGGCCCCTTCCGATATGATGGATGGACGGGTGGCTGCGATTCGTGCGGAACTCGATCAGGCTGGCTTCCCCGAACTGCCGATTATGGCGTATGCCGCAAAGTTCTCGTCGTGTTTCTATGCCCCGTTTCGGGATGCCGCGTATTCGAGCCCGCAGTTCGGCGATCGCCAGTCGTATCAGATGGATCCGGCCAACGGACGGGAAGCGTTGCGCGAAATCGATTCGGACGTGGAGGAAGGGGCGGATATCGTGATGGTCAAACCGGCCATGCCCTATCTGGATATTATCGCCCAGGCTCGTGCGCGGACCTTGCTTCCCGTTGCGGCGTACCAAGTCAGCGGTGAGTACAGCATGATCAAAGCCGCGGGGCGCGCCGGCTGGCTGGATGAGACGCGCGCCATGATGGAATCGCTGCTCTCGATCCGGCGGGCCGGGGCTGATCTCATCTTGACCTACTTCGCGAAGGATGCCGTCCGGCAGCTCCATTGATACCCGCATGAAGGTTACGCGCGGATACTCAGGCGGCGAAGGGCGGCCCTACCCGGTGGCCACGGTCGGCAATTTTGACGGGCACCATCTCGGCCATCGCGCGCTGCTGCAGACGGTCGTAGAGGCCGCGCGTCGGATGGAGGGCACGGCGCTGGTGCTGACGTTCGATCCCCATCCGGTCAAGATTCTCGCTCCCCATGTCGATTTGAAGTTTCTCACGAGCCCTGAAGAAAAGTTGCAACGTTTCGAGGATGCGGGCATCGATGAAGTCATTGTCCTAGAGTTCGATCCGGCGTTCGCGAGTCTCCCGCCGGAAACCTTCACGGAACTGGTCTTGTATCGCGGGTTGCACCTGCGGCAGATTTTTGTTGGGCAGCATTTTGTCTTCGGCAAGGGGCGTACGGGCAACGTCGCCTCGTTGACGGTGATGGGGAAACGATTCGGATTTTCCGTGAGTCCTGTCTCGCCGGTGATTGCCGACGGCGGCATCGTCAGTTCCACGCGTGTGCGTAAATTAGTGCAAGAGGGGCTGGTCGATCTCGCGGCCCGGTTGCTGGGACGCCAGTATGCGATGCAGGGAGTCGTCATGCCGGGTGCCCAGCGGGGGCAGGAATTGGGCTGGCCGACGGCCAATCTGCGATTGCCGGTTGAGCGGGTGATTCCGCCGAACGGAGTGTATGCGACGGTGACGATTTGGAATCAGCAGCGGTTCGACTCCGTTGCGTATATCGGGTCCCGGCCGACGTTTGATGCCGGCGAGCGGCTGATGGAAGTCCATTTATTGAATGAGCGGCAGGATCTGTACGGAGAGTCGATCGAGGTGCGGTTTCTTCAGCGGCTGCGCGGCGACACCAAGTTCCCTAGCGGGGCCGATCTGAGCCGTCAAATCGCAGTCGATGTGGAGCGAGCCAAAGCGATTTTACAAGCACATCGCAGTGCGCTGTCGGCAGGATGATGGCGGGTATGGCAATGGTCGAACAACGCGTCTCGCGGAGAGCCTGGCCACCGTTGCTCCATCGGGTGGTCAAGACGGTGCGGGCGCGCGGGTTGTTTGAGCCGGGACATCACCTGCTCGTGGCCGTGTCTGGCGGCCCGGACTCCGTCGCGCTGTTGACGCTCCTCCATCGTCTGGTCCCCCGTTGGCGATTGCGACTGACGGCGGTCCATTTCAATTACGGCCTTCGTGGACGCGAGTCCGATGAGGATCAGGCGTTTGTGATGTCGCTGTGCGAGGCGCTTCAGGTGCCGCTTCGCAGCGTGCCGCTGGACGTTCGGACTCGCCCGCAGCGAATTTCTCTTCAGGTCCAGGCGCGCGACGTTCGGTATCGTGCCATGGCCAAGCTGGCCGAAGACGTCGGTGCGGATCGCATTGTCGTCGGCCATACGGCGGATGATCAGGCTGAAACGATTGTGTTCCGGATGTTGCGTGGAGCCGGCATCACGGGTCTGGCGGGTATGCCGGCTCAACGCGACGGGATGATTATTCGCCCGCTGTATGAGGTTAGGCGCCGGGAGGTGCTGGAGTATCTTGGCACGATGGGGCAAGCGTATCGACTGGATTCCAGTAATGCGAAGCCGATCTACGCGCGTAACCGTATTCGTCATCAGCTGCTTCCCGTACTCAATCAGATTGTACCTGGGGCCGTCGATGCGCTTTGCCGGTTGGGTGATGTGTGCCGTGAGGATGATCGGTATCTGGAGGACCAGACGATCATGCTGTGCGCCTCGCTGGTTCAGCCGGATGGGGCCGAGGGATATTCCCTCGACCGGCTTCGTCTTCAGGCGCAACCGCTGGCCCTGCAACGGAGGGTCTTGCGCGAGGTGTTTCGCCGGATGCATCCGATTCGGCGGGCCTCGAGTCTCGCGGCGGTTGAGGCCGTGCGGCGGCTGCTCTCGCCACATGGAGGAGGGGCCACGCACAGTATCGAGGGTGTGCACATTCGGGTGACTGAGAACGCGCTGCTCATACAGCCGGCTCAAGCGGTTGCTCTCCCGCAGGAGTCTAAGGCGGGCCTCGAACGGCGCTCGGTGCAGATCCCTTCCGTCATCGAATGGACTGGTACGGGACAACGAATTCGAGTACAAGAAGGGGCTTGTGAAGCGGTCCGTCAACTGTCCGCTTCCCAGGAATGGGTGATGATCGTCGATGCGGATCTGTTATCGTATCCGCTGCATATTCGATCCTGGAGACCCGGGGATCGATTTGCCCCTGGGGGCATGAAGGGACGATCCAAGAAGTTGCAGGATTACTTTGTGGATCTCAAGGTCCCTGCGGCGCAACGGAGACGAATTCCGATCTTGGATTCCCCTCAAGGAATTGTAGGTGTGTTGGGATTTCGGCCGGATGGGCGGTTTCAAGTGAGCGCCCGCACGCGTCGATATTTGGTCATCAGTCTTGAGAAGGTGTCCGTCACGAAGGGAGCGCATTAGCATGGAGCGTGTGTTTGGCCGGCCGATTGTGACGCAGGAACAGATGCGAACCCGCATCCGGGAATTGGGCAAGCAGATTAGCGCCGACTATGCAGGCAAAGATTTGGTACTCGTGGGGGTGCTCAAGGGAGCGTATGCCTTTTACGCGGACCTGGCTCGCGCCATCCGGATTCCGATCCACATCGACTTTATCGTAGTATCCAGTTACGGTGGCAAGACCAAGACGTCGGGAAAGGTAAAGCTCGTCACCGATCTTACGGAACCGATTAAGGGCAAGGATGTCCTATTGGTCGAGGACATCGTTGATTCGGGGTTGACCGTTCAGTACTTGCTGAAAACCTTCGCGAAGAAGAAGCCGAAGTCGCTGAAGGTCTGTACGCTATTGAGCAAGCCGGACCGGCGGCAAGTCACGGTGCAGGTCGATTACGAGGGCTTCAAGATCCCTGATCATTATGTGGTCGGATATGGACTGGACTATCAGCAGCAATATCGAAATTTGCCGTATCTGGCCGTCTTGGATCTCGCGGAAGAAGAGGCGTAAGCTTTGGACTTGATGTTGTCACTTTTGTCGACCCTGTGTTAACATCACCCACATTCAGTGGTGTCATGTGACGTATCTTCCTCTGATTTAACGTTCCCACGAAGGAGATCTGGATGAATTCCAGGGTGAAGAACCTGCTCTTTTGGGTGGTTGTCGGCTTGTTTATGATTTTGCTGTTCAACCTGTTCAGCGTGCCGACTCACGCGCCTGAAGAAGATGTGATATTTAGCGACTTCATGGCCAAAATTGAAAAAGGCGACGTCGAAAAGGCCATCATCAAGGGGAACCACATCAGTTCGGTCTTGAAAGACAAGACGCGGATCCGGACTTTTTCTCCGGATTATCCGGACTTGGTGAAGGTCTTGCGCGAGAAGGATGTGCAGATCGAGGTCAAGCCACCGGAAGAGAGTCCTTGGTACATTACCTTCTTGGTGACGTGGGGGCCGTTCATTCTGTTCCTCGGGCTCTGGTTTTTCCTGATGCGGCAGATGCAAGTCGGGGGCAATAAAGCCTTGTCGTTCGGGAAGAGTCGAGCGCGGATGTTGACGGAAGACCGCAAGAAAGTCACGTTTTCAGATGTGGCGGGGATTGAAGAGGCGAAAGAAGAAGTTCTTGAAATCATCGAGTTTTTGAGGGATCCGCGCAAGTTCCAAAAGCTTGGTGGCAGGATTCCAAAAGGCGTTCTGATCGTTGGCCCTCCGGGAACCGGTAAGACGTTGCTTGCCAAGGCGATTGCCGGCGAAGCCGGAGTGCCGTTTTTCAGCATCAGCGGTTCTGATTTCGTTGAAATGTTCGTGGGGGTCGGTGCCTCACGCGTGCGGGACTTGTTCGAGCAGGGGAAAAAACACGCGCCCTGTATAATTTTTATCGATGAAATCGATGCGGTAGGACGGCTGCGTGGCGCGGGTTTAGGCGGCGGGCACGATGAACGGGAGCAGACGCTCAATCAATTGCTGGTTGAGATGGACGGCTTCGATACGACGGAAGGCGTGATTTTAATCGCCGCCACGAACCGG
>WBZP01000424.1_pt1 | contig 42466 bp, 41 predicted proteins | sample 5204301 | NCBI WGS metagenome assembly WBZP01 (sample SAMN12412401, study PRJNA552823) | activated sludge metagenome | isolation source: activated sludge from nitrification reactor of wastewater treatment plant... | place: USA: Pennsylvania | collected 2017
ATCCGCACGCTCTTCTGCGGCCCCGAGTCCTTCACCCCCGACCTGCAGCCGGCCGTCGGCGAGGCCCCCGAGCTGCCCGGCTATTTCGTCTGCGCCGGTCTCAACTCGGTCGGCATTCTCTCCAGCGGTGGCATGGGCCGGCTTCTCGCGCAATGGATCACGTCGGGTGATCCGGGCCTGGATGTCAGCGCCATCGACGTCGCCCGGTTCGACCCGCATCAGCTCACTCCGAGGCACCGGGTCGAGCGCACCGTCGAAGTGCTCGGCACCGTGTATGCCGCGCATCCTCCCGGCAGCCAGCTCCGCTCCGTCCGTGGGGTCAAACGAACACCGTTGCATGACAAGCTTGTCGCGTTGGGTGCATGTCTGACCGAGGTCGCCGGCTGGGAGGTGCCCGATTGGTATGCCGCGCCCGGCACCAATCCGCAGCCGGTCGCCGCCTGGCACCTCGACCCGGGCGCCGAATGGGTGCAGGCATGGCGGGGCGAGCACGAGGCGGTGCGCAACGCGGTGGGGCTGCTCGAGCTGTCCGGCCAGGCGAAGCTGCTCGTCGAGGGCCCCGGCGCCGCGCAGTTGATCCACGCCGTAACCGGCGACGGGTCGACATCCGACTGGACGACCGGCCAGGTCACCGTCGCGCAGCTGCGCGAGGACCGCCTGCTCGTCATCGTGCCGGACGCCGTGCCCCGTCGCGCCCTCGCTGGGCTGCGGAAGCTGGCCGCGGCAGCTGCGGCCGAAGTGCCGTGCCGCGTCACCGACGCGACCGCGGCATACGCCCTCCTCGGGGTGCACGGCCCACGCTCCCGGGAACTGCTCGCGCAGGTGACCTCGGTGGGGGTCGGTGCGGGCGACTTCGGGCTCGGTGAGGTGCGCGGGCTGGATGTCGGCGCCGCACCGGTGTTCGCGGCCCGCTCCGGTGACCTCGGCGAGCTCGGCTGGGATCTGCTCGTGCCGGTCGAGTATGCCGGGCACGTGCACGAGAACCTCGTCGCGGCCGGCGCCCAGCTCGGTCTGCGGCACGTCGGGTGGCGCGCCCGGCACAGCTTGCGCGTCGAGGCCACCTGCCCGGCCGGCCTGGTCAGCGTCCGCCTGCTGGACCCGCGGCCCGTGCTGCACCATGGCGAGATCCTGCTGCGCGACGGGACCGCTGTCGGTGACATCCGTTCGGGCAGTTACGGTTTCACTGTGGGCGGCGCCGTCGGCTGGGCTGCGCTGGTGGTGCCGACTCCGGCCGCGGGCCCGACTCCGACGGATGGCCCGGCCTGGGCCGACTGGCTCGCCGCCGGGGTCTGGGAGGTCGACGTCGCGGGGCAGCGCCACCCGGCAGAGGTCACCGCCGGCCCCTGCTACGACCCGGACGGTGCGCGGGCCCGCGGCTGACGTGCTCGGGCTCAGGGTGCAATCGGGGTCGTCCCCGACCTGCCGAACGGAACAGGCCGACTCCCGGCCCCGTTCTCCTGGATGCTCCGTGCAACGGAGCTGAGAAACCGCCCACCCGAGGGGACTGCCCAGATGACCACCCAGAAGACGCCGACCGAGACCTTCGCGCAGGCCGTCGCCGAGGCGCTGACCACCGCGCGCAGCACGCTGGAGGCGCTGCACCTGGAGCAGCGCGTCGAGGAGCTCAGTGTCAGTGCCGAGCGGGCCGCCAAGCGCGCGGTCGAGCAGGCCGGTGAGCTGGCGCACACCCGACGCGACCAGGTGCTCACCCTGCTCGACAAGGCCGAGGCCGCCATCGGCACCCGCACCGAGGGCCGGTATGCCGCGCAGCTCGGCACGGTCCGACAGCACCTGCTCACCGGGCTGGACAAGCTTGCGACCAAGCGCCCCGGTGCCGACGCCGACGCCGGCGCTGCCGCACAGTCGTCCCCGCAAGACGCCCCACACACCCCACGAGACGAGACCGCGGCCTGACCTTCCGTGGTTGCGGCGGTGTAATCGCTAGTCCCGTAACGGCCTCGGTGGCCGGCCGGCACCCACCCTGCCGGTCAGGTCGCCGAGGCCGTCCACGTGCAGGCACACCTCGTCGCCGGGCACCAACCACGGGTAGTGGTCGGCCCCATGCACGCGAGCCAGCTCCAGGATGCACCCGGAGCCGACCGTGCCGCTGCCGATCACGTCACCGGGCACCAGCCGGGTGCCTCGGGAGGCATAGGCGAGCATCTCGCCGAAGCTCCAGTGCAGGTCGGCCCAGCTGCCCGAGCTGTACGGCACGCCGTTGACCGACGCCGTCATCGCCAGGTCGAATCCGTTTGCCTCACGGGCTGATTCGAGTTCGTCCGGGGTGACCAGGAAGGGCCCGAGTGAGGTGGCGGTGTCCTTGCCCTTGGCCGGCCCGAGGCCCACCCGCATCTCCACCCCCTGCAGGTCACGGGCGCTCCAGTCGCACAGGATCGTGTAACCGGCGATGTGTTCGTGGGCGGTCGCCGGGTCGAGGTCGGCCCCTTCGCGGCCGACGATCGCCGCGACCTCCAGCTCGAAATCCCACATCGCGGTGCCCGGCGCCATCGGCACCTGCGCGCCCGGACCGTAGATCGCCGCTGGATTGGTGAAGTAGAAGACCGGTTGCGCGTACCAGACCGGGTCGACGGTCTGCCCGATCGCCGCCAGCGCGGTCACCACATGCGACTCGAAGGACATGAAGTCGCGGACCGACGGCGGCTGCGGCACCGGGGCGAGCAGCTTTCCCGCAGCGCTCAATTCGGCGACCGACAACACCTCGGTCGGCCGCTCGTGAGCCTCGCGGGCGGCCTGCGTCATGGCCTCGTCACCGCCGCGGAGCAACTCCAGCACGGTATGCCGCACGCCGCGCACCTCGTCGCCGGTCACCAGCCCGGCGCGCTCGTCTGCGCCGGTTGTCGCACCGGATCGGTATGCCGCCCAACGCATCTGGACCTCTCAGGGACTGAGGGCAAGCTCTGTCGGTGACTCAGGACGTGCCTGCCGTGACTCCGACACCGTCACGCGTGACAGGTCAGTGGCCGGCCACCGTTGTAGGCGAGCATGTCGCCGATCGCCGTCGGCAGGTCGATGAGCGCCCCGCGAGCTGCGCCGTCCAGCTCCAGGTAGGCCCGGTGCAGGTTGCCGACGATCCGCTCGGAGTCCAGCAGCGCGGCATACTCCCCGAGATCGCAGTTGCGGGCCACCTCCAAGGGCCGCAGTCCGGCGGCCTTCCCCTCGGCGGCCAGGCGTTGCACGAACTGCAGATAGCCGCGCACCGTGTCGATGACCTCCGGACCGCAGACCGGCCCGTGCCCGGGCACGATGGTCTGCGCGCCCAGCCCGGCCAGCCGGTCGAGCACCTCCAGGGCGCCGGAGATGGAGCCCTGCAGCAGGAAGGGGGTGCCGCCGTTGAAGAGCACGTCACCGCTGAACAGCAGCCGTCGCTGCGGCACCCAGACGAAGGAGTCGTTGGTCGTGTGGGCCGGCGTCCCGGCATACCGGATCTCGCAGCGCAGCTCATCGACCCACAGGTCGACGCCCTCGGTGTAGGTGAGGAAGGGCGGCTCCAACTCGACGTGACCCCAGTCGACCTCGGTCCAGATCGGTGCCGAGCGGGGCAGCCCCCAGGCGAGCAAGGGTGCCCGCACGCCCTCGTGCCCGACGATCGTCGCCCCGGCGAAGAGGTAGTTGCCGAAGGTGTGGTCGCCGTGATGGTGGGTGTTGACCAGGGTGCGCACCGGCCGGTCGGTCACCGCGGCGATCGCGTCGAGATAGGCGCGAGTGCGCCGCTGCGTCGCGCAGGCGTCGATGCTGGTCACCCCGCGCCGACCGACGAGGAAGCCGGTGTTGTTGATCCACCAGCTGCCGTCCGGTTGCACGTAGGCGAAGATGCCCTCACTCACCTCCTGGGCCACCCGGGGCGGCTCAAAGCGGTCGTCGTGCGGGGCGGTCGCTGCGGACATGTCCGGAGCCTAGCCACCGCCCCGGCCCCGGAGCTAGCTACTGGCCAGCCGCGCCTTCACCTGTGCCACAGACGGATTGGTGGCCGACGAGCCGTCGGGGAAGAGCAGTGTGGGCACCGTCTGGTTGCCGTCGTTGACGCTCATGACGAAGCTCGCGGCGTCGGGCTGCTGCTCGATGTCGACCTCGGTGTAGCCGATGCCCTCGCGGTCCAGCTGGCTCTTGAGCCGCCGGCAGTAGCCGCACCAGGGCGTGCTGAACATCGTCACCGTGCCCGGTGCGGGGGTGTGCTGGGACATCGGGGGAGTGTATGCCGCGCCCACCCGCCCGCGGTAGTCGCCGACGTAGGTGAGCGGCGCAGGTGAACCGGAGATGAACGGCATACGAGCAGCACGAGACGAAGGTCACGATCCGGTGCAACAATGCCCCCCATGTCGAAGTACACGGCCAACGGGACCCTCAAGCTCGACACGGCGACCTACGAGAAGGAGTTGTTCCGGCTGCAGGCCGAGCTCGTCACCATGCAACAGTGGGTGATCGAGACCGGCCACCGCCTCGTCGTGCTCTTCGAGGGCCGCGACGCCGCCGGCAAGGGCTCGGCGATCAAGCGGATGACCGAGTACCTCAACCCGCGCCACGCCCGGATCGCGGCGCTGCCGGCGCCGACCGAGCGGCAGAAGACGCAGTGGTACTTCCAGCGGTACGTCGAGCACCTGCCGGCCGCCGGTGAGATCGTGCTCTTCGACCGGTCCTGGTACAACCGCGCCGGGGTCGAGCGGGTCATGGGGTTCTGCACCGATGTCGAATACGCCCGCTTCCTGCGCCAGGCGCCGTCCTTCGAGCGGATGCTCATCGACGACGGAATCATGCTGCGCAAGTACTGGTTCTCGGTGAGCGATGTCGAGCAGGAGGCCCGCTTCCGCTCCCGCGCCCAGGACCCGATGCGCCGGTGGAAGCTCTCCCCGATGGACATGCAGTCGATCACCCGGTGGGAGGACTACAGCCGGGCCAAGGACACCATGATGCAGTTCACCGACATCTCCGACTCGCCCTGGTACACCGTGGAGTCCGAGGACAAGAAGTCCTCCCGGCTCAACGTCATCGCGCACCTGCTCTCGACGATCCCGTATGCCGCGCTCAACCCGAAGGTGGTCGAGATCCCCTCGCGACCCGACGCGGTCGGCTATCACCGCCCGCCCCGGGAGTCCAACCGGTACGTGCCCGACCACGCCCACTCGCTCGGCTCGGGCTCGAAGAGCAAGGCCGGCAAAGCCAAGGCCGACAAGCACAAGCACGACAAGCACTCGCATGACAAGCCTGGAAACGCTCACGGGCACGACAAGCCCGGAAACGGACACGGACACGGACACGACAAGCCCGAGCACGACAAGCCCCTGGCACCCGACATCGAGCAGCCGGTGAACGCGGCACCGGACACCGCCGTGTCCCCGGCGCAGGCGTCGCCGGCTCCGCATGACACAGCCGAGTCGAGCTCAGCGCCCGAGACCGCGCAGCACGACGCCGAGCACGCCGGGGAGGCGGGCGGCGACCAGAGCTGAGCTGCCGCGAGGCACGACGCCGCGACGTCGAGCCGCACCGGGCCGCACCCAGCCGCACTGAGCCGCACTGAGCCGCACCCAGCCGTACCGGGGCAAGAACGCAGGAAACGGCGGGCCCCCTGAGCCCGCCGTCTCCGGCCGAGTGCGGTGTGACCCCCCGAGAGCCTCACCAGACCCGTGCGCCGACGGTCACCGGGCGCGTCGTAGCTGGGCGCGGCGTACACCCTCTGCTCGACCTTCCACGGTGCCGTTCTGACAGGGATGAGCCGGGTCCCACGGGCCAGATACACCCCGTTCGGATCGACGTGCGAAGCCTAGGATCGAGCCCGATGACCCCCGCCCCGCCTCGGCTGACGATCACCAGCGCCCGCCTCGCCACACCCGCCGACCTCGGGCTGTTGCACGGCATCGAGGAGGCCGCGGACGATCGGTTCACGCAGCTGGCCGGGCGCCCGCCGGGGTGGCCGGCAGCACCCAGCGGGCAACAGCGCGCCGCCGCCGGAGGCGTGCTCGTCGTCGTGGGCTCACCGGTGGTGGGCTTCGCCCAGGTGCTCGAGGTCGCGGGCGAGTTGCACCTCGAGCAGCTCAGCGTGCTGCCGCAGTGGGGCCGGCAGGGGGTGGGGGCGATGCTGCTCGCCGCGGCATACGGGCTGGCTGCGGACGCCGGCCACCGCCGGGTCGTGGTGCGCACCTTCGCCGACGTCCCGTGGAACGGCCCGTGGTATGCCGCGCACGGCTTCCGCGAGGTGCCGACGCCCCCGACCGGGTCGCCCGTGCCGACCGAGCCGCCCGTGCCGACCGGGCCGACCGGGTCGACCGGGCCGACCGGGTCGACCGGGCCGCTCGGGTCGACCGAGATCTTCGGGCCCCGGATCAGCATGGCTCGGGAGATCCGCGACGAACCGGCACCGATCGACGCGGTGAGCGTGCTGCCGGTGCGTGACGGGCCGCACGGCATCGAGGGTTTCGTCCAGCACCGGGTGTCGTCGATGGACTTCGCGGCCGGGGCCCTCGTCTTCCCCGGCGGTCGGGTCGATCCGGCCGACACCGCGGCCGGGCAGGCGCTGCCGCTGCCCGCGGGCCTGGCCGCCGAGCACGCCGGGCGCTGGCGGCATACCGCGGCCGTTGGGGTCGGTGCGACCGGCGAGGTGAGCGCCCGCACTATCCTGGCCACCGGGGTCCGTGAGGTCGCCGAGGAGACCGGCGCCCGGATCGAGCCGGCCCGGCTCGTGCCCTGGGACGACTGGGTGACCCCGATCGGCAACCCGCGTCGCTTCGATGTCCGCTTCCTGCTGTATGCCGCCGACCCCGCGGTTCGGTTCGGGCATACGACAACCGAGGCGCACCGCTCCGAGTGGTTGCCGCTGGCCGACGTCGTGCGTCGGGCCGAGCGCGGCGAATTGGCGTTGCTGCCCCCGACGCGCACCCTCGTCGACGAGCTGTGTGTCCTCGGCACGGTCACCGCGGCCCTGGCCCGGCGACCGGCGATCACCGCGGTGCACCACGATCTGACCCCGAGCCGGCCGCGGGCGGCGACGTGATGAGCGCCGAGCCGGAATCGCGCGCGGACGCCGTCCTGGCCGCCCTCGACCCGGAGCAGCGTGCGGTGGCTGCGGCGCCGCTGGGGCCGATGTGTGTGTTGGCCGGCGCCGGCACCGGCAAGACCCGGGCCATCACGCACCGGATCGCCTACGGCGTGCACTCCGGGGCCTACGCGCCGCAGCGGGTGCTCGCGGTGACCTTCACGGCTCGCGCCGCGGGAGAGCTGCGCACCCGACTTCGGGAGTTGGGGGTGGCCGGGGTGGCTGCCCGCACCTTCCACGCTGCGGCGCTGCGGCAATTGCACTACTTCTGGCCGCAGGCCGTCGGCGGCGCGGCGCCCGAGGTCGCGGCGACGAAGGCGCCGCTGGTCGCCGAAGCGGTCGGGCGGCTGCGGATGCAGTTCGACCGCACCGCGCTGCGTGACCTGGCCGCCGAGATCGAGTGGGCCAAGGTGTCGTTGCTCACCCCCGAGACGTATGCCGCGGCGGCGCGCCGCGCCGGCCGTGACCCAGCGGGCATCGACCCGACCGCGATGGCCCGGGTCTGGGAGTCCTACGAGCAGCGCAAGTCCGAGCGGGGGGTCATCGACTTCGAGGACGTCCTGCTGCTGACCATCGGCATCCTCGACGATCGCGAGGACATCGCCCGAGTGGTGCGCGAGCAGTACCGTCATTTCGTCGTCGACGAATACCAGGACGTCAACGCCCTGCAACAACGCCTGCTCGAGCTGTGGCTCGGCGGCCGACACGAGGTGTGCGTCGTCGGCGACCCGGCCCAGACGATCTACTCGTTCACCGGTGCCACCCCGGAGCACCTACTCGCCTTCACCGGGCGCCACCCGGGGGCGCGCACCGTGCGGCTGGTGCGCAACTACCGTTCCTCGCCGCAGGTCGTCGCGCTGGCCAACCTCGTGTTGCGCTCGGCGCCACGCCGCCCGTTGCCGGGCCAACGGGGTGCGCCGCCGGCGCACGTGGACCTGCAGGCCCAAGGCACCGGCGGGCCGGAGCCGCGGCTCACGGCATACCCCGACGATGCGGCCGAGGCAGCCGGGGTCGCCGCAACGATCGCCGGCCTCGTCGAGCGGGGCCATCCGGCGGCCGAAATCGCCGTGCTGTTGCGCACGAACGCCCAGTCGGAGGCATTCGAAGCCGCCCTCACCGAGCGAGGGGTGCCCTACCTGGTGCGCGGCGGGGAGCGCTTCTTCGCCCGCCAGGAGGTGCGGGCCGCGCTCGTGCTGCTGCGCGGTGCGGTGCGCGGCGACGACGGCTCGGTCCCGCTCGGGCACCTCGTGCGCGATGTCGTCGGTGGCGCCGGCTGGGCGCCCGAACCGCCCACCACGGGTGGGGCGTTGCGGGAGCGGTGGGAGTCGCTCGCGGCGCTCGTGGCGCTCGCGGACGATCTCGCGGCGCTGACCCCGACGGCCCGGCTCGGCGACGTGGTGCGCGAACTCGACGAGCGGGCCGCCGCCCAGCACGCGCCGACCGTGCAGGGCGTCACGCTGGCCTCGCTGCATGCCGCCAAGGGCCTGGAGTGGGACACGGTGTTCCTCGCCGGCTGTAGTGACGGGCTCATCCCGATCACCATGGCCGAGGGCCCCGAAGCCATCGAGGAGGAGCGGCGCCTGCTCTACGTCGGGCTCACCCGGGCCCGCCGCGATCTGCGCCTGTCGTGGGCGGGCGCGCGCAGCCCGGGGGCGCGGGCCACCCGGCGCCCGTCGCGCTTCCTCGACCCGGTCGCGCAGCTGCTCGGCGAGGGCGCCCGTTCCCAGCCGCGCCAGCGGGGCGCCGCGGGGGAGGGCGCCGGGGGTGGCTCGCGGGCCGTGCGGGCGCCCCGGCTGCCCACCGTATGCCGCGGGTGCGGCACCGAGCTCACCTCCGCCGCCACACGCAAGACGGGCCGCTGCGCCGACTGCCCACCGGCCTACGATCCGGCCGTCTTCGAGGCGCTGCGCACCTGGCGCTCCGAGGTGGCCCGCGCCCTGAAGGTGCCGGCCTACGTCGTCTTCACCGACGCGACACTCACCGCGCTGGCCGAGGCGCAGCCCACCGGATTGCCTGCCGTGGCGGCAGTCTCGGGGGTGGGGGCGATGAAACTGGACCGCTACGGCGCGTCGGTGCTCGCCGTGCTCGCAGGGGCCGACCCCGCCGAGACCGCTCAAAAGCTCACTGCTGCAATCGAATCCCGCGGGCAGAGCTGATCCCCGCGGCGTCGCGTCAAGAATCTTCGATAAATCATTTGTGGCCGGCCCCGCGCGGGGTTTACCCTCTTTGAGGTTCACCCAGCCGGTTTCGGATGCCTGCGGGTGGATGCCCTGAGACCCACGATCAGCCCGGAAGGAGGCGGCCCGCGATGACGATCATGACGGCGATCAACGCGGCGCAGCGCTCGCTGCGTTCAGGCGCCTCCCTGCCCGAGCGCGGTCGCTGGGGCACCCGTGCGTCCATCGGTCGCTCCTGCCTCGCCGACGGACCCGTCGGCTACGCCACCCCCGCTGCCCTGCTCGACCCGACCAAGGCCTTCGCCGGCGCCGCCGGCCACGCCGTGGTCACCGACCCCCATGGTTCCGTATCCGGGAGATCTCCCGGCTAGGCCAACAGCCTCGCCGGACTCGACCTCCAGGCCGCGGAACCCGACCAAGGGATCCGCGGCCTTCGTGTTGTCACCACGAGGTCGACGATCACCGCCGAGGACTCAGGACCGACGTGAACACCGCCAGCAACACCGGCACGACCACCCGTACCACCCACGGCACAACCAACGGCACGACCAGCACGACGCCGCAGCCCGACCGGGCCCCGCGGCGGAGCCACCCGGCCCTCACCACCGCGGGAGCCGGCCAGGACAGGGAGGTGAGCCCGATGCAGCTCAGCATGTTGATCGACGCGCAGCGAGCCGCGCAGACTCTCGGCGACGACATCGCATGCCGCGAATACGACGCGGAGCTCTGGTTCGCGGAGCGTCCGGAGGACGTCGAGTTCGCCAAGGCGCTGTGCGGTCCCTGCCCGGCCCGGGTCGGTTGCCTCGCCGGCGCCCTCGAGCGGCGTGAGCCGTGGGGCGTCTGGGGTGGCCAGTTGATCGTCCAGGGCGCGATCGTCGCCCGCAAGCGGCCGCGTGGCCGACCCCGCAAGAGCGAGGTCGCCGCGTAGTCACGCCGCGCCGACCCGTTCGTCGGCGCGGCCCGGCGGGCGCTCCCGAGCCAGTCCCGGGTGCGCCCGCTGCACCGAAGATCACACCGTCGCAACGCCATCGACCGGCGCGGACGGAACCTCAGACCAGACTTCAGACTTCAGGAGAACATCATGTACGAGGCCATCCAGGCGCATGCCCGGTATGCCGCGCGCGTCACCCCCGCACCCGCCGAGCCTGGCGCGATGCGGGCGGCCCGGATCGTCACGCTCCGGGCCCGGCGCGCTCGCGGGGCCAGCGGCCGCGGCCGCTGAGCCCGGTCCTGGGCACCTCGGGAGCCCACGACCAACCCACCCATTCACCCACCTACCCACGCGGGCCGCTCCGGTGCAACCGGGGCGGCCCGCCCGGCGTACGGGTTGCCCCGCACCCAGTGGCCGGCGGCATCGCGGGCTGGGCGCGAGCGGCATACTGGCGCCGTGAAGGCCACCCTACGCATCGCCCAAGACCCAGCCGCCGACGAGCTGTTGTCCCGCGACCCGTTCGCCCTGCTGTGCGGGATGCTGCTGGATCAGCAGTTCCCGATGGAACGGGCCTTCGCCGGGCCGGCCCGGCTCGAGGAGCGGTTCGGCACGCTCGACCCGGCCGCCATCGCCGCGGCCGAGCCGGGGCATTTCGCCGATCTCGCGGCGACACCGCCGGCGATCCACCGGTACGGCCGCTCGATGGCCGGGCGCATCCAGGCATTGGCGGCTCACCTGATCGAGCACGACGACGGTCGTGCCGAGGCGGTCTGGGAGGGCGTCGACGACCCGGCCGAGCTGCTGCGTCGGCTGCGCGAACTGCCTGGCTTCGGCGACCAGAAGGCTCGCATCTTCGCGGCGTTGCTCGGCAAACAGCTCGGGGTGCGCCCACCGGGGTGGCGGGAGACGATCGGCCCGTATGCCGAGGCCGGCTCGTTCCGCTCGGTCGCCGACGTCGTCGACCCCGACTCCCTGGCCAAAGTGCGCGAGACGAAGCAGGCGGCCAAGGCAGCCGCCAAAGCCGCCGCGTCGACCCCGCGGGGCGGCACCGATGGCTGACCGGCAGACCCGCGGGGTGGTCTTCCCGCTCGAGGGCGAACGACGCGCGACGACGGCGACCGGGCGGGCCATCGTCTCGGCCGCGCTCGGAGCCGTCGACCCCGTCGGGGCGCGCGCGGCTGCCGGAGAGGCGGATTGGCGACACGGCTATCCGGTGCACTTCCGGCGGCTCGTGGAGGCCGGGCTGGGGTCGCCCGAGGATGCCGTCGCGATCGCACGCACCGGTCTGGGTGCCGTCCACGGCAAGCTGCTGTGGTGCCGGGCCGACGGCATGGACGTGCCCCTGGCCGACGCGGCCACCGACGCCGAGCGCGACCTGGGCACCGAGACCGTCGTCGGGCTGCAGCCAGCGCAGCGGGTGCTGACCGTGCCCTACCGCGGCCAGCAGCTCACCGGCACGGCACTGATCGCCCAGGCACACCGCTGGGTCGAGCGTGGTGTCGTCGAACTCTCTTGCGCCACAGCGCTGTCCGCGGTCGTGGCCAACCCGGACTGGCTCGACCTGCGTGACCTGCACGTCGTCGTGCTCGGCGCCGGCGCCGAGATGGGTCCGCTGTTGCCGCTGCTCGGGTGGGGCGCCGAGGTGTATGCCGTCGACGTGGCCCGTCCCGACCTGTGGCGGCGGGTGCTCGGCCAGGCCCGCAACCTCGCCGGGATGGTGCACCTTCCTGCCACCGAGGGCGAGGGGGCGGTGGAATCCCGGGCCGGCGTCGACCTGATCACCGAATGGCCTTGTGCCGTCAGGTGGTTGCTCACCCAGCAAGGCAGCCTCGGTCAAGGCGCTCGGCTCGTCCTGGGCAACTACGTCTACGCCGACGGCGCCGACAACGTGCGCGTCGCGACCGCTGTCGACCTGCTCTCCCAGGCTGTCCGCGCGGCGCTTCCCGATACCGCGTTGGCCTTCCTTGCTACTCCCACAGACGTTTTCGCGGTGCCCGGTAGTGCCGTCGACGCGGCCAGCGCGGCATACCAGAATGCCCGGCTGTCCAAGGCGATGCGCCCCCCGCTCCGGCTGGTCTCGCGCGGGCGGTTGCTCACCCGCAACTACGTGCCCGGGTCCGACCCCGGCATCAACGACAGCATCGTCGCGCAGCAGGGGCCGAACTACTTGTTGGCCAAGCGGATCCAACGCTGGCGTGCCACCCTCGCCCGAGCCGAAGGGGCGTCGGTGTCCTTGGCCGTGGCGCCCCCGACGCGCACCCAATCGGTCATCAAGAACCGGGCGCTCGCCGCCGCCTATGCCGGCTCGCACCGGTTCGGGATCGAGGTCTTCGAGCCGGAGACCGCGCGCACGCTCATGGCGGCGCTGCTCGTGCACGACCTGCGCACCGCCGCCCCGGCCCTCGGTCACCCCTGGCTTGAGGAGGCGCACCAGGCGGTGCACGGTGGGTTGTGGCGCGCGGCATACAGTCCACGCAGTGCCCTCGGGCTCGCCGCGCTCCTCGGGATGATCCCGCACCGGTAGCCCGGCCCGGGCGTCACCACCACTGGCTGTCGAGCTTGCTCTCGATGCTGCGCAGGTGCCGGCGGCTGCACTCCGGGCAGGTCCACACGACCCGGCCCAGCTCGGTGCCCCGCGCCCAGCTCAGCAGCGCCGTGGCGCGCCCGTCGGCGGGGGGAGTCGCGCCGCAGGTTGCGCAGACCATCGCTTCGTCGTCGACGCCCATCCGGGGAGTGTATGCCGCGCCGCCCCTCGATCTTTGTCGACATAATTGTCGGGCTATGCTTTGCCGACAACAGTGTCGACAAGAAGGGTCACTCATGATCGAGCGGCTGCTCTACCGAAGCGCGATCGGCTACCTCGGGCTCGGGCTCGCCTCCGGGCTCTACTACCGAGAGCTCACCCGCACGATGCGCTTCGAGGGCGTCACCCAGCTCGCCGTGGTGCACACCCACCTGCTGGCCCTGGGCTTCCTCGTGAGCCTCGTGCTGCTGAGTCTGGTCAAGGCCTTCGCCCTGGACGGGCCGCTGCTGCGCCGCGGGCTGCTGGCCTACCACGCGGGCATGGCGCTCACCGCCGGGATGATGCTCGTCAAGGGCACCTTCGAGGTGCTGGGCAGCTGGACCGATCGGCCCATGTATGCCGGGATCGCCGGTCTCGGGCACATCCTGCTGACGGTCGCGCTGGCCGTCATCCTCGTGGCGCTGCGGCGTGTGGCGGGAGCCGACGCCGACCGCGCGTCGCGATCAGCCGCGTCGGCGGGTTAGGCACCCGCGGCAGCGCCGGACTGCGGATCCGTCGTCGGTGAGCTCATCGGCGGCAGGTCCGCGCCGGGGATGTGCGCGCCGACGGTCCAGCGGCCCGGCACCCGGGCGTGCAGTTGGCAGAGCACGCCGATACCACCGAGCCACACCCGGTGGATCAGCAGATACTCCGGTGGCAGGTTGAGCTTCATCCCGACCGTGTAATTCGGCTTGCGGGGGTCGTTGATGTGCGCGAAGACCTCCCGTAGCCAGGTGCGCGAGAAGGTGAACGAGTCGGTGCGCAGGGGGGCGATGAACGGTTCGAGATACTCCAGCAGCCGGTGGGCGTCGACGTCGATGTGCTCCCGGACGAAGCCGGTCTCGCGCAGGCCCGCCAACACCGCAGCGTGGTCCGCGCCGAGCGCCAACGTCAGCAATCGGCCCATCTCCGAGGGCAATCCGTCTGGCAGGTGCTTGACGGCACCGAAGTCCAGCACACCGAGGCGGCCGTCGCCCAGCAGTCGGAAGTTGCCCGGGTGCGGGTCGGCGTGCAGCAACCCGCACTGGCCCGGGCCGCGTAGGAGGAACTCCATGTAGCGCGTGCCCGCGAGATCGCGCTGCTGCTGCTCGCCGTCGGAAATGATCGTCGACAAGGGCAGCCCGTCGAGCCACTCCGAGACGATGACCCGCTCGGTGTAGGCGAGCACGTGGGGGACCGCGACGTGTGGGTCGCCGTCGAAGGCACGGGCGAAGGCCTCCTGGTTGGCACCCTCCAGGCGGTAGTCCAACTCCTCCGCCATCCGCCCGCGCAACTCCGCAAGGATGGGGCCGATCTCGACGCCAGGGATCCACAGCGTCGCTACCTTGGCCACTCGCGAAACGTTCGCCAGGTCGGACAACAACGCCTTCGCTGCGCCCGGATACTGGATCTTCACGGCAACCGCGCGCCCGTCGCGCCACACCGCCCGGTGCACCTGCCCGATCGACGCGGCCGCCGCCGCCTCGTCGTCGAACGACCGGAACTTGGCCCGCCACCGCGGCCCCAGCTCGGCCGCCAGCACCTCGTGGACCGTCGCCGCCGGCAACGCCGGAGCGCTGTCCTGCAGCTTCGTGAGCATCGCCCGATACGGCCCGGCCGCCTCCTCCGGCATGGCAGCTTCGAAGATCGACAGGGCCTGCCCGAACTTCATCGCGCCGCCCTTGAGCTCGCCGAGCACGGCGAACAGATGCTCCGCCGCTCGGGCCTGCATCTCCGCGGCGACCAGCTCGGCCGGTCGGCCACCCACCCGCTTGCCGAACCCGAGGGCGGCCCGACCGGCATACCCGATCGGCAGCGCAGCGAACTTGGCCGCGCGCGTCACGGCATGCTTGGGCAGGTCGCTCACCCGGCCATTGTCTCCCGCGCCGGGGTCACGGGCGTCCCGGACACCCGATGGCCCGGACAGCACGGATGCCGGGACCAGCGCCGATGATCCAACCGGGGCCACGGCTGGGTGAGCTCGACGGTCACACCGGCCGGCAACCATTGGCCGTCGAGGTGCGCTTCGGCGACGAGCGCGGTGATGGCTGCTGCCGCGGTCAGGAGTGCTCGCCGTGGCCCGCCGTGGCCTCCCGGCCCGAGGGTGCCGCCCGCCAGCAGCGAGAACTCCGGTCCGCAGGCCTGCGCGAGGACGGCGGCGCGGGCCGGGTCGCGGTCGCAACGGTGCAACTCCACACAGCGCAAGCACGGTGCGTCGGTGGCACCCGGCCGCACGAGCGGGCCGATGCGCACCTGCGGACCGGCGTCGACGACCGCGAGGTGGTCGACCCCGTGGCGGGACCACGGATCGCCCAGACTGGGGTCCAGGGCCAACGTGGCGGTGAGCACGACGAGGTCCGGCTGCCGATCCCCGAATCCGTGATCGTCGCGCACCGCCGGATCCGTGTCGTCGACCGCCCACCAGCCTTGCCTGACCCGGGCCAGGTCGGCGGCCCGCAAGGCCGCGGTCACCGCGTCGGCCAGGTCACCGCCTCCGCTGACGAGCACTCGGCGCTGCGCCCGTAGCCAGGTGCGCAGCCGGGTCTCGGTCGGTCGTTCCAGGACGTCGAGACCGTCGAGCACACCCAGCAGCCGATCGACGACCTCGGGTGTCTCGCCGTGGCGCGCGGCTGCGGCATACAGCTGCCGGCGAGTGTGGGTGCCATCGAGCAGGGCCAGCACCGCAACCTGGCCACGGCTCAGCCCGTCGAGCACCGGGCCGGCCTCGGTGCCCAGTTGCACCGACCCTGGCCCGCGACGTAGCGGTCGGCAGTGCGGGCGCAAATGCGGCTGGACTCCCATGCGCGGGAGCGTGGCACAGCGCCCAGGTCGGCGTCGCCCGTCATCCACAGGTGCCCGACCGCCGTGCCGGTCATCCACAGGGCCGCTCCGCGAGGACGCCGTCGGTCACCGCACCGTGACCAGGGAAACCAGCGCCACGGCGAGGGTCGAGAAGATCTCGGCGATGCCGATCTGTTTGGGAGAGAACGAGAAACGCGGGACCAACCAGGCCCGGGCGGCCATCACCGCGAACACCGCGGCCAACCACGGGGAGTATGCCGCGACCACCCCCACCGACGCGACGTGCCACAGGACGCTGAGCCGCCGGAAGCGGACGTTGCCGCGCTCGCGGATCATCGACTTGACATACCAGACCGTGCCCCCGAAGTAGAGGAACTGCCCGAGTGCCAGCAGCGCGGCCCGACGCAGGTCACCGTCGGTGAGCCCGACCGGCGCGCCCCAGCCAGGGCCCCCCACGCCGGTGGCACCGGGTGCGGCATACGCGACGACGGTCATCAGGGCCGAGCCGAGCACCGTCGTCAGCCCGGCGAGCAGGTCGCGCTCGCGCCGCTGCGCCGCCGCCCACAGCCCGACCCCCAAGGGCAGCGCGAACCACGGGACGAACCCCACCAGCTGCGGGCGGGCCACGGTCATCGCCAGGCCCAGCCCTGCCGCGGCTGCGGCATACGTCGCGGCGGGGCGCCGGAACCGGGGGCGTCGACCCGACTTGAGCCACACCGAGACCGCGAAGAAGGCGAGATAGCCGGCGAACCAGAACGCGGCCAGGAGGGCGTGCACCCCGTGCAGCCCCACTGCGAGGGCACCGAGCAGCAGGGGGCTGGCCAGCATCGCCCAGGCCCCGTGCTGGTTGGGCACCCACCCGGGGGAGCGGTGTCGCCGGGCTGCGGCCGGGCGGGGCCGGGCGCTACCGGGGGTGCGGCTCATCGTCGCTCATCTCCAGTCCGGCCGCCGCCGAGACCCCCTCGAGATAGCCGCGGGCCCGCTCCACCCGGGGGTAGCCGCTCAAGTGGGCCCAGAAATCCGGCCCGTGCCCGGGGACCAGCAGATGGCACAGCTCGTGCAGCACGACGTAGTCGAGCACGTAGCCCGGCATGCCCTCCAGTCGCCGGGAGATCCGGATGCTGCCGTCGGCCGGGGTGCACGAGCCCCAGCGGCTGCGCTGGTTGTCGGCCCACCGGATCGAGCTGGGTCTGGCTCGGCCACCGAGGTAGCGCCGGGACAGCTCACCGGCCCGCTCGCTCAGGTCGACATCGCTGGGCCGGCGCCGGGCCTCGCTGTCCGCGAGGCGTTGCAGCATCGTCTCGACCCACGTCGACTCCTCGGCCTGGCTCATCCGGGCCGGGATCAGCACGATGGTGCGCTCGCCCTCCCGGTAGGCGCTCACCGTGCGTCGCCGCCGGGCGCTGCGGCGCACCTCGACCCCGCGGGCCGGCCCGGACCGGCCCGGCTCGGAGGTGCCTGGCGCCGGCAGGCCCGGCGGCTGAGGGAACGGCGTGCTGTCCATGCCAGGCACGATACGACGGCGTACCGACAGGCGCAGCGTCTCCGGCCCGGTCGCTCAGCGGCCCTGGAAGACCGGGGCACGCCGCGCGGCGGCCGCGGCGATGCCTTCCTGCAGGTCCTCGGTGGCCAGCGTCACCGCCTGGGCCAGGGCCTCCCACTCGATGGCGTCCTCGAAGGACTGATGCCCTCCGTCGCGCAGGGCCGCCACAGTGAGTTTCGTCGCGATCGGCGCTGCAGCGGCGATGCGTTCGGCCGCCGTGACCGCCTCGGCGAGCACGTCGCCGGCAGGCAACACCCGGCTCACCAGCCCCAGGCTCAGCGCCTCCGTGCCGGTGACCAGGCGCCCGGTCAGCAACAGGTCGCGGGCCACCGCGAAGCCCGCGACATTGGGCAGCGACCAGGAGGTCGCCATCCCCGGGTGCAGGCCCAGCGCGGTGAAGGGCACCCCGAGCCGGGCCTCGGCCGCGGCATACCGGACGTCGCAGGCCAGCGCCAGCGCGAAGCCGGCGCCGATCGCGTGCCCGTTGATCGCCGCGATGGTCGGCACCTCGAGGTGCTTGATCGACAGCCACGAGCGGTAGAAGGTCAGCATCCGGTGGCGCAGTTCGATGACCTGGGCGTCGGGGTCCTTGACGATCCAGGCGAGGTCACCCCCGGCGCTGAAGCCCGACCCGGCCCCCGTCACGACGACGGCCGCGAGGTGGGGATCCGCACGCAGCAGGGCCATGAGTCGCACCCAGGAGGCGGTCATCGGGTCGGACATCGCGTTGCGCTTGTCCGGCAGGTCCAGGGTGACCACGGCGATCCGCCGGCCCGCGGACTCCCGAGCGGTGGCCTGTAGGTCCTGGAACGGCTCCTCCCACCAGGCTGGTGTGCTCATGACGCGAGCCTAGCGAGCACGCTCCGATGCGCGTCGTTGTGGGTGGCCTGGTCTAGGGTGGACCGGACGCCGCCGCAGACGCAGGCGGTGGGAGGACCAGAAGGAGAGCTAGATGAGCACGGGCGAGACCTACAGCGGTGAGTTCTACTGCGTGAAGTGCAAGGCCAAGAAGCAGGCCGAGGGCAACGTCGTCGTGTCCGAGAACGGCCGGCGGATGGCCAAGGCCAAGTGCCCCGACTGCGGCACGAACCTCAACCGCATCCTCGGCAAGGCCTGACCTCAGGTCAGCTCTGCACGACCCGCCGGGCCGCCGCGATCAGCGCGGCGAGCTCGGCCACCGTTTGGTCCGGTAGGTCCGTCAGGGGCCACCACCGCACGTCGTGCGACTCGGCACTGACCACCGGTGTCGCCCGGTGGTCCGCGACCCCGACATAGCGCACGTCGAGGTGCTCTCGGCAGTGCGTGAAACCGGCGCCGAGGGAGTGCCGGTCCAATTGGGCGATCACCGGGTGCACCACGAGGCCGCCGCCGGGGTTCAGCGGCAGTCCGGACTCCTCCCGCGCCTCGCGCTCCGCAGCGGCATACAGGCTGGTGTCGGTCGGTTCGAGGTGCCCGCCGAACTGTAACCACGCCCCCACTTTGCGGTGCAACGTGAGCAGCACATGCTGGATGGGCTCGTCGAAGACCAGGACACTGGCCGTGAGATGAGCCGGCGGGCCGGCCTTGACCACCGCATCCGGGTAGGCCGCGAGGTGGGCCAGGTAGCCCCGGCGCAGCTGCTCCTGCGGTGCGTCGGGGGCCCTCCAGTCGCTCAGCGCGCGGGTCGCGTCCGCATGCAGGTGCCGGTATGCCGCGGCGACCTGCTGCGCCGGCGGGCTCACCGGCGCACCCGTGGTGACGTCACTCGCTCGCGCCGGCCGGGTCCGCGGGCGGGTCGGCGGGCTTGTCGGCGGGCTTGTCGGCGGGTTGGTCGGCCTGGGTGAGCAGCCGGTCCAGCTCCGCGTCCATGGCGTCACGTTCCGGTGGTCGGCGGCGTCGCTCGACGTAACCGAGCGGGTCGTCGAGGTCGGCGGCGGTGGGGGCCAGGTCGGGGTAGGCCCACGATCCGTCGCGCAGCTCGATGCCACCGGCCGCCTCGAGGGCGGCCCACAGGGTGCGCGCCTCGCGCAGTCGCCGGGGTCGTAACTCCAGACCGACGAGGCCGGCGAAAGCCTTCTGAGCCGGCCCGCCGGCCCGGCGCCGGCGCACGGCCTCGGCGAGGGCCTCGGCATGCGGCAGGTGGGCTGCGGTGGCCCGCTCGGTGACGAGGTCGACCCAGCCTTCGACGAGGGCGAGGGTGGCCTCCAGCCGGGCCAGGGCGGCCTGCTGCTCGGGGGTCGGGCGTTGCCCGAAGAGCTGCGCCTGGGAAAAGGCCTGTTGGGCGGCGGCCAGGTCGCTGAGGTCCACCGAGCGGACGGCGGACTCGATGGCGTCGGTGTCGATGCTCACGTGCCGCCCGTAGTCACGGACCGCGGCCTCCAATTGCGCAGCCAGCCAAGGGATCTCGCCGAACAGCCGGACCCGGGCGGCTTCTCGCACCGCGAGGTAGAGGCGCACCTCGCCGGGCTCGATCCCCAGCCCGTCGCCGAAGGCGGCGACCTGGGCCGGTAGCAGCGCCACGGTGCCGGCCGGCAGCAGCGGCAGGCCGATCTCGGTTCCGGAGAGCACGTCGCCGGCCAGCGCTCCCACCGCGTGACCGATCTGCGCCGCGAACATGCCGGAGGCCAGGTGACGCAGCATCGGCAGCAGGTGCCCGGCCAACCCCCCGACTCCACCGGCCGACGGGTCGGCCCCCGACGTCGGCAGGATGCCCGGCAGGCCGAACTGGCCCAGCGGCCCGAGCTCGCCGAGCCCAGCCGGGCCGAGTTCCTCGAGTTGGGCACGCAGCGCCTCGGTGCCGGCTGCTGCCACGCCGTCGGCGACCGGTTCGATCACGGCATACCACCGCGGCATGCTCGCCTCGATCCACTCCGCCGCGCTCCAGGCCCGGGCCGGGCCGGTGGGGGAGTCGAGCGTGGTCATCGGATCGAGCCACAGCCGGGCCACCGACACGGCCTGCTCCGCGTCGTGCTGCTCGGCGGCCGTGACCACCCGGTCACCCGCCCGGGCGGCCACCTTACGGGCCAGGTCGGTGCTCGAGGCCAGCCGGGCCGCGGGTGTCTGCTGGCCGAAGAACGCGTCGAACTGCTGACGGAACATGGCAGCCATGGGGGAGTTCGCCGGATCGGTCCCGAGGGCCCCCAGCAGCTGGGTCACTTCGGGCGGCAGCTGCACCTGCGACCCGAAGGCATCCTTGAGCATCGCCTCCAGGTCCTCGCGGCTCGGCCCACCTGTTCCGGTGCCGGACCCACTCGTGGCGGGCCCACCGGCGCCGGAGCCGGTGAGCATCTCGAACAACCGCAGGAGCGCGCGGAGACCCTCGTCGGGCTCCTCGTGCGGCGACGTCGGGTCGTCGGTCATGGATGATGCTCCTGCTGGCAGGTCCTGAGAGGATGGCACTCCAGACAACCACAAGGAGGCGAGGGTGAGTTCCCGGGGGCTGCGGGTCGCTGTGGCCGAGGCAGGCAGCGTGCCCGGTGCACGGGTGCTGTCCGCGCTGGTGGGTGCCGCTCGCCGCTCCGGCCCGACGTCCCGCTGGGCCAGCCCGATCGGCATCGACGCCGAACGTGGCGACGCCTCCGAAGTGGCCGGTGCACAGTGGCGGCTGGCGGCGGTCGACAACCCCACGGTCGTGCGGTCCCTCGTCGGGGTCGACGTGCTCGTCTGGGTGGCGGCCACCGCCGACCTGGCGGCCGCGCTCGCCCAGCCCAGCGCGGAACGCCGCGAGCGAGTCGTGCGGGTCGCCCAGACGCTGGTGACCGCCGCGGCCGCGGCCGGGGTCCAACGGCTGCTCGTGGTCACCTCCGCGATGGCCTACGGCGCGCGCAGCGACAACCCGGTGCCGCTGGCCGAGGATGCGCCCCTGCGGGCCGAGCGCGACGGTGGGATCGTCGGTGACCTCTTGGCCGTCGAGGACGTCGTTGAGCAGGCCCGCACGACCCACCCGGGACTGTCGATCACCGTGCTCCGGCCGGCGGCGATCGTCGGGCCGGGCATCGACACCGTCGTGACCCGTCACTTCGAGGCACCTCGGCTGCTCACCGTCAAGGGCGCGGAGCCGACCTGGCAGTTCTGCCACATCGACGACCTCGCCGCCGCGGTCGTCGCCGTCGTCCGCGACGGGGGTGAGGCCACGAGCCGGGGACTGGCCGACGCCCGGGTGCTCACCGTCGCCGCCCCGGGCTGGTTGAGCCAAGAGCAGGTCGAACGCTTCTCCGGGATGCGCCACGTCCATCTGTCGGAGTCCGCGGCCCTCGGCGCGGCCCAGCGGCTGCATCGTTTCGGGGTGCTGCCGTCCCCGGCCAGCGAGCTGGCCCTGGCGATCTACCCCTGGGCGGTCGACCCGGCGCGGCTCAACGCGGCGGGGTGGGCCGCGGCATACGACAATGAGACCTGCCTCGGGGTCCTGCTCGCGACGATCAAGGGCCGTCATGCCCTCGCCGGCCGGCGCGTCGACCGCAAGGATGCCGCGCTCGGCGCGGCGAGCGCAGCGGTGGCGCTGGTCGGCACCGCCGCCGTGCTGCGCCGGGCCCGGCGCCGCTGACCGTCACCGACCGACCACCTGGAGCATCGTGCCGCCTGCCGCATCACCCACTGGAGCGCCCCTCGCGCAGATCGGGTCCGAACCCTTGTCGGTCGAGCAGGTCGTCGCTGCGGTGAGCCACCCGTATGCCGGAGCCGTCGTCACCTTCGTCGGTCAGGTCCGCGATCACGACGGAGGCCGCCCGGTCCGCGCGCTGGAGTACTCCTGCCATCCGTCGGCGCAACAGGTGGCCGCCGACCTCGCGGCCCGCCACGCCCGGACCGACGGCGTCGTGCGCCTGGCCGTCGCGCACCGGGTGGGGCCGCTGCGGATCGGTGACCTCGCGATCGTCGCCGCGGTGAGCGCGGCGCACCGTGGGCTGGCGTTCGAGGTCTGTGAGCGGCTGGTCGAGGACTTCAAGGCCGGTGTGCCGATCTGGAAGCACCAGATGTTCGCCGACGGCACCGACGAATGGGTGGGTGCACCATGAGCGTCGAGCTGGACACCACGCCGACGCCGAACGAGCCGGACCGGCCCGAGAGCCCGCAGTCGAGCGCGCCGGCGCGACACCGGTGGTGGCGTAGCGGCACGTTCTGGTGGGTCACCGCCATGATCGGGTCGTTCGTCGTGGGGATGGGCGTCAACCTCGTGCACGTGCCCTACGCGGTGATGAGCCCGGGGCCGGTCATCGACGTGCTCGGCCAGTCCACCGCCGAGGGGCACAACGGGCCTCGCATCGTCATCGAGGGTGCGCCGACCTACCCCACCACGGGCAGCCTGGACTTCACGACGATCGAGCTGATCGGCGGCCCGGGCTACCCCGTGACGGTGGCCGACGTGGTGCGCGGCTGGTTGGACCCCTCCCGCGACGTCTTCCCGGCCGAGGTCCTCTTCCCGCCCCAGGCATCCAAGGAAGAAGTGGCCGAGGAAGGCCGACTCGAGATGAGCACGGCGCAGAAGGACGCGGCGGTCGTGGCCCTGCGGGCCCTGGGCAAGCAGGTGCCCGAGACGGTGGTCATCAGCAAGCTGGTCGAGGGCTCGCCCGCGGCAGGGGTGCTGCAACCGGGTGATGTCCTGGTCAGCGTCGCGGGGGCGGCGGCCACGGACACGACGGCGGTCCGGGCCGCGATCCAGGCCACCACCGCCGGGCGCTCGCTGGAGGTGATCGTCACCCGCGGCGGTCAGCGACTCACCCTCAACCCGGTCACCGGCATCGCACCCGACGGCTCCGGGCGCACCGTCCTGGGCATCATCCTGCAGCGCGACTACGCCCTGCCCTTCCCGGTGACGGTCGACGCCACCGGCGTCGGTGGCCCGTCCGCCGGGTTGATGTTCTCCCTGGGCATCTACGACAAGCTCACCGAAGGGTCCCTGACCGGCGGCCACAACATCGCCGGCACCGGCGCCATCGACCCCACCGGCAAGGTCGGCCCGATCGGCGGCATCGCCCAGAAACTTGTCGGGGCGCGGCAGGCGGGCGCGGAGTTCTTCCTCGCCCCGGCCGACAACTGCCCCGAAGTGCTCGGCAGGGAGCCCGACGGCCTGCACATCACCCCGGTCGCGACCTTCGACCAGGCCCGCCACGCGGTCGAGGAGATCGCCGCCGGTCGGGGGAGCGCGTTGCCCCGATGCACCAAGGCCGGGTCATGAGCCCGCCGGAGCCCGAGCTCGGCCCGAGCGAGGCGTTGCGCCAGGTCGCCCAACAGACCGAACGGTATGTCGCGGCGGGTGGGTGGGACCAGCAGGTGCGGCTCTTCGCCCTCGTGCCGACCGCGGACCTGTTGGCTCGGGAACCCCAGCTGGGGGCCGCGATGGGGCCCGATCCTGGGCAGTTCACGGCCGTCGAACAGGACGGTATGCCGCCGACGGCCGACCTGCAGTCGTTGCTGGGCCGCCTCGCCTGGCCGCCGGCGGTGGCCGGTGCGGCCCTCGTCGTCGAGCGCATCGTCGTCCCGCCGGAGGCCGAGCGGGAGGTGCGCGAGCGGCATACCGACGACATGGCCGCCCTCGAGGCCCTTGCGACCCACCCGGCCCGTCGGGACGTGCGGCTGCTCGTCGCCGTGCTGCGGGACGGGCCGGCGATCTGCCTGCTGCGACAGCGCGAGCACGACTCCGACGACCGGGTCGCGACCGGGCCCGACCTGGCCCCCGGGGTGACGGCGGCATTGCGAGCCACGTTCGACAGCTAGATTGGCCCGGTGAGCGAGCGCGATTGGTCCGGTGGCGGAGCGCCAGGTTCGGGTGGCGGTTCAGGTGCAGGTGGCGGTGGCTCGGCGGGTGCGCCGCGGCTGGCCCGCCGATTCCCCCGAGGCGACGGGCAACGCACCGTGCTCGGCACCACGTTGTTCATCCTCGGTGCCCTGGCGATCCTCATCTCGATCGTCGCCCAGGTGTGGACCGAGGTCATGTGGTACGACTCCGTCGGCCGACGGTCGGTGTTCACGACCCAGCTGGCCGCGCAACTGCTGTTGGGCATCGTCGGCGGGCTGATCCCCGCGGCGCTGGTCTGGTCCAGCCTGCACCTGGGCTACCGGATGCGCCCGATCTACGCGCCCACCAACCCCCAACAGGACGTCCTGGACCGGTACCGGGAGGCCCTCGAGCCGGTTCGCCGGCTCGGCACCATCGTCGTGCCGCTCATCGTCGGGCTCATCGCCGGACTCGGCGCCGCGCAGCAGTGGGAGACCTTCCTCATGTGGCGCAACGGGCAACCGTTCGGCGTCTCCGACCCGCAGTTCGGCACTGACATCGGGTTCTTCGTCTTCACCCTGCCGTGGTTGACCTTCATCGTCGGCTTCCTCACCATGGCGCTCGTGCTCGCCGCGGCCGCGGCCGCCTTCGCGCACTACGTCTACGGCGGCCTGCAGATCACCAACCGGGGTCGCGACACCACCCGGTTCGCGCTACTGCATCTGTCCAGCCTGTTCGCGCTCATCGTGCTGCTGCGGGCCGGGTCCTATTGGCTGGAGCGCTACTCGCTGTCGTTGCAGACCACCGACCTGATGACCGGCATTCAGTACACCGACGCCAACGCCGTGCTGCCGACGAAGGCGATCCTCGCCGTCGCCTCGATCATGTGTGCGCTGATGTTCCTGTCGGTGATCTGGACCCGCTCGTGGCGGCTGCCGGTCGTCGGCACCGTGCTGCTGCTCGTCACCTCCGTCGTCGTCGGCGGCGTCTTCCCGGCGCTGATCCAGAACCTCAAGGTCAAGCCCAGCGAGAAGAGTCTGGAGGCGGAGTACCTGCGGCGCAACATCGAGGCGACCCGGGCGGCATACGGGCTGGACAAGGTCGACGTGACCCCGTTCGCCCCCAACGCCGCCGCGGTGAAGCCGGAGCAGCTGCGCACCGAGGCGCAGGCGCTGTCGGTGCGCGTCGTCGACCCTAACGTCGTGTTCTCCACGTTCCGCCAGATGCACGGTGTGCGCAGCTACTACGTCGTGCCCGACGCGCTCGACGTCGACCGTTACGTCGTCGGTGGGCAGCAGAGTGATGTGGTCGTCGCCGCGCGGGAGCTCGACATCGACGGCGTCCCAGCGGCGCAACGCAACTGGCTCAACGACCACACCGTCTACACCCACGGCTACGGCCTGGTCGTGTCCTACGGCAACCGGCAGGACACCGACGGGCGCCCGGTCTTCATCGAGCAGACCATCCCGGCCGGCAAGGACACCCCCGCCGCCGATAGTGCCGGTCGGCTGGGGGCGTACGAGCCGCGGATCTACTTCGGCGAGCAGTCCCCGTCCTACTCGATCGTCGGGGCGCCGGTTGGTGCGCAGCCGCGCGAGTTCGACTATCCGGCGCAGGTGGAGTCCCAACAGATCAACAACACGTATGCCGGGCTCGGTGGCGTGACCCTGGATTCGCTGGCCAAGAAGGTCGCCTACGGGATCAAGTACCGTGAGGCGAACTTCCTGCTCTCGGACGCCGTGAACCCCTCGTCACGGATCCTCGACTACCGCGCCCCGAAGGAACGGGTCGCCCGGGTCGCACCCTGGCTGACGCTCGACGGCAACCCCTATCCGACGGTGGTCGACGACCGGATCATCTGGGTCGTCGACGGCTACACGACGAGCGCGAGCTACCCGAACTCGCGGCTGAGTTCGATGGCCCAGTCGACCTCGGACACGATCACCCGAAGCCGGCGCAGCGTCACCTCGCTGGAGCAGGGTCAGCTCAACTACATCCGCAACTCGGTCAAGGCCACCGTCGACGCCTACGACGGCACCGTGCGGCTCTATGCATGGGACGAGAACGACCCGGTGCTGCGGGCCTGGCAGGCGGTCTTCCCCGGGGTCGTTGAGCCGCGTTCCGCGATCTCCTCGGCCCTCATGGCGCACCTGCGCTACCCGGAGGATCTCTTCAAGGTGCAGCGCTTCCTGCTGGCCCGCTACCACGTGCAGGACGCCGACTCCTTCTACGGTGGCCAGGACTACTGGCGGGTGCCGCTGGACCCGACCCAGGAACAGCGCAACTCCGACCTGCCGCCCTACTACCTGTCGATCGCAATGCCCGGTCAGAGCGCGCCCCAGTTCTCGCTGACGACGACCTTCATCCCCAGCGGCGAACGCCAGCAGTTGACCGGCTTCCTCGCCGTCGACTCCAACGCCGGTGGCGGCGCCGACGGTCAGGTGCGTCCGGAATACGGCACCTTGCGCTTGCTGCAACTGCCGCCCAACACCTCCGAGGCGGGGCCGGGCATGGTGCAGAACGAGATCGCTGGCTCCAACCAGCCGTCGAAGGCGTTCAGCAACACGCTGTCCCAGTTCATCAACCTCAACAAGTCCGGTGGGTCCGTACTCACCTTCGGCAACCTGCTCACCCTGCCGATCTCCGGCGGGATGCTCTTCGTGGAGCCGATCTACGTGCAAGGTGGGGCGGCGGCCTCGCAGTACCCCGTCGGCCGGGCCATCGTCGTGTACTACGGCAGCCGACTGGCCTGGTCGAGCACCCTGTCGGGCGCTCTCGACGAGTTGTTCGTGAGCAGCGGCGCGACACCACCGGTGACGCCACCATCGAACCCACCTGCGACGACCCCGCCGTCGAGTGGGCCCACGACCGGGTCCTCAGCGCCGCCCACCACCGCCCCGGCCAACGACCCCGCCGCGCTGGCCAAGGCCATCGCCGACGCCCAACAGGCCTACGCCGACGGCGAGAAGGCGCTCAAGGAGGGAGACTTCGCCAAGTACGGTGAGGCGCAACGGCGGCTCAAGGAGGCCCTGGCCCGGGCTGCCACGTTGGCGCCCGCCGGGTCGATCACCCTGCCGACGGCCACCGGCTGACCGGCTCCGGGGCGGTGCGGGCGCCGATTTGGGATCTGGGCGCCGGCTCGCGTATGGTTGGCGGACCGACGCGGGGTGGAGCAGCTCGGTAGCTCGCCGGGCTCATAACCCGGAGGTCGCAGGTTCAAATCCTGCCCCCGCTACCACGCAGAAGATCGTGAGAACCAGTGCCCTCAGGGCGCTGGTTCTTTCGATTTCCCCCTCCGTCAACTCCGCTGGCTCCTGCATCCGACGATGACCTCCCCGAGCGACGGCGGTGTGTCCTGGGTCACGTCGGGCGCGGATCCTGAGCGCCGCCCACCACGACGACAGGACCACCGAGGGCTTCTCCTGGAGCCGCGCCGAAGCCAAGGCGATCTTGGCGGCGACGGCGGGGCTGCTGGGGAGGTATACGCAGCCCCGCTGATGCGGAGCGGCGTCTGGCTACTCCGGCGCCTCGTGCTCGCACAGCCACAACAGGCTGGTCACCAGCATGATCCCCAGCACGGCATTGGTCCGGTTGTACTGAGCCCTTGAGACGGCGTGCGCGCTGGCATGCCTCGCGAACGTCCTCGGCACCGGGTCGCCATTGCTGGTCCAGAACTGGCGGTAGGCGGCCCACGCCGGCGCGATGGCGCACGCCACGCGCAAGGTGTAGTCGTCCAGATCCAGGCGGGAGCCGTTCGGGCGGTTGTTCGTGATCCTCCCGAAGTCCACCGTGAAGTTGGTCCGGAGCACGGTGTCCAGCAGGTTCGCGGCCAGCGCCTGAGTCGCCTCGGGATGCCCGTCCCGCAGCGCCCGGATGGCCTTCTCTGCAAACGGGATCTGCCCGCGCAGCTCACGCCGCTGGAACGAACTGAGCGCGCTTTCGCAGTCGGTCAGGATAGAGCGCCAGCGCCGTCCGACCACCGCACGGCGGGCAGCAGCGTCCGGCGCGTCCAAGATGGCCTGCACGGTCGTGCGGCGCGGCACCCCGACGAGGGGAATGCCCTCGTCGAGCAGGATGCTCTCCAGCCGCTCGAACTCGAGGCCCGTCACGCCGTGCCAGTTCTCCGGGTACACCCGCTGCACGGCGGTCGCCACACCGGCCATGACCTTGGCGATCTGCTCGCGCTGGGCGCGCAGGACCGGCTCCAGGCTCGCGGCAAACTGCCGGTAGAGATCCAGCTGCACGGTGGGCATCTGGACCTGCGGCAGCCGTATGGGCGGCATCCGGAAGGCGCTCGCCGGTAGCGCCGGTATCCGCACCCGCAGCGCCGGCGCGAGGCTCCGCTGCAGGTCTCGGATCATGCCCGAGAGGGCAGCCGTGTACAGCGCGTCAGCCCCGGTGACTGGCACCACGGGCTGGGGGTCCTCGCATGCCTCCTCGACGCCGGGGTTCTCCGGCTGCTCAGCGTCGGTCACTCGTCATGTCCTTTCCGTGCTTCCTGCTCTGCCCACGCCGGCCAGTTCCGCCCGGCCCGCGTGAGGAGTGCGTCGACGTCGAAGCGGTACTCGCGCAGCCGCCGCTCGGCGGTCTCCACCTGCGTCTCCGTGAACAGCTCCCGGTACCACGGCAGCAGCACGTGGGCCTCGACGCTCATCTCCAGGCGACCGTGCTCCCACAGCGTCGTGAAGCCGTCCGAGGCATCCCGCCCCGTCAGGAGGTGCCGGGCGGCCTCCGCGCCGCCAGAAGCGCCAACCATCTGCATGAAGCGGGTGGCGTTGTATCCGATCTCCCGCTTCAGCCGGTCCACGCCGAGCACCATGTCACGGTGGAACTGCCGCTCCGCCTCGGTGGTCACGACGTCCCCCGGATGCTCTGCAGGAACTGTCCGGAGCCGTCGTCGAGCATCCAGAAGGACCAGCCGTTGCGGTTGGGGCTGACACCCGGCTTGTAGTGCGCCACCACGGCGCGGGCCGCACCAGTCGGTGTCTTGAAACTCCGTCCCGCGAGCGGCCCTGACGTGATGTCGATCCGCGTCGTTTTCGGGTCGTAGCGTCCCTGAGTGCGGTGCCCCTCGTAGTCGGCGTAGACCGTCACGCCGTCGTCCGCTTCCGGCTGCTCCGTCTTCTCCCTCGCGGCAGGGGTGGGCATGCTGGCTTCGGCCACCAGCCGGGCCACCACCTCTCCCGCCGTGCAGCCGCTCATGCGAGCAGCGAACTCGAGCGAGCGGTACGTCGTCGCGTCCACCTCGATTGTCTCTGACATGCGTTCTCCTCTCCGTTAAACGAGTATAGCGCCGAGAAAGGAGAAAACAGAGAGCACTGGGATGGTGGGTGTCGGCCGCTGGGGCGCGGCACGGGCGGGACTGTCGGTGGTGGTCAAGGCGCTGCTGTGCACCCACAGCAGAACGCTCGCCCGCTGGTTGAGTCGCAGGTCGAGCAGCTTGCCTCCTCGTTGTAGTACAGGCTGCCGCTGGCCGGTCGAGGTTGACGACCTCTACGTTGCCGCCAACCAGACGCTGGTAGGCGCCGACGTCGTGCTTGTCGAGCTGCTCCAGCCCGACGGGTTCGGTCGGATCGGCCGGAATGACAATCGCGGTGATCATGTGGTGATCCACTCGCTTCTGGACCCTGTTTGGCTCTGCGCCTGGTGGGCGGGTCCTCCTGCCGCACCAGGCTGGCAGCCCGCGAGGGGCCAGCGGCCTGGTGCCGAGGGGTCATGCGAGTGCCTGCGATGGATAGGTGCCTGCTGAGTCGGCTCCCGGCAGTGGGCCGGGAGCAGCGATGATCCGTCAGTAGTGCGCTCCCACCGGACGCAACTCCACTCCGGCGGCGTGCAGGATCTTGAGGACGGTTGCTTCCCGATGTCCAAATCGGCAGCGATGCGCCTGGTCGAGGCCCCTGCCTAGTAGCGTCTGACCACGTCAGCGCGGAGCGACGACGTCAGGCGGGTCGGCGAGGAGGCTGGCCGGACGGCCGGTACGGGTGGCACCGCCTCTGTTCGTCATCTTGACAGGATCGCGGAAAGGTGTTCTGACACTCCCGCTCAAGGACTACCACGTCGGAGGCCCTGACCAGCTCAGCTGGGCAGGGCCTCCGTCATTCCGTCGGTTCTCGGGTCGGTTGCGCCCACACCGGGGCGGTCGGCGATGACTTCCCACAGGTTGGTGGCACTTCCCACAGGGTGCACCCTGTGGGAAGTGCGCAGAACGTGTGGGTAGTCGAGCCCGACTCGAGCGCCCGACGCGCGCGGCGTTGCCGTCGACACGCATCGGCTGTCAGCGGGTATCAGGAGTCTCCCCCCGGGCCCGCTTCGGTGCCCTGCGACCGTCTTGCGGCCGGCCCGTCTCGGCCGCGGCTCGCGCCTCGTCGGCGGCTGAGGCATTGGTGACGTCACGCGGGGAGACCGGCGTCGATGGCGTGACACCCGCGATGAGGTCGTCGATCGTTGCCTGCAGTCGTCGGGCCCGGTCCCTGCGCGCTGCCAGGTCGTCGGCCGGGAGGGTGGTGTTCGCCTGGGGATCCTCGCTGCCCGGCTGCTCGGCGGAGGTGGCGGCGTCGGCTGAGGTGACGGAGGCGGCTGAGGTGACTGAGTCTCCGGATGCGGCGGAGGCGTCGCGATCAGGCCGGCGGCGCGGGCGCGGGGGAGTCACAGGTGAGTCACTGCACCCCGGCGACGATCGCGGAGACCTGGTCGCGCAGCTGCGCGGCTCGGGCCTTGCTGTCGTCGCTCGCCTGGGCGGCGGCCAGCATGACCGCTCCGTCGTGGGTCGGGGTCATCACCTGCTCCGGCACCTGCGTCTGGCCGTCGGTGAACCGGCGCGGATTGGCGCCGGTGGGCAACACGCCGAGGTCCTTGAAGACCGGTCTCGGGCCGAGCCAGAGCTGCTGCCACCAATGGTTGGTGGTCCGCTCCCGCCAGGAGATGTAGCCGCCGCGCAGGATGGTGCAGGGCGCCGTGATGGCGTCGGTGAAGCTGTAGCGCTTGCCCGCGGTCGGGGTCGCGTCGAAGAAGCTCGGGAAATAGAAGTCCGACACCGTCACCCCGTCGATGTCGTAGGCGAACTCCTTCGCCTCGCTCGGGTCGCACACCTCGACGAGGAAGCGCACCGTGCCCTGGCCGGTCTTCGGCGAGGGACCGTTGCGCAGCCGGTTGCCCATCGGGTCGCCGAGCATCTCCAGCACCTCGTGGCTGCTCGTGAGAGTCCAACTCGCGCCGTACTTCACCAGCGAGAAGGGGTGCCCGTCCTGGTCCAGGTGGATGCCCTCGGCCTGATAGGGGATGCTGTCGCTGACGATCACCGGCCACGCGTCGAGCGGCATGTCCTCCAGACGCGCGTAGGCCGTCACCGTCGCCGGCCGCTTCCATGCCGGCGCGAAGTCGCGGACGATCTGGGTCTGCAACGCGGCGGCGGCTGGCACGAGGTCGGCCAGTTTGACCGACCTACTGTTGCTGACGAGGGCGAGCTTGCGGACGATGGGCATGAGCACCTCCGAGGCGTGGGAGAGGGTCCGGAGTGGGCGTCTCGCCTCCAGTGTGACGCGCCTCACGTGCGCTGGAGACGATTTCCGGTCAAGTCGGCCAATGAGCTTGCCCGGCAACAGGTCTGGCCGACTCGAACCACTGCACGGCCCGCAGCACGCCGACGTCGTCGAAGCGGCGCCCGGTGATCTGCAGGCCGACGGTGCGCCGGTCCGGCAGGTGGCCGGCGTTGACCGAGCAGGACGGCTGGCCGGACATCGAGAACGGCAGCGTGAAGCCGATGTGCCCCATCCCCTGGTCGACGTCGCCCCACGGCATCGGCCAGTGCGCCGGGAAGGCGGCCATCGGAGCCACCGGCGACAACACCAGATCGTATGCCGCGGTGGCAGATACGGTTTCGGCTCGCAGTGCGAGAGTCGACTGGTAGGCCCGGAGCAACTCGACCCCGGAGGCGGCGGCGCCCCGCTCGGCCCAGCGCCGCACGTAAGGGAGCACGAGGTCCTGCTGTGGTGGCGGCATACTGGAAACGTCGTTCCAGGAGCGAACCCGCCAGAAGAGATCCTGCGCGGCCAGCCGCTCCTCGGTGAGCCACGGCGCCAGCGGTTCGACCGTCGCGCCGCCGCGCTCGAAGAGCGTTGCGGCAGTGACGATGAACTCCCGCACGGCGGGATCGCACGGGATCCCGGCCCCAGCGTGGAGCAGCAGCCCGACCCGCAGCCCGCGCACCGCGTCGTCATCGACCGGCCCGAGCGGCCACTGCAGCTGTTCGGGAGGTAGGGCGCTCCAGTCCCGCTCGTCGGGTCGGCTGAACACCGCCATGGCCAGCGCCGCGTCGGTTGCCGACCGGGTGAGCGGGCCGGCCACTCGACCCAGGTACGGCGAATCGAGCGGCACCCGACCGAAACTTGGTTTGAGGGCGACGACCCCGAGCCAGGTGCCGGGCAGTCGGATCGAGCCGCCGATGTCGGTGCCGACATGGATCGGCCCGTATGCCGCGGCCGTCGCCGCGCCAGCGCCGGCGGACGAACCACCTGTCGTGAGGGTGGGGTCCAGGGGCGAGCGGGTGACGCCCCGCAACGAGGAGACGCCGCTGGAGAGCATGCCGAAATCGGGCATCGTCGTCGAGCCGAGGAGCACGGCACCGCTCTCGCGCAGTCGTTCCACGACGGGAGCGTCGCGCGCCGGCTGGGTCGGGCGGACACCCGCACACCCGCTGCGCGACGGCACGCCGACCTGGGGGATGTTCTCCTTCACGGTGACCGGCACGCCGTCCAGCGGGCCCAGCGGTTCGCCACGGCGCCAACGCTTCTCGGACGCGCGGGCCTGCGCAGCGGAGCGCTCGGGGTGGTGTGTCGCCAGTGCGTTGATGGTCGGTTCCCACCGGGCGATCCGCGCCTGGACCGCCGCCTCCACGTGCACCGGTGACAGCTCACCGGCCCGGTATGCCGCGCGCAACTCACCCGCCGACCACGTGGCCGGGTCGCCCGGTGGATCCGTGTGTCTGGTCATCCCCGCTCCTTTGTCTGACACGCTAACTCGCCCGAGGACGAACCGGCGGAGGTTACCCGTCGGTACGTGTCGGTTCGGACACGAAAGGAGATGGCTGGGAAGGGGGCCGGTGCGCGGGGTCGTTCCAGGGCCGTAGCCTGTGGCCTGCACAGCCGCTACGACCGCATTCGCGACCGTCATGTCGACAGACACCCCGAGGGAGTCATCACTGTGTCTCGCCTGACCAGCGCTGTCCCGGCCCACCGCCGGCTGCGCCTGCTCACCCCCGTCGCCGCGCTCGCACTGGCCTTGGCCGCGTGCACCGCAGGCTCCTCGACCACGCCGGCCCCGGCTACGGGCGCCGGAGGCACTGCCGCCGGCGGCTCGACCGAGAAGATCGTGCTCGGCCTGGCCGCCGAGCCGGTCAGCCTCGACTTCACCAAGACCGACGGCGCGGCCAGCCCGCAGGCGCTGCGCGACAACGTCTACGAGGGACTGGTCAAACTCGACCAGGACGGCAAGATCGTGCCGGCGCTGGCCACCTCGTGGAAGGTGTCCGACGACAAGAAGACCTACACCTTCGAGCTGACCGACAAGGCGAAGTTCAGCACCGGCGTGGCGTTCACCGCCGACGACGCGGCCTTCTCGGTGAACCGGCTCAAGACCGACTGGACCACCTCGTTGGGCAAGGCGGTCGGTGCGCTCGTCGCCGAGGCCAAGGCGGTCACCCCGACCCAGCTGCAGGTGACCCTCACCGCGCCGAGCAACGACTGGCTCTTCCGGATGACCACCCACGTGGGCGCGATGATGAGCAAGGGCGGCGTCGACGACCTGGCCAACAAGCCGGTCGGCACCGGGCCGTACACCTTCACCACGTGGAACCGCGGCGACTCGATCACGTTGACCCGCAACGATTCCTATTGGGGCGCCAAGCCCTATTACCAGAGCGTCGTGCTCAAGTACTTCAAGGACCCGACAGCGCTGAACAATGCGTTGCTGTCCGGCAGCATCAACGTCGTCACGACGGTGCAGGCCCCCGAGGCGCTGGCCCAGTTCACCGGCAACCCGAAGTACCAGGTGATCGAGGGCACCACCAATGGCGAAGTGCTGTTGTCCTTCAACAACGCCAACGAGATCTTCAAGGACAAGCGGGTGCGCCAGGCGATCCGCCACGCCATCGACCACAAGTCGCTCCTGGACACGTGTTGGGCCGGCAAAGGCACCCTCGTCGGCTCGTTCGTGCCACCGAGCGACCCGTGGTTCGAGGACCTCACCGGCGTCACCCCGTTCGACAAGGCCAAGGCGAGCGCCCTGCTCACCGAGGCCGGCAAGACCGGTACGACGCTGCGGCTGCGGGTGCCGTCGCTGGCCTACGCCACGAGCTGTGGCCAGGTCGTCAAGTCCCAGCTCGAGGCGGTGGGTTTCAGGGTGACCCTGGACAGCCTCGAGTTCCCGGCGGCCTGGCTGGCCCAGGTCTTCAAGGGCGGCGACTTCGACATGTCGATCGTCGCGCACGTCGAGTTGCGCGACATGAGCAACGTCTTCGGCAACCCGGAGTACTACACGAAGTACGGCACGCCGGAGATCAAGGCCCTGCTTAAGGCCGCCGACGAAGGCACCCCCGAAGAGCAGGTGACGAACATGAAGAAGGCGGCCCGTCTCATCGCCGAGGACGCTGCCGCCGATGTCCTTTTCGTCCTGCCCAACCTGATGGTCGCCGACAAGGGGATCACCGGTCTGCCGAAGAACGCCATCAGCGTCGCCTTCGACCTGTCCCGCCTCGCCAAGGGCTGAGCAGGGCCGGTTCGGCCCGGTGAGCTGCACGATCCGGTATGCCGCGGGGCCACCCCCCGCGGCATACCGCTTGCCTGGGGATCCCACGACGACAGGGTGCGGCGGGTGAGCCGGCCGCGCTCCACCGCCTAGGGATCGGGTGCATACCCAGGGATCGCGTCTACGTGCGGCGCGGCGAGGGGAGCGAGCTGGGAAAGCGTCTGTGGCGTCGTCGTAGGGCGGGTGTCAGCACTACCTCGGACGCCTTCCTAGGCGCTATCCCGCCGCGCTTCGTGATCTCCGATGGCCCTAAGTAGGGGTCACTCACTCTTCGGCACCCTGCGTCGTACCTGCTCAGTCTTCAAGTGCCGCCGACACGCCTTGAGGAGTTCGCCGCCGGCCAGCGTGCGGTGCACTGGCCACTCACGTCTCCCAGCACGTTCCAGGGGGGCGGGGCGGCAGGCCACGCCCCGCGGCATACCGCTGCCTGGCTAGGATGCGCGGGTGGCGTCGCGGCGGCAGTTCCTCGCGTTTTCGGTCGCAGCAATGACCGCCGGGGCGGCCTCCGCTGGGCTCAGCGGATGCCAGCGCACCGGCAACCCGGATCTGCCGACGCGCCGGGTGCTTTTCGTCGGGAACAGCTACACCGACGACAACGGGGGGCTGGATCAGTTCCTCGCCGGCCTCGCACCCAACACGACCGTTGCCCGGGTGGCCCCGGGCGGGATGACCCTGAACCAGCATGCGACCAACCCGGCGACGCTCGCCCTGCTCAGCCCGGAGCATGCGTGGGAGCTCGTCGTCCTGCAGGATCAGAGTCAACTGCCGGTCCGCGACCCGAGAGCGTATGCCGCGGGCGCCGCGGCCCTGGCCGGCCGGATCCGCGCGGCCGGCGCGCTTGCGGCGCTGCTGCAGACCTGGGCCCGGCCGGACTCGGCGGGGGTCACGGCCGCCGCCCTGGCCGAGGCGACCACCCGGGTCGCCGGCTCGATCGGGGCGACCGTCGTGCCTGCGGGTAACGCGTTCGCGGCGTCGTTATCCGCGGCACCGACCATCCAGCTCAGCCAGGCTGACGGTCACCCCACGGTCGCGGGCAGCTATCTGGCTGCCTGCGTGTGCTATTCGGTGCTCTTCTCGACGAGCCCGGTCGGCAACAGCTACGGCGCGGGCCTGCCCGAGGACGCCGTGGCCCACCTGCAACGGGTTGCCGCGACGGCCACCGGTCGACGGGCCGGGTGAGTCGATGATCCTGCGGCTGCTGGAGCGCACGGCGGTGTTCCTGGCCAGTTTGGCGGTGAGCTCGGTCGTCGTCTTCGGCTTCATGGTGCTGCTGCCCGGTGATCCGGCCCGAGTAGCGCTCGGGGTCAACGCGACCGACGAGTCGGTCGCGCAATTGCGTCACGAGTTCGGGCTGGACCGCGCCCTGCCGGCTCAATATCTCTCCTGGGTAGGCGGATTGATCCGGCTCGACCCGGGCATCTCCTACATCAGCCGGGCCGAGATCGGCCCTCAGCTGGCCGACCGGTTACAGGTCAGCCTCATCCTGGTGATCGTCTCGATGCTCCTCGCGGTGGCCCTCGCGTTGCCCTTCGGCACCCTCATGGCCGTGCACCACCGGCGGGCCGCGGGGGTCGCCCTGTCGGCGCTCTCCCAGGTGGGGGTCGCCGTTCCTGCCTTCCTCGCCGGGATCCTGCTCATCACCGTCTTTGCCGTGCAACTGGGCTGGCTGCCGGCCAACGGGTGGACCCCCCCGGCATACGATCAGGTCGATTTCCTGCGCCGCCTCGTGCTGCCGGTGCTGTCGCTGGGCATCGTCCAGGCGGCGGTGTTGACCCGCTACGTGCGCTCGGCGGTGCTCGACGTGCTGCGCGAGGACTACCTGCGCACCGCCCGGGCCAAGGGGCTGGGCCCGATGACGGCGCTGGTGCGCCACGGGCTGCGCAACGCTGCGGTGCCGGTGGTCACCGTGCTCGGGCTGCAGCTGGCCACCCTGCTGGTCGGCGCGGTCGTCATCGAGCGAGTCTTCGTCATCCCCGGCCTCGGGTCGCTGTTGCTCGACGCGGTCGGTAACCGCGACCTGCTCGTCGTGCAGGACGTCGTCATGGTGCTGGTCGTCGCGGTGCTGCTGGTCAACTTCCTCGTCGATCTGCTCTATGTCGTGATCGACCCGCGGCTGCGGACGGGGGCCCGATGAGCCCCACCCATGAACCGGCCACCGAGGCACCCGCCCGACTGGGGCGGCGGGCCTGGCCCCGGTGGACCCGCACCCCGACCCTCGTGCTCGGTGGGGCGATCGTCGCCGTCGTCGTGCTGCTCGCCCTCGTGTCGGAGGTGTGGACGCCCTACGACGTCGGCGGCATCGACGCCGGCTCGCGGCTGCAGACCTCGTCTGCTGCGCACTGGTTCGGCACCGACAAGTTCGGCCGCGACGTGCTGTCACTCATCATGGCCGGCTCCCGCACGACGATGCTCGTGGGCATCGTCGCGGTCGGGGTCGCCGCCGCGCTGGGGGTGCCGTTGGGCATCCTCGCCGCGATGGTGCCGCGGTGGTGGGGTGAGGCGCTGATGCGCGCCAACGACCTGCTGCTGGCCTTCCCCGCCCTGCTGCTGGCGATCATGCTCACCGCGGTGCACGGTCAAGGGGTGGTCACCGCGATGATTGCCATCGGCATCTCCTCGGTGCCCTCCTTCGCCCGGGTGGTGCGCAGCGGCGCCCTCGGGGTGATGAAGACCGAATACGTCCTGGCTGCCCGATGCGCCGGCCGGCGCCCGTTCGCGATCGCGCTGCGGCACGTGCTGCCCAATGTCTCCAGCCTGATCATCGTGCAGGGCTCGATCTCCTTCGCGATCGCGGTGCTCGCCGAGGCGGCGCTGTCCTTCCTCGGCCTCGGCGCCCCGCCCGGCACCCCGTCGTGGGGGCGGATGTTGCAGGAGGGCCAGGAGCTGCTCTACGTCGCCCCCCGCCTCGAGGTCTATCCGGGGGTGGCCATCGCGCTGGCGGTGCTCGGCTTCAACCTGCTCGGCGACGGGCTGCGCGACCATTTCGACCCTCGGCTGCGGGACCGTCGATGACGTCTCCTGCGCCATCGTCGTCTGCTGTGCCACCGCCAACCGATCGGTATGCCGCGCCGGCCCCCCCGGCCGACGTGGTGCGGATGCGCGATCTGGCCGTGCAGGTGGGGGGCGCGGGTGCCGGTGGCCGGCAGTTGCTGGCCGATGTCGACCTCACCGTGCGCCGTGGCGAACGGGTCGGGCTGATCGGCGAATCCGGGTCGGGCAAATCGCTCACCGCGCTGGCGGTGCTCGGGCTGCTCGCCGAAGGGCTCACCGCCACCGGCTCGATCCTCGTGACCGGCACCGGCACCGACACCGGCACCGGCACCGACACCGGGGCCGGCGCGGGGGCCGGCGCGGGGAGCGGCGCGGGGAGCGGCGCGGGGAGCGGCGCCGAGGGCGGCATACCCCGAAGCACCGAAGTCATCGGGGCCCGCGAGAGCGACCTGGCCCGGATGCGTGGCCGCGACGTGACGATGGTCTTCCAGGAGCCGATGACCGCCCTCAACCCGACGATGCGGGTGGGCCGGCAGGTCGCCGAGGTGATGACCCTGCATCACACCGTGCCGGACCGGGCCAGCGCGATGCGCCGGGCCGTCGAACTGCTTGACAAGGTGGGACTGCCCGACCCCGCGGAGGCCGCGCGGGCCTATCCTCATCAGCTCTCCGGCGGGCAACGTCAGCGGGTCGTCATCGCCATCGCCCTGGCCAACGACCCGGCGCTGTTGATCTGCGACGAGCCGACCACGGCGCTCGATGTCACCGTGCAGGCGATGGTGCTCGATCTCGTCGTCAAGGGCGTCGAGACCCGCGACGCCGGGCTGCTGTTCATCACCCACGATCTGGCCGTTGTGGCCAGCGTGTGCGAGCGGGTGCTCGTGATGTACGGCGGGCGGGTCGTCGAGGCCGGCACCGTGCAGGAGGTGTTCACCCGGCCCCGGCACCGTTACACCCGTGGGCTCATCGGCGCCTCCGATCTGGAGCTGACCCGCGACGACGGACGGCTCTACACGATCCAAGGATCGGTGCCGGCGGCGGGGCGCTTCCCGGCCGGCTGCGTCTTCCGCAACCGCTGCATCCACGCCACCACCGACTGCGAGACCCTGCCGCAATGGCAGGGCCCCGGGCCGGAAGCGGGCTTCGCCTGCTGGCATCCGGTGGTTCACCGTGACTGAGCCCTCCCTACCGGCCATCCGGGTACGGGAGGTGACCCGCGACTACCGCCGCCCGCGCACCTCGCTGACCCGACCGGCGCCGGTGGTGCGGGCCCTGCGCGGCGTGAGCCTGGACATCGCCCGCGGCCAGCGCTTCGGCATCGTCGGTGAATCCGGTTGCGGCAAGTCGACCCTGCTGCGGATCATCGCCGGGCTCGACCGCCCCACGACCGGGTCGGTGCAGGTCGAGGGGGTGGAGATCTCCCGGCTGCCCGAGCGCCGGCTGGGCTTCCTGCGGGCTCAACTGCAACTGGTCTTCCAAGACCCGATGGGCTCGCTCGACCCGCGGATGCCGGTCGCCGACATCGTCGCCGAACCCCTTGTCGCCCAAGGCCACCGGGACAACGCGGCCCGGGTGCGTGAGCTGCTCGAAGCGGTCGGGTTGCAGCCGGAGGCCGCCGAGCGCTACCCGCACCAGTTCTCCGGCGGGCAGCGCCAACGGATCTCGATCGCCCGGGCCCTGGCGCCCGACCCGCGCATCCTCGTCGCCGACGAACCGGTCAGCGCCCTCGACGTGTCGGTGCGCGCCCAGGTGCTCAACCTCATCGCCGACCTCGTCGACCGGCTCTCGCTCACCCTCGTCTTCGTCTCGCACGACCTGTCCGTGGTGCGGCACGTCTGCGACACGGTGGCCGTCATGCACCGCGGCGAGATCGTCGAGATCGGCCCCACTGAGCAGGTCTACGACGCGCCCGAACACCCCTATGCGCGCCAACTCGTTGCCGCCGCACCGCGATTGCGGGCCGCTCTGGCCGGGCGCACCGCCGCCGACCTGGCCGCCGAGACGCTCGCCGCCCGCTCCGACCTGACCCGACCCGACGCGAGCCCCGACAGCCCCCGTCCTACGGGTTCCCATCCCGCGGGAACCCACTCCGAGGCGACCCCGAAGGACCAGCCATGACCGTGCGCCCCGGCCCGACGAACACGCTCACCGACGTGCCCGGCATCCGGGTGGGGCACGCCACCCGGATCGGCGACGGATGGCTCACCGGCACGACCGTCGTGCTGGCCCCCGCCGAGGGCGCGGTCGCCGGGGTCGACGTGCGCGGCGGCGGGCCGGGCACCCGCGAGACCGATCTGCTCGACCCACGCAATCTCGTCGAACGGGTGCACGCGGTCTGCCTCTCCGGTGGGTCGGCCTTCGGGCTGGCGGCCGCCGACGGGGTGATGCAACGGCTCTATGCCGACGGCATCGGCTTCCCGATGGGCGCGCCCGGCGAGGTCGTGCCGATCGTGCCGGGTGCAGTGATCTTCGACCTCGGCCGCGGCGGCGATTTCGGGCGACGCCCGGATGCCTCCTTCGGCAACGACGCCTATGTCGTCGCCTCCTCGGATGCCGTGCCCTTGGGCTGCGTCGGAGCGGGCACCGGCGCCCGAGCCGGCGGTCTCAAGGGCGGGATCGGCTCGGCCAGTGCGGTGTTGCCGGATGGATCGACGGTGGCGGCGCTCGTCGTCGTCAACGCGGTCGGCTCCTGCGTCGACCCGGCCACCGGTGAGGTGTATGCCGCGCGCTTCGCCCTGCCCGGCGAACTGGAGCCGCTGCGGCGCCCCGCCGCGGCCGAGCTAGCCCAGGCCCACCGGCGGGCCGAGGCCGCCTCGGCCGGCGCCCCGCTGCGGTATCCGCTGTCGACGACGATCGGGGTGATCGCCACCGACCTGACGCTCACCAAGGCCCAGTGCGCGAAGATCTCCGGCATCGGCCACGACGGCCTGGCCCGGGCGATCCGGCCGGTGCACACCCTCTTCGACGGAGACACCCTGTTCACCCTCGCGACGGGTGCTCGCCCAGGGGCCGTCGACCCGTTCGCCATGCATGCCGTGCTCGACGCCGCAGGTGATGTGGTGACCCGTGCCGTCGGCCGAGCCCTGCTCGCCGCCACGTCGGTCACCACCCCGACCGGCGAGATCCGTTGTTACCGAGAGGCTTTCCCGTCGGCCTTCGGTTCTTGACGTGGACGACGCAGAGGCCGGGATGCCTCCCCTGGCATCCCGGCCCCCACCTATGCTTCTTCACCTGGCCATCCCGGCGTTCAGACCGATTGCACGAAGATGGTGCCGAAGTCGTAGTTGTAGCCGGACTGCACGTATTGCCACCCGGTCCGCGCGAGGTAGGTCTTGCCGGCCTCTGTGAAGGCGATTCGGAAGCGCCAGTAGTAGCCGGTGGACACGCTGACGATCAGACACCCTCGCATGCTGGGGGACTCGCTCCACAGGCCTAACCAGGACTGGCTCCCATTGCTGGCGTCGAGCATGACCGGTCGTGTGTAGGGCCCGCTGACCGGGCCGATGCCGTAGACGTTCACCGTGGTCTTGAAGCAGGCGGTCAACGTGCTCGTGCCGGCGGCTTGTGCGGCCGGTGCCGCGGTGAGGCCGATCAAGGAGAGCCCCAGCAGGGCGAGCAGGCCGGAGATCATGCGCTGCAGCTTGCGGTGCCGACGAGCGGTCGTCGGTCCCGTGGTCTGCGTCGTCAACTCCGAGGTCCCCGTCGACTCCGTTGCGGCAGTCGTGCTCGTCGTCATGGTGTCCATCTGCTGCTCCTTGGCTCTGGTGATGGCTATGGGGGTGGCTCTGTTGGCTCGGTGTGTTCGGCTGATGAGGACACAGTGGTCGCCCGCGCTTAAGGGCCGCTTAAGGGTGGGTGAATGCCAGAATCGCCCCATGACGGACAGCTCGGCCGCTCGTCGGTCACCGGCCGCGACACCGGGCCTGGCCCGGCTCTTTCGCCTCGACGGGCGCACCGCGCTCGTCGTCGGGGCAGGCAGCGGCATCGGTCAGGCGGTGGCCTGGGGCCTGGCCGCCCACGGCGCCCGGGTGATCTGCGCCGACCGTGACCTCGACGCCGCGAACTCGACGCTCGCCCAAGGCGACCCGAGCTGGGGTGGGGAGCTCGCGGCATACCGGCTCGATGTGCTCGACGCGGGGGCCATCCGGCAGGCGGTCGCGGAGTTGGGCGACCTCGACGTGCTTGTCACCACCCCCGCGGTCAACGTGCGCAAGCGGCTGCTCGATTACAGTGCAGCGGAATTCGACAAAGTCGTCGATCTCAACCTGCGCGCCACGTTCGAGCTGGTGACCGGCTTCGGACGTGGCATGGCCCAGCGCGGACGCGGCTCGATCATCGCATGCAGCTCGATCCGCTCACAGACCACCGAGCCCGGGCAGGGCGTCTATGCGATGACCAAGGCAGGGGTCGTTATGCTGTTGCGCACCCTGGCCGCCGAGCTCGGGCCGGCGGGCGTGCGGGTCAACGCCATCGCCCCCGGCGTCATCGACACCCCGCTCACCGCGCCGATCAAGAACACCCCGGACTGGTATGCCGCGTACGCCGCCAAGAGCATCCTCGGCCGGTGGGGGCGCCCTGAGGAACTTGCCGGCGCCGCGGTCTACCTGGCCTCGGACGCCGCGACCTATGTCACCGGCACGGTGCTCTTCGTCGACGGCGGCTGGACCGCCGCGGACGGACGCTTCGACCCACCCACCTGACGGCACCCGCCTCAGCCCACCCGCC
>WBZP01000743.1_pt1 | contig 42464 bp, 33 predicted proteins | sample 5204301 | NCBI WGS metagenome assembly WBZP01 (sample SAMN12412401, study PRJNA552823) | activated sludge metagenome | isolation source: activated sludge from nitrification reactor of wastewater treatment plant... | place: USA: Pennsylvania | collected 2017
TCGATGCCAATTCTTATACTTGCCACACCGGTCCGAATTGGATCAGGCGGGTGAACACTATGAAAGTCCAGGTCCTCCAGGAAAACCTTCAGCGCGGCCTCTCAATCGTCGGCCGTGCCGTGGCGACACGCTCAACGCTGCCCATTACCGCGAACGTGCTGCTCCAGACCGACCGTGGGCGGCTGAAGCTCGCCGCGACCGACCTGGACATCTCCATCTGCGCCTGGATCGGCGCCAAAATCGACGACGAGGGCGCGACGACGGTGCCCTCCCGTCTCATCGCCGATTTCGTCTCCCAGCTTCCGCCCGCGACGGTCTCCATCGAAGTGCCCGGGAACGGCCGGCAGCTCCGCCTCGAGTGCGCCCGCAACGATTCGACCATCAACGCGATGGACGCCGAGGACTTCCCGCGCATCCCGGAACTGCGCGACGGCGTGACCCTCCAGTTCGACCCAAAGGCGCTGCGCCGCGCCATCGAGCGCGTCGAGTTCGCCGCCGCCACAGACGATTCGCGGCCGGTCCTCACGGGCGTCCATATGAAGACTGACGGCGTACGGCTCACCCTCGCCGCCGCCGACGGCTTCCGCCTCGCCGTCGCCGACGTGACCCTCGCGGAATCGCCGTCGGAGTCGGTCGAGGTCATCATCCCCTCGCGCGCCCTGCGTGAGCTCTCCCGGCTTGTCGGCGAATCGAACGAGCAGGTGGAGATGCGCATCAACCCGCAGCGCACCCAGGTTCTCTTCGCCATGACCGACGTGGAGATGGTCGCGCAGCTCATCCAGGGCACGTTCCCGAACTACAACCAGCTCATCCCGGCCGACTTCAACACCAAGGTCACCGTGAACGTGGACGAATTCAAGCGCGAGACCCGCATCGCGGCCATCTTCGCGCGCGACGGGAGCGGCATCATCCGCCTGCAGATAGCCCCCGGCGACGGCGGCGCGCCCGGCCAGCTCACCATCAGCGCCCGCGCGGACGAAATCGGCGACAACGAAGGCAAAGTGGACTGCCGCGTTGAAGGCGACGCCTCCAAGATCGCCTTCAACAGCCGCTACCTCCAGGACGTCCTCAACGTCCTGACAGGCTCAGTCCTCCTCGAGATGACCAGCCCCAGCTCGCAAGGGGTGTTTCGGCCGGTGGATGAGAACGGGATTGCGGAGCCTGGGTATGTGCATGTGGTTATGCCCATGTTCGTACAGTGGTGAGTAAAAACAGGTAGATTACCAGCTAACGAGGCACGATCTTTCGAAGCTAAGACGCGCAAATCCAGGGCATCAGCGACCAGTTTCACGTCCTCGCCGGCGGCGTCGCGCAACCATTCGCGGACGCCGTCGCAGACCGCTTCCAGGTCCAGACCGTCGATCGATCCGGCCACCTTTTGCCTTGCCGTGACCCTGCGCGTCGTGGCTCGTTCGCGCTCCTGCCGCAGCCGCATCAGCTCCAGTTCGAACGCCTCGTCGTCCAATTCGCCCGCCTGGTAGCGGCGAAGGACCTGCTTCCTCTCAGCGTCCAAAGCCGCGACAACCTCGTCCAATTGGGCATCGTGGTTGGCGACCGAGTCTTGCTGATGCAGCTCGGCGACGATGAGTTCTGGATGCGAGAGGACACCCGCGACCGCCTCCTTGACTGCCCCCTCGATCGCATCGGCGCGTACGTAACGGGACGAGCACCGGTCGTGCTTCGGCCCGGCGAACGCCCGCCGGCAGCGGTAGTACGTGTAACGCTGCTGCAGCGTCTGTCCCACCATGGAGGCTCCGCAGGCCGAACAGCGGATGTGACCGGCAAGCGGGTACGTCGCGGTGCGTCGTCCCATCCGCAGCCGCTCGGGGTCCTGGAACCGTTCCTGCACGCGCTGAAACAACTCCTCGGAGACGATGGCCTCCGTTGCTCCGTCGATTTCGATCCACTCCTGCGGATCCCGCTCCGTCACCCGTCGGCGCCGGCGGCCGTGATGAGGATCCCGGACGTACGTCGCCGTGGTGCGCCGGTAGACCGTGTGCCCGGCATAGGCGTCGTTCTTGAGCAGCTTGAACACGGTGGCGTTGTGCCACTTCTTGCCCAGGAAGGTTGTGATGCCGTCGTCGTTGAGCCGGTTTGCGATCCCGATGATCGAGGCGCCATGCGCGAACTCGTCGAAGATCCGGCGCACCACCGACGCCTGCGGTTCCACCGGGGTGCGGCGGCCCGTGACCTGGTCGTACGTGAACCCGAAGATGCCCTTCCCGGTGCCTTGCGGCATGCGCCCGGCCTTCGCCCGCGCTGCCTTCCCTCGCATCGTGCGCTCGCGGATTTTCTCGCGCTCGATCTCGGCCACAAACGCCCGCGCTGCCAGGATGAAGCGTCCAACCGCAGTGTCCTCGAAGGTCTCCGTCGCGAACTCCAGCCGGAGGCCGGTCGAGGAGATTTCGTCGAACAGGACGCCGATGTGGTTTTGATTTCGCGAGAGCCGGTCGACCGCGTACGACAGGACGATGTCCACCTGGTGCTCGCGGACAAGCTGGCGTAGCTGTTCGAGACCCGGCCGCTCGAGCACGAAGCCGCTCGCGGCATCGCGAATGCGGTGGAACACTGTCCATCCGGCCGCGTGCGCGAACGATTCACAGGCCTCGATCTGAGAATCGAGGGACGTGCCGTCGCGCTCCTGGGCGTCGGTTGATACTCGGGCGTAGATAGCGACTCGCATGGACAGACCTCCGGGGACGGACAGGGTACTCCGGCTAACCGTCTGGCGGACGCCTGGCGCGCTGCGCCTCGAGCACCTCGGTGAGCATCTTGTACCAGAGCCGGTTCCACGCGATCGACCGCGGCGACTCGTGGAAGCGGGCCTCCAGCGGGATCGCTCCGACCGAATCACGCTCCGACCGGTACGGTACATGGGTGTCCCGATGGAGTTCGTGAGAGCCACGCTTCGGCGTCATCGCGGCACCTGCTTCCTGGCTGCCAGCCACGAAACCCGGCCTCGGCCCGCTCCGCATCTCCAAACCTCTCCCATCGGTCCGTACCGTTCCATGAGGGACTCGGTGGTCGTGAAGACCCGTCCCTCGGCGCGAACTCGTCCTTGGAAGGCGGCTCCAACTGCGCTCCAAACCACGTCCTCGCGGCCCGGTGAGGACGTCACCAGCAAGCAGGCGGAAGTTCGAGCCGACGAGCCGGACCCGAAGTAGGACGCGTACCGATCGAGCTTCTGGATGAGGACGGCAATACGTTCGGTGCCGCGGTCCCATTCCAGCAGAAACTCACGGCTCTCGTCGTCTTGCAGGATCACGCCAGCGCCGTCCGGCCGCAGTGTCCGGCGCACGCCACCGGACTCGAATCGAACCGCCGCCTCGAGCGAGTTCTGCCAGCGGACCAGCTTTGGGGACTCGGGATCGGAGCTATTGCGAAAGCACGCGAGCATGAAGCTGTTCGCGCCGACCGTGTGCTCGAACTGCCGGACCAGCGTTTGGAGACGGCCACCGGCCGCCCCAGGCAGTGCCGCGACGAACGGGGTGTGGTTCGCGAAGCGGCGGAACGGCACTCCGGCGCGAGCGGCGAGTAGCCGCAGTCCGAACTCTCCGAGGACAAAGCGCTTGGGACCGTTGGGGCGGACGACCGCTTCGACCAGCCCATCCCGCTCAGCCCGTTCCACCTGCCGCCTGAGCAGTGGTGCCGGGACGGCGAAGACGAACCTCAGATCAGATTCGCTAAGAAGCGGGAGGCGGCCGATGGTTTCCAGCAGCCTGAGTTGCTCAGGCGAGGCGAGGAGCGAGAGCGCAGCAACGCGTTCGCGCTGTGCCCGCCGGGCTCGCGCCGGCGCCTCGCCGAGAACCTGCCGCGCCCACTCGTGCAGGCGGAGCGAGCGAGGGAGCGTCTCGGGTGCGCCGTCGAAGATGGACGTGATTGGTTGGCACGCGGTCGGTCGCGGGCTCCATCGCAGCCCCGTACGCAGACTGCCGCGAAGGTCCGTTCCTTGCCGGGCCAGGAGCAAGTCGAGCGGCAGCACACCTCGACGCTCAGCGCCGCCGGCCACAGCCTGGTTCCACTCTTTCGCTCGATCGTCAGCTGCCAGAACGATGACTTGGGCATCCGCTGCGGACCGAATATCGCGATGCGCGTACCAGCCCGCGACCGTCGTCGCTCGATGCAGGGCCGGCGCAGTCGGATGATCGATCGCGACAAAGATTGGCGCGATGCGTCCGCCTCGTTGGCACACTGCGAGCCCGTGCACTCCTAACGGCCACCAGGCTTCGCGGCGACGGACGGGAAGAGCCAGCGCCTCCGACAGTTCGAGATCTTGCTCGCGGCGTGACATCTCCGCGAGTTCGGCAACGAAGCGGTTGAACGCGATGGTCGCCTCGATCCCGGCGAGGCGGTGCGGGATTTCGTTGTGCGCGAGCGGAATGGGGAAGGCCCCCGGGTTGGCGGCTAAGCGCTCGCCAACCCACATTCGAGCCTCGTCGGCGAGGACGTAGAGGCGTCTAGCGTCGGCATCTGGAACGGGAGAATCCACCCAATCGAGCCACCCCTGCCGCTCCAACGCGCGCAGGCAGGTGTTTACTGTAGCTTCCGGGTGGCCGAGGAGCAGTGCCAGCTGGGACGCCGACACGAACGGGAGGCGCGCGACCCAGGCGAGGGTCTCGGATCGGCGAGCGTCAAAAGCTGTCGCCATCGCCCTACCTCCTCCTGTCTCGGTGTTCGTTGCGCTTCGGCCGAGCAGGAAGAGCGCCGTTCCCTGCGGGTGCGCCGACGGGCTCTGGCGGCTCCAGCCAGCCGTCGAACTCGCGCTGGCCGACCTTGATTCCGCGATTGGTGAGGACGCGGTCCACCTCTCTCGCGACCTCCGCGCGGGAGCGGCCGAACTGCTGGGCGGACCGATCCGCGATCGCAGCAACTCGGGTGGCATTCAACGGGGCTGGAGGATCGATGTGGAGCGAGAACGCCGAGTTGCGGTGGCCGTTCGACGACCAGCGGGCGTAGCACTCGTAGTCGTCCTGCGACACGAGATCCGCCACCTCGAGGTCGCCGCCCAGCTCCGGCGTGAGGTACCGGGCGTCCTCGGCGCTGACCTGGAATACCGTCAGGCTGTCGATGTTCGCGAACACCGTGGGCCGTAGCGCCGAGTCGATCGCATCGAGCTTGGCAAGCGATTGCGCGACCAGCACGAAGCTGGCTCCGTACTTGCCCAGCTCGCTCATCATCCGCGGGTAATCGGCGCCGCCCAGCGTGCTCGACTCGTCCACGAGCGCTACCAGGCGGCTGCGCTCGCCATCCGGCAGCTCGATCTGGTCCTCGACGATGAGCGAGAGGAGATTGAGAACCGTGGCGCCGATCAGCGCCGCGCCACCCTCACCCAGGAGCCCAACCGCGGAGTTCACGACGAGGACGCCACCATCCCGGAGAAGAGCGCGCGGGTTGAAGGTGGACTGCGCCTGGCCGAGCGTGAGCCGCGCTGCTTCCGTGACCTGGAAGCGGCCGACCTTGGTCGTGACCGGGTTCGCGATCTGCTGTTGGAAGGCGCGACCGACCTGGTCGTAGTTGTCGTGCCACCACGCCCACAGCGTCTGGTCCGGCACCTGCGACATCACACGTTGGCGGAACTCGGCACTCGTCAGCAGCGGAACGACATCAAGCAAAGTGAACTGCTCCCCGCGCCGGCGGACCTGGTTGGCCTGATGGAGCGACAGCAGTGCGGCCCTGAGCGCGCCTTCCATGCGTGGCCCCCAGTTGTCCGGCCACAGCCGGTGCAGCATCGCGACGATGTTCTCGGCCGTCCGATCCCGGTTGGGGAACAGCGCCACGTCGAGCAGGTTCAGGCCGACTGGCCGCTCGCGGTCTGTGAGGTTCAGGTACGCCGTGCGGTCCTCGATGCCCGGCGGCACGACGCTGAGCACGCTTTCTGCGAGGTCCTGATGCGGGTCGATGACGACAAGCAGCAGCCGTTCGCGCTCGGCGTCGAGTTCCTGCATCAGGTGCGAGGCGAGGTGCTGGAGGAACGTGGATTTCCCGCGCCGCGTCTTGGCGAGGATGAGGTGGTTCCGGATAAGCGCGGAACGAGGGACGTGGACAGGCACGGTTCGTCCCTGGTGCCGAGAGACGCCAACGCGACAGCCCCGCGACACCACTCCCTCGCCCGGAAAGAGCCGCCGCGGGACGGGCCGGTCTGCGACAGGCAGCACGGTGGGATCCGGGAGATGCCAGAGAGCCGCAAGCTCAGCGGCATTGAGGATCGTGTCACGTCCAAAGAGGCGATTGCGTGACCCGAGTCTCGCGGCATCGCCGTCCGCGCGCCCAGGTCGAAGGCCGTTGCCCTCCGGGTGGTCGAAGGCCTGGTAGGCGGTGGCAACTTGCTCGACGACCGTGCGCAGGTCGGCTGGGTTTCGATCGCCGATGGCGATTACTCGAAGGCAAACCTTGAACCGGGGGAACGAGAGCTTCTCGTTCGCCAGCGCAGGTGTGAGCGGCTCCCGGCTGGCGGCAACGCGCGACCACACGGTCGCCGCGAGCGGCAGTGTGGTCACCGCTCCGGCGCCAAGGCCGAGAAGCGCCAGCATGTCACCGCCCTGGTACCAGCGGACCGCCTGGATCCCGAGTGCGCCAATCCCGGCCAGACCGACGAGGGGCAGCAGGTCGGTGCTCGCGCTCGAAGCACTGGCCGGCCGGTAGGGTACTGACTGCCGAGCGCTTCGTGCCTGGACGTTGGAGCCCCAGCGGTGCGACGGCGCGCCCGACAGGGTGAGCTGGCAGACGATTCGGTCTCCGTCGTTTGATGCAGCGAGAGCGGCCGCCAGCACTCCGGGGAAAGGGTCGCCATGACGCGTGTCCGTTTCGATCGGGAACGCCGAGTGGCGCATCAGCCGGAGTTCGACCGCCGCCGCCTCGTCTGTCGCCGAGAGCCAGAGCGGATCATGGTGAGCCGCCTCAACCGGCCGGAAGCCGCACTGGGGATGCGAAGCTCGAAGTTGGCTGAGTGCGGCCTGGGCCGCGCTGGGTGTGGCCGAGCGGAGGTAGAAGCTGAGCGTTCCATCGTCCACGGTCGCTTCGAACGCGACGCGATCGGTTCCGGCAAGGCCGGCGAAAAGCGCGCGAGCCCGCACGACCGGGTCATCGTCGTGCCGCGACGGAACAAGTTCGTAGAGGACGGGAGGACCATCAATGCGACGTCGCATGGTTGGCCTCCTTCCTGGCGCCGACTTGCCGAAGAAGCTCGAAGAGAATCTGTCGTCCGTTCGGTTGGTTGGCGAGTTCGCTGAGATCCTTCACGCCATCGGGAAGCGACAGCGCCACGGCACGGGCACCCAGGCTCGCGACGAGTTGGGTTGCAGCAGCGCGACCTGGCTCGTCGTTGTCGAAGACGAGCACCACCTCACGCGCTCGCTGGAGGAAGGCCAGGCGTTCGGCGCGAACGTGCGTCCCCAGCAACGCGCAGATGGGCAGGTTCCAGGCGACGCCCGTCAGGTAGTCGAACGCACCTTCGGCGACGAACACACGTCGCTGACCGCGCACGCGCTCGTAGCCGAGGATTGGCTTCGGCAGGGAGAGCCCGAGGTACTTCAGTCGTCGGTCGTCGAGAGCGCGGCCAACCATCCAGATGCATTGGCCCTCGCGCAGCTCCGGGATGACGATCCGGCCAGCCATCGGTTCGCTTCCGTCGCGACGCAGCAGCCCCAGCTGCCCTGCACGCCGAAGACTCAGTCGATGCCGTTGCAGGAATGGCCGAAGCGAGTGGCCGTCACTGAAGCCCAGTCGACATCGCCGCGCCACCGCTGCGCCGATTCGTCGCGACTCGAGGTACCGGAGGGCCTGGTCGGTTCGCAGCAACGTCTCGTGGTACACGTTCGCTGCCGCCGCAAGGATCAGTTGGTCGTCAACGGTCAGGCGGGAGGGCGGCGGCAGGGGTGCGCGGTCGGCCCCTTCGTTCCCGCCAAGGCGCCGGATCGCTTCCTTGAAGTCGACCTTGTCGACTCGGCGGACGAAGTCGATGACATCGCCCGAGGCCCGGCAGCCGAAGCAGTAGAAGCTGCGAGTGTCGGGATAGACCACCAGGCTCGCGTGTTGCTCCTCGTGGAACGGGCAGCGAGCGACGAACCGCCCGCCCCGCCGTTGGAGCTTCACCCCGTGCTCGGCCATCACCCGTTCGAGTGGGTTGTCGCGCTTGATGAGGTCGATCTCAGGAGAGGCCATCGCTCGCCTCCTTCGCCCGGTCCTCCAGTTCGGCCGGGTCGGTCGTGGCCAGGCTGTGCTCGAACGGGCTCGCCTCGATGCGCAGGGCGATGTGGTTGCCCGAGGCGAAGAACAGGCCTTCGCCCTTGCGGCACGCCAGGAGGAACTCACGCTCGCCGGCGCTGAGCCGGAAGGTGTGCGAGACGGCATCGATTGTCGAGCTGTCCTGGCGCATCAGGAGCTGGACCGAGGAGTTCGCGAGGATGGTGTGACCTTCGGGCGTCGCCAGGAAATCCTCGACGTCCTGCGTCACCGTGGTCAGCCCGAGGTAGTACTTCCGGGCCTGGCGCGCCATCGACGAGAGGAAGCGGGCGCCCTCCTCGTGCTGCATGAGCGACCACGCTTCGTCGATGAGGAGCATCCGCGGCTTGCGATTGCGCCGGACCTCGCGCCAGATGTGATCGGCGATGAGGTAGACGCCCAGGGGCCGCAGCTCGGGCTCGAGGTCGCGGATGTTAAAGACGACGAAGGGCCGATGGAGGTCGACCGACGTCGGCGACGAGAAGATCTCGCCAAGGCTGCCTTCGACGAAGCGTTCGAGCCGGTCAGCGAGTCCGAGCGGGTCGGCCTCCTCGCGGAGCACATCGTAGAGGTCGCGGAGCACGGGTGCCGGATTCCCATGTGTGGCTAGCTCTCGTGTGATCCCCGCACGGCTGTAGGTCTCCAGCAGCGCGCGGTCCAGGGCTCCCCGTTCGCGCTGCGTAAGTGCGCCGCCCTTGTCCGCGAGTATCAGCCCGAAGAGACCCTGGAGGGCGAGCAGGCGTTCGGTCAGCGCATCCTGTGCTGCGCCCTCACGAATCGCACCGGAGCCGAGGTCGAACGGGTTGATGTGGTGCGCCGAACTGCCAGAGAGGCGGATGTACTGGCCGCCAACGCTCTCGCAGATGCGTCCGTATTCGTCCTCCGGGTCGATGATGTAGTACTCGACGCCGCGCATCAGCGCGCGGAGCGCCTCGACTTTGCAGGCGTACGACTTGCCCGCGCCACTCTTCGCAAACACCACCTTGTTGGAGTTCTCCAGCTCGCGGCTGAAGGGATCGAAGATGACGAGCGAGTTGTTGTGGACGCTGATTCCGTAGAGGATCCCCTCCCGCATCGACAGGTGGCTCGACGTGAACGGGATCATCGTCGCGGCGCTGGTCGTGTCGAGGTTGCGGTAGCGGCCAAGGTAGTCGCGGCCGGCCGGGAGGCACGACAGCAGCCCCTGGAGCATCTCGAACAGCGCGGCGCGTGAGGACGCCATCATCCCGCCAAGGGCGGTTTCGACCCGGCGGCTCAGTTCGTCGACAGCCGTAGGTGATCCCGACCGCAGGCAGACATAGAGGCTGACCGAAAAGACGCGCTCCTCCCCGCGCTGCAATGCGTCGCGCAGTCGCTCCACGTCTTCATAGGCGACCTCGCGCTCGGCGCTGGCGATCTTGCCGCTGCGGGCATCGAGGAGCCGCGAAGACTGGAGTTCGACCAGCTTGTGCGTCAGGCGGCGGACCGTCGTCGCGGAATCGAGCGGGTCGATGTGGAGGCTCAGGTCGAGTGGCTCGTCGAAGTCGATGAGCCGCGCGAGCCAGTTGGGATGGACGTAGCGCGGGTAGTCGCTCAGGCCGAGTACGCGGACGTACCGGCCGTCGATGACGAGGTGCGACCGAGACGCCTCGATGGCCGCAGGTGCGAGATGGTCGACTGCGGAGCGCATGCCAAGTTCGAAGCGAAGATCGTCCGCGGAGTGCTCGCGCCGGCGGCGTGAGGGACGTTGCTGAACGCGAGGCGGGCTAACCATGGCGCGCCACCTCCTGCCGCCGGGACGCTGCCACGACCGGGCGCGCGCCAGCGATGAGGGACGGCGACAGCTGGGACACTTGTGAACAAAGGCAGGCGGCCCAGAGCTCGGCCAGCTCTTCGCTCTCCAGTCGGCGCGAGCTGACGCCGAAGGACGTGAGCCCCTGGGCCAGTTCCTGGCAGCGGGCGTTGAGCTGCGCTGCGGCCACGGCGAGGTGCTGGTCATCAAGTCGACGGCTGTTTCGCTTCCAGGGCCACCTGATGGCAGCCGATCCGTCGCGCCCGAACTCGCCCGCCGGGACGACCACGTAGAAGCGCCGTTCGAGCAGCGTCCGCTCGCGGGCGAGTCGCCGGACGAACGTCTCGTGGTCGAGCGCCAGCCGCCGAATGGCATCGCTGTTCGCCTGCGACGTCACGTTGCTGCGGAAGCCCGCGAGGTATGGCTCGACGTTGGTGGGGAGAATGCGCACCAGCATCTGTACCGGATGGCTGAGCGAGTTGAGGAACGACCGGTAGCCGGCCATCACCGCTTCCTGCTCTTCTTCCGATTTCAGGGCGAAGTTGACGCTCTGCGCCTGGATGACCGCGCGGTACTCGCCGCCGCGGAGGCAGATGACGCCCTCGACGATGTCTTCGAGCGGCAGGAGATCCTGGACGCTCCCGTGCTTTCCTGCCGTCGTCATCGCTCGCCCCTCCGCCCACGATCGGCCTGGCTCGGGAGGACGATCTCGAAGCGGCCTGTGTCATCGCTCTCTGCAAGCCGCAGCGTGCGCACCCGCCAGACGACGACGCGCGGCACGCTGACGTACCGCAGGAGCACGAACGCCCAGTCTTCAAGCGACCGCCCGGCCGGCTGCCAGAGCGTGAACGCGGCAGTCCACAAGAGGACCACTGCGCCCATCCCGAGGCGCAGAGGCAGTGGCAGTGGCACTTCGCTCATCGCCGCGTACGCGAGCGCCAGGCCGATGATGGCCACCATGAGCTGGCGCATCGTCAGCCCGGCAAAGGCCTTGTCTTCGATGTTCAGGTGTGTGGGGACTTCGTGACGTTTCACTGGGCATCTCCTCGCCGTGTTATTCGAGGAGATGCTGCCTACTCAGGGATCCAGGGACGTTCCGGCTCCGGTGTTATCCGCTCCAAGCATGCCCGGATTGTACCAAGTTGCCTCCAGTTCCCGGCTGCAGACCTGCTGGCAACCACACAGCCCGTGCATAGCACGACGGCGGAACCAATTTGGTCCCGCCGCGCTGTGCAGGTGAACTGGTGGGGGACGGGTCGACTAGGGCACGACTGTCACCGTGATGGGGAGCCTCAATTCGGTGGCACCGCACGTCGCAACCACATTGGCAGAGAACGTGCCCAACGAGGTGGATGACGAAGGCCAGAGCTTGATACTGATGTTCTCCGAGTCGTTGCTCGATAACCCGGCCAAGTCCTGGAAGACCGAGAAGCTGGAGGGCAGCCCCTGGACGGTGACGCTGGCGAGGCAAGACACCCCGCTTGTCGTGTTGAGGCGGCCCGTCAGGTCAGCCGTCCGGCCGCGGCGTATCGAAATGCTGGCTGCGTCGAGCCGGAGCTCAAAGCCGGCCGCTGACACAACTGTTGTGGATGCCGGTGTTGATGTTGAGCTCGGAGACGGCGCGGCGGATGTCGGGGTTGGCGTGGGCGTGAAAGTCGGCGTCGGAGTTGCCGTCATGATCGGGCTGACCGTCGGTGTGGCGCTCGACGTCTGGCTTGGTACTGGCGTCGGCGTCGGCTCGCCGCTCGCAGCACTATCGAGGATCGCTTCAAGTTCCGCATCGCTGATGACCGTCACCGGCATCTCCCACGTGCCCGTGGCGATTACCGGGTTGTAATCGAGCGACGAGCCGTTTGTGTACATGTCGAGGTCCGTGCCCACATCGCTGTGAAGGCTCCCGTGGAACTTGCAGTTCGATCCCAGGCTCTTCACGCCGGCGAGCGCAATCACGTGGCCGGTGAAGTTCGCGTTCGTGCAGCCGCGGAAATTGGCGGTGCCGGTTGTGAAAAAGACCAGCCCGGTCCGATCCGCAGCCGCATCGGCGCTCGCGATGACGTCCCCTGTACCTTCGTAGATCAGGCTGCCGTTGATCACGACGATGAGTACGTTCCCGGTGACGTTGGTCCCCCGCCAGCGGAGAGTTCCATCTCTCACACAGATGATTTTGCCGTCGTAGCTGGCGCCGGTGGGCGAGAGGGTCTTGTTGCCGATGTAGGTCGTGTCGGCCAGCGCGCACAGCAGTTCCGCGTCGTACCGGATCTGCGGGAACGCCGTGGAGCTAGGGACGATTGGTCCGAGCGTGAGCCCGGTGTTCGACCAATGGCTGGTCACGTTCCTTGAAGGGTCACGACTGTAGATGGGCCCACCGATGTTGACGTTCGTGGTCCATTTGACCACGAGGCACTCAACGTCGAACGGTCCGCGGAGGACCGTGTTGGACGCGGAGATGTTCACGCACCCCGACGCCTGGCTGAGCGATGCCTGACTTTGCAGCCAGTAGTCCGTTCCGACGAGCACCCTGTTTCCGACGGTGTCGGTCGCATCCACGAACAGCGCCCTGACGCCGCTTCCGCGGATGACCACCGGGTTCTGTAGCGGCTGCCAGTCGAATTCGAGGCCGCGGACATTTGTAACGCCCACGTCCGCGCAACCGGGATCGTCGATCTCCACGTTCGCCTGAACATCGCTGCGGACCACGCGGTTGACGTCGCGGGAACCGGACATGCCGATCGGGTGCACGGTTGGGGGCGTGCCATCTGACTCGAACGTATACGAAAGGATGTCGCTTTCGCCGCCTGGACCTCGGGCCCGCAGGTCGAACGTGTGTCCCTGCGTGCCCAACACGGAAACCGACGTGGCGGCCGATGATGTCCACTCTGTCCACGGGCCGCCATCAACCCGGAAGGAAGACTCACTACCGTCGGTCACGATCCAAACAAAGGATTGCGAACCGGGAGCAACGCAAACAGCGGGCCTTGAAACCAGGGATATGGTCGGCTTGGGTGCGGGGATGTGAGCGTAGGACTCCACGCTGGAGAACGAGCGATCATAACCGCCAGCGAGCACCATCTGGGAATCGTCCCAGTGGCTGAGATTGCCTGACTGCCCAACGCCATCGAAGAACACGGCGTGGAGATCGCCATGGATGGCGAACGACCGCACGCGGTCAGAGAACTCGCCAAGATCGTGCTTTCCCACAGGAAAGAATCCACAAGATCCGGACATGTGCTGCTCAGTGCAGACTGTAATCCCCTCTGCGGCGCCTCCACCCGTGGAAGGGTTCGTCCAAATCCACGGACCGAGGTAGACGGCGTCGCGAAGGCCATCGGGGGCCAGCGTGTGTCTGCCATCGCTGGCCCACACATCGAAGCTGAACTTCATCGCCGCGCCGTTCGGCACGCCGACTAAGGGGATGTCGCAGTAGTACTGCGACGCATAAACCGGGTGGCGTTTCCCCTTGCAGATGCGCCATGGCCCTTGTTCCGGTCCAAGGTCAGGCCACCAAAATGTGAAGTTGACATGGGAGATCAGCGTCGAGCTGGACCACACCGAGGCACCCACGCGCACGGTGGAATTGGTGATCAAGGAGGGGGGTTCTGAAGCCCATGTACCCGAAAACGCTGGATCGCCCGAGGGGCTTGGTCTATCTGACAGCTGAGGAAAGGGCAGCCAGTCAGCACCGGCTGATACCCAATGTTCAGGCGCTTCCTGCCCCTCATACTGCGCAAATGCGACGTGGACGTGACAGCCGTCGGCGACGTAGCCCTTTTCGGACGGATGCCCCAAAGGGGTGTCACGCGTGACGACTTCTCCCTCACTCACGCGAATGTCATCCACGTGCAGGTAGTAGCCGATGAGACCATCGTGGTGGTCTATTCCGATTTCGTGATGCTCGAAGTCGATGTACACGACTTTCCCGCGGTCTACAGGCAGGACGAGCTCGGAGGGGTTCACGCGTTTTTCAGTGCTATCTCCAGGCAGGTCGACGCACTTAGTCGCGTTCGAATTTGGGACGAAGTCTTTGGCGCCGGAAGTCCCGGCCTCGAAGGCGTCGTGGATTCCTTTGGGCCCGACATACCACGCACCGCTTTCGGCAAAAGGATAGTAGAGGATCCGATTCGCCTGGACCGCGCTCGAAGGCGGCCCCATAACGCCGGTTATTGCGCTGGCCGTGAGCGCGCCCGCGGCGAGCATCGTGCCAAGCCGAACATACCTTCGTGTCATCAGATCCTCCATCGTCACAATTGTGCGACGAGGGGCCCGACGGCTGCTCCTTTGCCCGTTACATCGGCCATGTCATCATCGGCGGGGTTCCACTGCAAACGAACCAGCCGTGGCGACACGGTCGGCGTGACGGGCTCGGTGCGAAAGCGCCGAGCCTCCGCCGTTGCGCGGGAGCCTACGCCTGGCGCGGCCCAGGTGTCAACAAACTTAAATAGGACAAGTTTCGTGAATTCAAGAACAAAGCTACAGGTCTGCTGCTACGACGCAGCGGGCCGACTACGCTTGGACGCAACCGATTTCAGCACCGTGGAATACACATCGTCGACGTCCGGGACTTTCAGAAGCGCCTCCAGCAGCTGCTTTTCACGTCGAGCCGTTGGAGTATGAATCATGAACCACGCGTAGACTTTGCCTTGGAGGATCGAGCTGCCCGCCATCTCAATATTCAGTTTCGGCCGCCCGGCGCTGAAGCCTGCGGCGAGCGCTGGAACCAGCTCGAAGGACGGCGAGGCTACCACCGTGATTGTGGTCAGATTCCCGGCGCGGTCGAAGCCCACCGGCACCAAGCGTAGGTCAGGGGAGTGCCCGGGCGGAGGCACCATCGTCGCGGACACCTCGGGACGAGGCGCAGCGACGATCGACGCACCGGGAAAGTTGGCCGCGCTGAGCGCTTTCAGCACCCGAGCCTCTTGCTCGGCAGCGAGAGACTCAACCAGAAATGAAACCGCAGCCGTGCCCATGTGCACGACGGTCGAGAACGATCGGACAAACACGCGTTCCTGAGACAGCACGGACGAGATCGACGCCAGCACCGTCGGCTGATTCACCGCGGGCACGACGATCGTGGCGCCATCAGCGCCTTGATCCCCTTTCTTCGTCGCGACGAAATCGGCCTGGGTGAGCAAAAGAACCTTTGCAAGCTCACGGGCCAGCGTCTCGGTGATAGGCCTGTGGCCCTGCTCGACCAGAGATACCATGCCGCCCGAAACTCCGAGTTCCTCCGCAAGGCGCTCCTGCGACCAACCGCGTTGAACTCGGGCTTGTTTAATGCGGTCTCCGAGCACGACGATGGTCGCTGGCTCGCCGCCTATCTTTCTCGCCATGCTTAAGCTGTTCTTCCTGATTCCGGGGGCGGCATCTCGTCGCACCTTAAGCCCGTTGTCTGACTTGTGTAAAGCCAATCGGTAGCAACCCACGGGTCCGGCTACGAGTTACGGCGATCCTATCGAATCCTGGATCATCCCCGCGATCACCCTCGCCAGCAGCACGATCGAGAAGCCGACCAGAGCGTTCACGATCGCCGACTTGCCGCGCTCCATCTGGTGCGGGCTGCCGGCGGCGGACATATAGAGGAAGGCGCCCCACATCACGAAGAACGCGGCCACGGCGGCGCCGACGCCCGTGCCGATGTTCAGCAGGTTCTCGAAGAGGGTGTTGATCTGTTCCATCACATCGGTCTCCTATCTGCCGTTGCTTTCGATTGGTTCCTGGGATGTCAGGCGGAACTCGGCGACCAGCCAGCGGTCGTTTACGAGGACCAGTCGGCACGCGACGTGCTGTCGCATGCGCTGTTCCCGCAGCTGTCCTGTCGCCGGGTCGATCGCCCGTCGCGTTTGCTCGACCGTTGCGGATGCGGTCGCGGCGTCGTCGGACAAGGCGGTGACGTCGACCGTCACCGAGTCAGTCGCAATGGTTTGCTGCTGGCCAACGGAGGCTGGATCGACCTGGGACGTGCTGACCGCTTCGTGCACCGCTCCGGTGCTCAAATCCATGAGGCGTGTGCGGTAGGCTTCAGGCTCACGGAAGTCGAAGTTTCCGTACGCCTCCACGAATTCACGAGCGGCGTCCTTGACGGCGCTCATGTCTTCACCCTGGCCGTGCAGTCGGCTTGCGCCCTGCCAGCCACTGAACAGTGAGATGACGAGCAGCAGCCCGGCAAGGCCACCAACGACCACCATCACTCCACGTGCGCTGGTCATAGCTGAATGCCCCCAGCGTGTGGCCGTCCGACTCCGGCGAGGTGGCTCGACCAGTAGGGGTCGTCGAAGGCGACTTCCTTCACGAAGTCACCAGCCTGCGGCGCCATGACCACGAGTCCGCCGCCGACGTAGATGCCGACGTGCGTGATCCGCTCGGACGAGGGGTAGGTGTACTCGTAGAAGACGAGGTCGCCCGGCTGCATCGCCTCCACGCTGACCGGGGTTGCCCAGTCGGACTGAGCCTGCGCGGTTCGCGGAGTCGCGATACCGAGCTGCCCGTAGACCCACTGCACGAGGCCGCTGCAGTCGAAGGTGTCCGGGCCGGCCCCACCCCAGACGTAGGGCGAGCCGATCCGCGAACGCGCCAGCGCGACTGCCTGCGCGGGAATGCCAGCGGGGTCGAGGTACCCGTAGCTTGCGGCGATCGAGAGGACATGTTCGACGTACGCCCAGGAGTGGTTGTAGGCGTAGAGGGCCTGCCGGAGGTCGCCCGGGGCGCCGCTCGCGAGCAGGTAGGCCGCGGCTGCGGGCAGGCAGTCGCGGAAGTTCGCCGGGTCCGCGACGCCGTCGCCATCCCCGTCGACTCCGTAGTGCGCCCATGTCGCCGGCATGAACTGGCAGTAGCCAACGGCCCCGGCCGAGCTCGGCCCCATGTTCGTGCCGAAGCCGCTCTCGACCTTCGCGATCGCGGCCAGTACCTGCCACGGGACGCCCGTCGCGGCACCGACCTGCTGCATCACAGCCAGGTGCTCGGCCGGGATCTCCGCGATGGCCGCGGCCGAGGCGCCGGGCTGCGCTGGCTGGGGGACCCCACCAAGGGCGGCCATCGTGAGAAGCAAGGGCGCGAAGAAGGCGAGTCCGACGGCGCCCGCGACCTTGAGGCCGCCGCTGGCCACGCCGCCGAAGATGTCGCCAGTAGCGAGTGCGCTGGGGTTCATGGCATGCACCTCACGCCCGGCCCGATGCGGCACGCGCGGCCCCGGCAGCTCCGCCTCCACCAGCCGCGGCGCTCGCGGCTCGCCCGGCTGCACCCAGCCCGCCCATTGCGTGGGTGACGGCAGCCAGGGTGAGGACGTTCGTGATGCCCGCGGCGCTGCGGCTGCTTCGAAGCAGCGACGGGACCTTGAGCGTGAGCCAACACACCGCGAGCCCGAGCAGCATCGTGAGCAGCGCGTTGGACATGCTGCCCGGCGTCAGCTCGACCATTAGCGATGAGCCGAGACGCAGGACCATCACCTGCACGGCCTGCTGGAACACCGTGGTCGTGAAGAGGTCGACCCACCAGCGCGTCCACTGCTGCGTCTGCGGGAGCACCCACATGAGCGCGGCGACGGGTCCGAGGACGATGAGCATCGCGAGGAGCGCGAGCCGCATGAGCATCTGGAAGACGAGCAGGATGGCGACGATGCCGTACGCGACCGCCGTGAAGATGAGCGCGATGCCCTCCTGCGACGGCGTCGCCTGGTCGTAGCCGGGCAGGCTGACCTCGCCGATCGCCGCCGAGATGGCGTTGTTCACGTCGATGAGCAGCCGGGCGAACTCGATGGTCAGGTTTGCCGCCAGAGCCGCGAGGATGACGCGCGGCAGCAGCTCCATCGCCTCGTGATACGGGCTCCGCGTGTGCTCTTTGAGGATGACGTTGAAGCCGCCCCACATGACGATGACCGCCAGAGCGGCGTTCACAATCGCGCGCGAGAAGTCCCACAGGCTACGGACGGTCGGGCTGTCGTACGTTCCTTCGGCCGGCGTCTGGGTCACGAAATTGAGCGACGAGCCACCGAGCCCGAGCGCCCAGTCGACGAACCCGCGCATCGCCTCCAGCAGCGCCTTCCCGACGATGGTGAACACTGCGTTCACGATGTCGCCCGCCCAGTTCAGCGGATTCAGTCCACCAGGGATCCAATCCGTGGGGTTAGGAATCCAATCGGTGGGATCCGGGATGGGCAGGTCGACGGGGATGGCCTGGGGTGAGGCCCCGGGGGCGGGTTGAGCTGGCGGCGGTTGTGTGGAAGGCGGCGAGTTGAGGAGAGGGATGCCCGCTGTTCCGAGGTCAGTTCGGGCATCGTCCACTTCGGTGCTTGGCTCCTGCGCAGCGACACCGCGAACGGCCCCAAACGTACCAACGGCGACGCATCCCAGGACGAGAACGATGGCCAACGTACGCATCGGCGACTCCCTTGCGCCGACAGAGTGGTCGGCAGAGTCGAATCAGCGTGCAGCCAGAAAGTCCGACAGGAGTCCCAACGAAGCTCCCGAGCCGTCAAGCCCATCCGCCGCTCACTCCCAAACTGCTCGAAGCCTCGATATGCGTCATCGCTTGTCGAGTTGGGGCTTTCTCTATTGCCTAATCGCATGGAGTCGCGAAGACTGTCCTTCGACGCTACCCAGGAGCGACCGAGTCTGTCCGCCGTCCCTCTGCGGGGCTGGCGTTGCCGCGTTGCTGTGCCGACCTCGCCCATCCCGGCGTTCCGCGTGCCCTGGGTCAAATCGCTGGAAGCCGTGATGAGCGATCCGTTTTTCGAGCAACCGATACTGAACTCCCCGTACGCCTACCCCGGGCAGCACTGGGAGTTGGACGAGTCCGGCCAACCCACGCAACAGGTTATCGACAGACGCCGCGGAGCAGCCTTCATCACGCCGATCCCGAAGTCCAGGCAGCGCAAGGACTCTGGCGCGCAGAAGGAACTCGTGTTCGACGAGGGAAAGGGGCTCTCGACCGATCGACAGCAATACGACGAGAACCCGCTCATCAATAGTCTTCGCGAACAGGTGGACCGCTGGCGCAATCTTCCTAATTCGGCCGACTGGGGTGTGACGCCGGAGACGGCCCGCCTGCTCCAGCACTGGCGGCACCACGAGTTCGCCGGGGTGCGGCCGTTCTTCTGCCAGGTAGAAGCCGTCGAAACGGCTATCTGGCTGACGGAAGTGGCACCTAACGTACGCGCCGGCATCGGGTTCCTCGAACACCTGCAGAAATCCAGCGCTGAAGCCAACCCGGAGTTGCTCCGCCTCGCCCTGAAGCTCGCTACTGGCGCCGGAAAGACGACCGTCATGGCGATGCTGATCGCCTGGCAGACGGTCAACGCGGTGCGGCACCCCAATAGCCGCCGGTTCACGCGCGGCTTTCTCGTCGTCACGCCCGGGATCACAATCCGCGACCGGCTGCAGGTACTCCAGCCGAACGACCCGAACAGCTACTTCAAGACGCGAGAGCTCGTCCCTACCGACATGCTGCCCGACATCCAGCGGGCGAAGATCGTCATCACGAACTACCACGCCTTCAAGCTGCGGGAACGGATGGAGATCTCGAAGGGCGGCCGGGCGCTTCTCGAAGGGCGGCACGGTTCGCCTGTGAGCACGCTCGAGACCGAGGGCCAGATGCTCCAGCGCGTCATGCCCGAACTCATGGGCATGAAGAACATCCTCGCGCTCAACGACGAGGCACATCACTGCTACCGAGAAAAGCCGGGCGACCCTGACGAGGACGTGGCCGCTGACGAAAAGCAGCAGGCAGACCGTGATCGCGAAGCGGCGCGACTCTGGATCTCAGGGCTCGAAGCTGTGAACCGGAAGCTGGGGCTGTCCCGCGTTATTGACCTCTCAGCGACGCCGTTCTTCCTCCGCGGCTCCGGCTACGCCGAGGGCACGCTCTTCCCCTGGACGATGAGTGACTTTTCGCTGATGGACGCGATTGAGTGCGGCATCGTGAAGCTCCCGCGCGTACCTGTCGCCGACAACGCGCAGGGCAAGGCGGACATGCCGAAGTTCAGGAACCTCTGGGAGAACATCCGGCCGTCAATGCCGAAGAAGGGCCGCGGTAAGGCGGCAGTGCTGGATCCGCGCAGTCTCCCTACGCTCCTGCAGACCGCCCTCGAGGCGCTGTACGGCCACTACGTGAAGACCTACGAGCTGTGGCAGCAGAGCGGCATCAAGGTGCCACCGTGCTTCATCATCGTCTGCAACAACACGTCCACATCGAAGCTCGTCTACGACTACATTTCGGGCTTTCTCCAGGAAAACGAGGATGGCTCCACCCAGCTGATCCCTGGCGCTCTGGAGCTCTTCCGGAACTACGACGACTCGGGAAACCCGATCGCGCGGCCACGGACGCTTCTCATCGACAGCGAACAGCTAGAGTCCGGCGATGCCCTCGACGAGAACTTTCGGAAGATGGCGGCCGACGAAATCGAGCGTTTCCGGCGTGAGCGGCATGAGCGCGGGATGGGCCGCGAGGAAGCAGAGAACATCACCGAACAGGACCTGCTTCGCGAAGTGATGAATACTGTCGGCAAAGAAGGCCAACTCGGCGAATCGATCCGCTGCGTCGTCTCCGTTTCGATGCTCACCGAAGGTTGGGACGCCAACACGGTGACCCACGTGCTCGGGGTCCGCGCCTTCGGCACGCAACTGCTATGCGAGCAGGTCATCGGCCGGGCGCTCCGGCGGCAGTCCTACGACCTCAATGACGATGGGCTTTTCAACGTCGAGTACGCGGACATCCTGGGCATCCCCTTCGATTTCACAGCCAAGCCCGTCGTTGCAGGCCCGAAGCCCCCGCGAGAGACGATCCAGGTGAAGGCAATGCGTCCCGCGCGGGATGCGCTGGAGATCCGCTTCCCGCGCGTCGCGGGCTATCGGGTCGAATTGCCCGAGGAGCGGTTGACCGCGCAGTTCAACGACGATTCGGTGCTGACGCTCGACCCCGACCTGGTTGGCCCATCGATCACGCGGAATTCGGGCATCATTGGGCAGGCCGTCGATCTCAACCTCGAACACCTGGCCGACATGCGCCCCTCGACGCTCGTGTACCGTCTCACCGACCGGCTCCTCGAAACGAAGTGGCGCGACGCGGAGGGTGACCCTAAGGGCCACCTCTTCATGCAGCTCAAGCGCATCACGAAGCAATGGCTCGACAACTACCTCGTCTGCAAGGGCGGCACCTACCCGGCGCAGCTGATGTACCTCGAACTCGCTGACATGGCCTGCAACCGCATCACCGCCGGCATCCTCCAGGAGTTCGTGGGCGAGCGGCCCGTGAAGGCGGTGCTCGACCCGTACAACCCGGTTGGTTCGACTGCCCACGTGAACTTCACAACGTCGAAGGTCGAGCGCTGGGAGACCGACTCGCGCTACTGCCACGTGAACTGGGCGATCCTCGACAGCGACTGGGAGGCGGAGTTCTGCCGGGTGGTCGAATCACACCCACGCGTGCGGGCGTACGTGAAGAACCACAACCTCGGCTTCGAAGTGCCCTACCGCTGGGGGTCAGAGATCCGGAAGTACCGTCCGGATTACATCGTGCTGGTCGACGATGGCCACGGCGAAGACGATCTCCTGCACCTGGTTGTCGAAATCAAGGGATATCGCGCCGAGGATGCGAAGGAGAAGAAGTCGACGATGGATACCTACTGGGTGCCCGGCGTCAACAACCTTGGCGCCCACGGGCGCTGGGCCTTCGCCGAGTTCACCGACGTCTATCTCATCCAGTCCGACTTCGAGGCCCATGTCGAAGAAGCTGTCAACAAGATGATCGAAGGAGCCGCGGCCCAGGCTGCGCGTAGCTAGGAGCAACGGATGTTCGACACCACTAAGGAAGACCTCAAGGCGATTCTTCGCTCCGTGGACACCGGCACGCTCCAGCTCCCGGACTTCCAGCGCGACTACGTTTGGAACGAAGAGGATGTGAGAAGCCTGATTGCCTCGATCGCCAAGGGCTTTCCAGTCGGTGCCTTGCTGACCCTGGAAAGCGGCGGGCCCGTGGCTTTCAAGCCACGATTGCTCGCCGGGGTGCCCGATAAAAAGGTCGAGCCGGAGCAGTTACTCCTCGACGGACAGCAACGGATGACATCGCTGTACCAAACGCTCTTCTCTCAGGACGTCGTGAAGACGCGCACGCCGAAGGGCAAAGAGATTGAGCGCTTCTACTACTTCGATATCAAGGCGGCGCTGGCCGAGGGTGTCGATTTCGAAGAAGTCATCGTCGGCGTGCCGCGCGACCGGGTTATCAAGGCCGACTTCGGGCGCCAGATCGTCCTGGACCTCTCTTCTGAAGAACGCGAGTACGAGTCCGACATGTTCCCGCTGAACCGCGTGTTCAACGACCGCAAGTGGTTCAGGGGCTGGTACGACTACTGGCGGGAGCGTGGGAGGGACGTGTCCGACCTGGAGCATCGGTTTGAAGAGAGGGTCCTGGAGCCCATCGACGACTACAAGATGCCGATCATCCGGCTGGACAGAAAGAACAGCCGCGAAGCCATCTGCCTCGTATTCGAGAAGGTGAACGTTGGCGGAAAGAAGCTCGACGCGTTCGAACTGGTGACGGCCATCTATGCGGCCGATGAGTTCGACCTCCGGGAGGATCTGAACGGAGTTCCGGCAACCCGCTCCCATCCGGCCGTACCGGGCCGTCGACAGCGCATGATCGGCCAGACGCCCGTACACCGGAACGTCCTGACTCAAGTCGCGAACACGGACTTCCTCCAGGCCTGCACGTTGCTCCATACCATGGACCTTCGGGCTGCGAAGGAGGCCGCGGGGCTGAAGGACAAGGACCTCCCGCAAGTCTCCTGCAAGCGCGACGCGCTCCTCGGGCTGCCTCTCGGGGCTTACGCGCAGGTCAACGACGAAGTCGAGGCCGGGTTCGTCCAGGCGGCCGGATTCCTCAACGAACGAAAGATCATCTGGAACAAAGACATCCCCTATCAGCCCCAGCTCGTGGCGTTGGCCGCGGTCTTCGCCCGGCTGGGACACGCCGCGGAAAATGCGGCGGCGAAGGAGAAGCTCGCGCAGTGGTACTGGTGCGTCGCCCTCGGCGAACTATACGGATCGACCACCGAGACGCGCCTCGCCCGGGATGTGCCCGAGCTCATCGCCTGGCTTCAAAGCATTGGCCCGCGCCCGCGATCGATTGACGAGGCACTCTTCCAGAAGGACCGGCTGCTGACGCTGCGAAGCCGCCTCGCCGCCGCCTACAAGGGCATTCACGCGCTGCTGATGGAGTCCGACTGCGAAGACTTCATCACGGGGCGCCCGGCCGAGATCATGACGTTCTTCAACGACCAGATCGACATCCACCACGTGTTTCCGCAGAAGTTCTGTACCGACTCGGGGATCGACGCCGGCCGCATGAACTCCATCATCAACAAGACGCCGCTCTCCAAGTGGTCGAACATCCGGATCGGCGGTGATGCGCCCTCGGTCTATCTCAAGCGCATCGAAGACAAGGACGGCATCCCCGCTTCCAAGCTCGACGCCATTCTCCGCACCCACCTCATCGAGCCCGAACTTCTCCGCTCCGACAACTTCGAGGCCTTCTTCGCGGCACGGCAGGAAGCTCTCGCCGGGTTGGTAGCGAGGGCGATGGGCAAGCCCGTGGTGTCCGAGCAGGGGACCAACGAGCCCGAAGCCGAGCCTGAGAGCATCGTGCCCGAATTCGACGAGGCCGAGCTGGAGCTGGAGCTTGCCTCATGACATCGCCCCGAAGGTCCACCACCAAGTCCGTCGAGACGCTCACCCACGATGAGGCCCGGCGCAAGAACATCCCGACGGCCGAGTACCAGTCGGTCATCGACCGCGAGACCGAGAACCCGCTGCGTGCGGAGTTCGAACGCCGCAACCCGGACCTGGACCCGCAGCTCGTTTGGCGCGGGAAGGACACCGAGGACTGGTCCGACCTTGTGGTGCAGGCGCCGCCGCTGTACATCCAGGAGAAGGTGCACCCCAAGGTGCTGGTCGACGACCTGCTGCGGCAAAGCAGGCAGAGACGCCCGGAGCCGGAGGGGCAGCAGGGTGGCTTCGCCGACCTCTTCGCGGATTTCAACGGCGTGCCCGAGGGCGTGGACAAGACCGAGTTCTACAAGCACGACGCCAACTGGACGAACCGCATGATCCTCGGCGACAGCCTGCAGGTGATGGCGAGCCTGGCCGAACGCGAGGGCCTCGGCGGCAAGGTCCAGTGCATCTACATCGACCCGCCGTACGGAATCAAGTTCAACTCGAACTTCCAGTGGAGCACCACCAGCCGGGACGTGACGGACGGCAACGCCGCTCACATCACGCGCGAGCCAGAGCAGGTGAAAGCGTTCCGCGACACCTGGCGCGATGGCATCCACAGTTATCTCACCTACCTGCGCGATCGCGTCACTATTGCCCGAGACCTGCTGGCCGACAGCGGCTCCATCTTTGTCCAAATCGGCGACGAGAATGTGCACCGGGTGCGTGCGCTGCTGGATGAGGTCTTTGGAGACGAGAACTTCCTCGCTCTCATGACGTTCACGAAGACCACTTCGGCGACGAGCGACTTCCTTCCTGGTGTCGCCGACCACGTGCTCTGGTTCGGACGCTCGCGCGAGCACTCGAAGTACCGGGAGCTGTACCGTGTCAAGACGGCGGGCGGAGACGGATCGGCGCACTACAATTCAGTGATTTTCACCGATGGCCGACGGAGGGCCGCTACGCGCGAAGAGAGAGACGGCGACCTACCACAGGACGCCAGCTTGTTCACAGCAGATCAGCTCCAGTCCACCGGAAGCCACGGGAGCGTCAAGGGCGAGGGCGCGGCCTCGTGGTTCGAAGTTCTGTGCGAGGGAAGGGCGTTTACACCGACGAGGCAAAGCATTTGGAAGACGAGTCTCGATGGTATGAACCGACTTCGCGCAGCGGGACGACTGCTTCCGCAGAAAACGGCTCTCAGGTACATCCGTAAGCTCAACGACTTCACCGCCTATACATTGAACAACGTGTGGACCGACATCGGCGCGGCTGGCGACAAGCGCTATGTGGTCGAAACCTCGACCAAAATCGTCGAGCGATGCCTTCTCATGGCAAGTGACCCCGGCGACCTCGTGCTAGATCCGACCTGCGGTTCGGGGACGACCGCGTACGTGGCGGAGCAGTGGGGCCGCCGCTGGATCACCGTCGACACGTCGCGAGTGGCGCTGGCCCTGGCGCGGGCGCGCATCATGGGCGCGAGGTACCCGTACTACCTCCTCGCCGATTCGTCCGAGGGCCAGCAGAAGGAGGCGGAGGTCGCCCGTACGGCGCTTTCCAGCCAGCCCACCCACGGCGATATCCGCCACGGCTTCGTCTACGAACGCGTCCCCCACATCACGCTCAAGAGCATCGCCAACAACGCCGAGATCGACGTCATCTGGGAGGAGTGGCAGAAGACGCTCGAACCGCTGCGGGCGGCACTGAACTCCGAACTCGGGAAGTCCTGGGAAGAGTGGGAGATCCCGCGTGACGCGGCCGACGCATGGAGCCCGGCGGCCAAGGACCTGCACGGGAAATGGTGGGAGGCGCGCGTCTCCCGCCAGAAGGAGATCGACGCCTCCATCGCAGCGAAGGCCGAGTTCGAATACCTCTACGACCGGCCCTACCAGGACAACAAAAAGGTGCGCGTCGCCGGCCCGTTCACGGTCGAAAGCCTGTCGCCGCACCGAATCCTCGGCGTCGATGAGCACGACGAGTTGATCGACACGCTCCGCGAGACCGGCGCGGAGTACGGCGAAGGCCAGTCGTTCGTGCAGATGATCCTCGAGAACCTGCGCACCTCCGGAGTCCAGCAGGCGCACAAGGAAGACCGCGTCGAGTTCACCTCGCTCATCCCGTGGCCCGGCGAGCTCGTCTGCGCTGAGGGCCGCTACGTCGAAGGCGAAGGCACTGGCCCCGAGAAACGGGCGGCCGTCTTCATCGGTCCCGAGTTCGGCACGGTGTCGCGTCCCGACCTGGTGAAGGCGGCGCGGGAGGCCGGTGACGGCGGCTTCGATGTGCTCATCGCCTGTGCCTTCAACTACGACGCCCACTCGGCCGACTTCAGGAACCTCGGGCGCATCCCCGTCCTCAAGGCGCGGATGAACGCCGACCTCCACATGGCCGCCGACCTCAAGAACACCGGCAAGGGCAACCTCTTCGTCATCTTCGGCGAGCCCGACATCGACATCCTCGACGCGCCGGATGGACAGATCTGCGTGAAGGTGAAGGGCGTCGACGTGTTCCACCCCGCGACCGGCGAGGTCCGCAGCGACGGCCCGGAGGGCATCGCCTGCTGGTTCATCGACACGGACTACAACGAAGAGAGCTTCTTCGTCCGCCACGCCTACTTCCTCGGCGCGAACGACCCCTACAAGTCCCTGAAGACGACGCTGAAGGCGGAGATCGACGAAGACGCCTGGGCGACGCTGCACAGCGATGTCTCGCGCCCGTTCCCGAACCCAGAGAGCGGAAGGATTGCGGTGAAGGTAATCAACCACCTCGGGGATGAGGTGATGAAGGTGTTCCGGGTATGAGCGGAGAGTCGCCTGGCATTCTGGAGAGGGCTAAACGTGTCCATTGAGTTAATTGGCCTGCGCGTCACAAGCGTGGTTCTGCATGAGGTCCCCGCACCCGCCGCGGGTGGTCGCGCGCGCAACGAAGGCCCGCGAGTACAGCCGGTGCTCTCCACGGCGGTTAGTGAACTCACGGACGACTTGCGCGCGTTCTTCGAGAGCAAGATTAGCGAGACCGCTCATGCTGGCGAATGCTTCGAAGCCCTCTTCGACGAAGAATCGACATCGCCAGTCCGTGGTCTAGTGACAAGCGTTCTCACCGATCAGGACGAACTTCTTGCGGCGTCCCAGGACATCGCTCGACACCTCGCATCTGTTCAGACAGCACAAAACTCGCCTGGGATACTCGCCGTTGCCACAGTGAGCTTCCGAGGCTCGGGCGGTGTGGCAATCCTCAAGTTGGAACACGAGCAGGGCGTACAGCTTAGAAGGATCCTAGATGATGACGGCACCGTGGTTTCTCTCAGCGTCGAACACGTTCGAGAACTACTCCTGACCCAGAAAACTAAGCTTCACAAGCAGGCTTTCGTTCGGGAGCTTGAAGATCAGAGCTTGCTGTTGCATATCACCGATCGTCAGCGCTCCCGCACATCCGATGTCCGCTCGGCCCGGTTCTTCGTAGAGCAGTTCCTTGGCGCCAAGGAGACGCGTGATCCGAAAGTCATGACCCGCGATTTCTTCTACAGCACCGTCGAGTTCATCAACGAACATCTGGCGGATGAGCCTGAGCGGGCTAAGGATCTCTGTCTCGATCTGGTGTCATATATGCGCGCCAACGTAGCCTACGCGTCCGTAGCTGACTTCTCCGGCCAGTACCTTGAGCAGGGTGAGAAAGAGCCTTACCGAACGTTCATGGAGCCGAAACTGGAGGGCATGCCGGCCCGGATCCAAAAGGACACCGACTTGATAGCCGCCGACCTCAAACGGTTCAGGCTCGTCGGGGCTTCCGGCATCACCGTCTCGGGGCCCCCGGAGGCCATGGCGGAACGCGTTCTGTCAGAGGGGACGGCCGAAGCCGGCATCAGCAAAGTGGTTATCACGGACCAGTTCACGGTGCGGCCCTGATGGTCGATCTCAATGGCATATCCCGCCAATGGCTTGAGGACTACGCGAAGTACGAAGAATTCACACGGGCACTGGTCGCCGACATCGAGGGCAGGTTGCGGGAGACCGGGCTTAAGGCAATCAAAGTGTCAGGGCGACCTAAGGATCCTGGCACGTTAGTTACAAAGATGATCCGCAAAGGATACGAGCACTACGACGAGGTCACTGACAAGTCGGGAGTTCGGGTAGTGGTTCGCATGGATCGCGAGGTGGAACAAGTCGTGCAACTTTTGTGCAACGCCTACCGCTGTCAGGTAGACGACAAGCGAGCGTCAAACGATGTCGGGCTTTTCGGATATCGAGCGGTGCACTTGCAGGCGTTGGAGTCAATTCCTGAGTTCTCCGGATTGGAGAGTGAAATCCAAGTGCGTACCATCTGTGCGGACGCCTGGTCGGAGATGTCCCACTTCCTGGCGTACAAGTCCCCGATACCCATTCCGGGTGATGTCGACCGAACTCAGCGCGCCTTGGCCGGATTGTTCGAACTTGCGGACCGGGAGTACGAACGGCAGTTCGACACCCTGAGTGCACTTCCGGAGCGACGGGGCGCCGCGATCTTGGAGCTGATCCTGCCGGTTCGCCTCAGCCTATCTGGCGCACCCTGGGATCACGAGTTGTCCGTGACGATGCTCACCGCGCTCGCCGCCGCCTACGGGGCGCTGGATGACCGCGGGATTTCTGATGCCGTGAAGTCCTGGGCAGAAGGGCGCCAGACGGAGCTGCGTGACCTATTCGAACAGGCACAAGCTCACCCAGACGTCAAGACTCCACTGCTGCTACAGCCAGAGGCGCTCTTGGTAGGCGAAAGACTTTCCGCAAGAGCGGATTCGCTCGTGGACGCGTGGGGCCAAGAAGCGCCCCGAAATGCATTGGAGGCAATTGCCTTCGGTCTAGGACTGAGTCTGCCATGAATCCCAACTTCTGCGGCTCAACGCTGCCGGAGGAACAGCCGTAGTGGAATTCCGGATCGCCGCTACGTTCACGGACAGCCTCGCTCGCCTCACGGGCGAGGAACAGAAGGCCGTGAAAACGACGGCGTTCGACCTGCAGATGGACCCCGCCGGTGCAGGCATGAGCCTCCATCGGCTGGACAAGCAGCGCGACAAGAACTTCTGGTCGGCCCGCGCCAGCCGCGACCTGCGGATCATCGTCCACAAGACCGACTCCAGCACGATGCTCTGCTACACGGGCCACCACGACGACGCCTACGCCTGGGCAGAGCGCCGGAGGATCGAGACCCATCCGGTCACCGGCGCGGCGCAGATCGTCGAGGTCCGCGAGCTGGTGAAGGAAGTGCTCGTGCCTCGGTACGTGCCGGACGCGGACCCTTCGAAATCGGCCCCGGTCGCGTCGGCTGCTCAGCCGCTGTTCGCCCACCTGGCGGATGACGCCCTGCTGGGCTTTGGCGTGCCAGCGGAATGGTTGACCGACGTGCGGGCGGCTACGGAAGACACGCTGCTTGAGCTCGCCGACCATCTCCCGGCGGAGGCCGCGGAAGCACTGCTCCAGGTGGCCACCGGTTCGACGCCACAAGTGGCGCAGCAACCTGACCAGGAAGCGGATCCCTTCGAGCATCCGGACGCGCAGCGCCGGTTCCGGACCGTCACGAACGTCGAGGAGCTCGAACGCGCGCTGGACTTCCCGTGGGACAAATGGACGATCTTCCTCCACCCGGCCCAGCGCGACCTCGTCGAGCGCGAGTATGGCGGACCGGCCCGGGTCGCGGGCTCCGCTGGCACCGGGAAGACGATTGTCGCCATCCACCGCGCGGTCGCCCTCACGAGATCCCATGCGGACGCGCGGGTGCTGCTCACGACGTTCTCACCAGCACTCGCAAATGCGCTCCGCGAGCGCGTCCGCCGCCTCATCGGGAATGAGCCACGGCTCGGGGAGCGCCTCGAGGTGGAGGCGCTCGATGCCATTGGCGAGCGTCTCTACGCAGCGCATTTCCGCCGCCGGGAGGTTGCCACCTCCGATAAGATCGAAGCCCTGGTCGCGGAAGCGGCAAAGGCGATCGAGGGTCAGCGTTTCAGCCACTACTTCCTTGTGGGCGAGTGGGAGCACGTCATCGACGCCTGGGGCATCGAGACGTGGGAGCAGTACCGCGGCATCGCTCGCACGGGACGGCGCACCAGGCTGGCCGAGCCCCAACGGCGCATACTCTGGCCCGTCTTCGAGCGCGTGTACGAAGGCCTGGCTGCTGCGCGAATGGTCACCCACGCGCAGATCTTCACCCGGCTCGCCCAGCGGCTGCCCGAACTGAATAACCCGCCGTTCGACTTTGCCGTGGTCGATGAAGCGCAGGACGTGAGCGTGCCGCAGCTGCGGTTCCTCGCCGCGGTCGGCGGCGGACGCCCCGATGCGCTCTTCTTCGCCGGCGACCTCGGTCAACGGATATTCCAGCAGCCGTTCTCCTGGAAGTCGCTCGGAGTCGATGTCCGCGGCCGTTCGCGCACCCTGCGCATAAACTACCGCACGTCCCACCAGATACGCCGCCAGGCAGATCGCCTGTTGGGACAGGAACTGTCTGACCTGGATGGCGTCGCCGAGGATCGTCGCGGCACGGTGTCGGCGTTCAACGGGCCGGAGCCATCGGTGCGGCCCTTCGATTCGGAGGACGAAGAGGTCGAGGCGGTGGCTGCGTGGTTAGCCAGCGTGGCCGCGCAAGGGGTTGCACCGCATGAGGTCGGCGTGTTTGTGCGGTCTGAAGCGCAACTTGCACGTGCGATGGCCGCAGTCTCGCGCGCCGGTTTGCAGCATCGCGTTCTCGACCAGGACGGGGGTGCGGTGAACGGTGATCACGTGTCCATCAGTACCATGCATCACGCGAAGGGCCTCGAGTTTCGCGCCGTTGTCGTGATGGCGTGCGACGACGAGGTGCTACCGCTGCTCGAACGAATGGAGACAGCGACGGACGACGCCGGCATGGAGGAAGTCTACGAAACCGAGCGGCATCTGCTGTACGTCGCCTGCACGCGCGCTCGCGACCACCTGTTCGTGACCAGCGGCGATCTGCCGTCGGAATTCCTCGACGACCTCCAGAGAGCCTAGGATCTTGGCGCAGCTTCAACCCGGTGTGGCCGCGTCGTGCTTGGTTCGCGCCGTCAGCGGTTCATGCTCGCTCCCGGACACAACTCGTCCAGCAACTTCGTCGTCTCTGGCAGCGGCTCCGCCGCGTCGTCCTCCAACTCTCGCCTTAGCGCAGTAGTGAGCGCCTTGTAGGTTCGGCGGACGGCGTTGGTATCTCCGAGCGCGGCATGGCAGCGCATGATGCTGCGGACGGCTTCTTCGTCGATGGGGTCGCGGGCGAGGATGGCATCGTAGAAGCAGATGGCGAGCTTCGGGTCACGGCTGTCGAACGCCAGGCGGGCAGCGCGGTGCGCGGCGGTGACGAACCGCTTCTGGTAATCGCGCCGGTAGACTTCGGCCCACTCGAAGGCTTCATCTCCCATGAAGTCGCCGGTGTAGATGGCAAGGGCGCGCTCGTATTCGACGAGAGCCTCATAGCCCTGGAGCTTCTCCGCGCGGGCCACGTGCGCATCAAAGGCATCGACGTCGACGCGGAACAGTCCCGACCTCAGGTGGTATCGCTGGTTCGCGGTGACGAGGACTCGGTTGTCCACCTCCGTGGCTGCACTCGCGAGAGTGCGGCGAAGGTAGTAAGCCGCGTTCGAGAGTTGGTGACTAACCTGGTCGAGGTCCCCTTCGGGCCAGAGCGCTTCGGCAACCGTTTCGCGAAGGACCGGCGCCCCGCCGTGAGCGAGGAGGAACGCGAGCAACTCGCGCGCCTTCTGAATGGTCCACCCGCTCACCTCGCCTTCGGCCGCCTCGACACGAAAGGAGCCGAAGCAGCGAACCTTGAACAGCGGTCCCGCCCTCGCGGCGCCAGATTCTTCGCCGTCATCGGCCATGGGCAGCGCAGATTGGCGGCTCAGGGGTGGAGAGCTGACGGGCGCGGCTATCGGCGGCGCACCCGCATCGTCGTCAGGCGGCAGCTCCGGTTCCGGTTCGTCCCATACCTGGCCCTCAGTCGGAACCGAGTGGAGCGGAGGAAGCTCGGGCAGTTCGAATGGCGTCTCGTGCTGATGCCCGTTGCCGTTGGAAGGTGGGGGTCCGTTCTGCGGCGGAGCCGCAACTGGCTCAGGCTCTGGTTGTCTCGCCAGCGGGCGAGAGGCCACTTGCCTCCGAATCGTGACGGGCTCCAGTTCGAGTTGCGGATGGCGGGGAAGGCTCAGTGTGAGAACCCGACCTTCGCTGCCGGGCCGGCCGTCGAACGAGATCTGTGCTCCCCACAACTGGTAGGTCTCGACGTCCACCGGCACTTCGGTCGTGGCCAATGTGACCAAGCCTCGCTCCCTACCTGAACGGAGCACCATCTCTAGTTCGACCGTGTCATCCCGCGGTTCTGCGAGTGGCCCAGCGAGGGCCACGAGTGTGCCAGCCGGCGATTGCCGATCCTCGGCCAACGCCGACTCCAGCTGCCGGGCGAGGTCTGGGAGCGATGCCACCGGTTCATGGCCGTCGGCGCCGACCAGGCTGCTCAAGGCATCGCCGATGTGTGTCACAGACGCTTCCTCCGCGACCACTCCTATTTCGTCAGAGCCGTAGAGCGATACGAAGGTGGCGAGCCAACTGGAGACCAGGTCGCGGCTTTCGAGCCGGCCGCCTGTGATCAACGCGCTTCCACAGGTCAAAAGGTTCAGGTAGTACACGCCGTCGTCGGTCGCGCCGACGGGGACGATTAGAAGCGAACTGCCCTCTGAATCTTGGAAGAGTTCGGAAGCCAGCCGGTTGAACCGCGAGAGCTTGAGGCGAACCTGAGTTGGTGCCACCTCGATGGCGTCCACGGAGCACCCGACCTCCCGCGACAAAATGTGTCGCGCTGCGACGAGTGCGTTCGCGTCGCCCGGCGGGCAGTCGAGTGTGAACTCGAGGAAGCGGTCGGTCTCGCGCACCAGGACCATCCTTGTGTCCGCGAAGTCCGAATCCGACAACGCCTGTTGCAGCACTCGCGACATCGCCAGCACTCGGCCCGCGTCGCCTACTCCGGACGGTCGCCGCTCTCGGCGTTCGTCGCGGCGTCCGCCTCCGCCGCTGTGGCGGTTTCTGAAAACGAACACGAACAGCCCTGCGGCAGCGACCGTCGCTGCGGCGCCACCGACCAGCTCGACAGGGAAGGTCGGCAGCGAGGGCAGTGACTTCGGCTGCTGGGTCTCACCGCCAGGCCGAGGCTCCTCAATGATGCCACCAGGCGCCGCGCCCGGCGTAGGTTGTGGGGTAGCCACCTCCGGGGTCGCCGTGGGTTCGACTGGCGTCGGCCCTGCCTCGTCTTCGCCTTCCGTGTCGTCCAGATCGTCCGGCGTCGGCAGCGGCATGGCGGTCTCGTCCTGAGGGAGGTCGAGCGTCCAGCCGGCGTAAATCAGATTCGGGTTGGTGAATGTCCGCCCGTCCGCCATCTGGCGGTGCTGGTTCAAGGTCCAGAGTTCGGTCCAGCGGAAGCCATCTCCGAACAACCGCTCGGAGATGGCCCAGAGGCTGTCGCCAGATATGACCGTGTACGAAGTCGCGACGAGAGTGGCCTGTTGGGGCACGGAGCCCGGCACCGGCGCGACCGAACCGACAATCTCCCGCGAGTGTGTTGGCGCGATCAGAGAGACGGTCGCGGCCTCACCCGAACTGGCCGCCGCGAGGGCTGGCTGGAACGATGCTGTGAGGACGATCGTCCCCGCGAGCGCACCATCGACCAGGTGCCGTACGAATGGGACGGTGAGCGGCTCGGTGACGCGAAGTCCCGTGCGCGCCCAGGCCGCGCCGCCGGTAATCGATGAAGCGGTGCCTAGCCCCAGGCGTAGCGCAACAGAAACGGCGAGGTAGCCAATGGCGAGCCACGCGAGCCCCCCGGCCACCGCGACCACGTCATCGTCCCGCAACTGCGCGCCTCCGAGAACGTGTCGGACGTGAGCCCAGTCGGGAACGGACAGCACAGTTGTTGGCGGCCCAACGAACCGCCACAGCAACGTCCCCACCAGGGCGAGAAGCGCTACCAATGCGACGAGTCCGAGACGGGTGCTTCGTGATTGGGTCGGCGATGCTGCTGTCATACGTGCTCCTCTCAGCGGCTCGTCAGAACCGACTGGAGTTGCTGGACCGGGTAGTCGGTCGTGAACGTCCGGGCGATCGGCGCCAGCGACTCCCACGCGCCGCCGTTCACGCGGTACTCGGCGTCGAAGCTGACTTCGATGGTGATGCTGTAGGCCCCGCCGTTGGCCAGGGACGACTGTTCGTAGATGTGCTGGACATCGCTCTCTTCGGGGAACGGACGGCCGAGGGAGTTCGTCTCGATTGCCGTGCCATCTCCGAAGCTCCAGCGATAGGTGACCGGCTGCACCTGGACCTCGACGGTCGTGCTCGCCAACGTGTCCGAGGAGCTGATGGGCTCGCCGCCATAACCGTCCACCCAGAACCACGACTCAAGCGCGACAAGCCCCGTCGATGGGTTGGCGCGGATGGAGAGCTCCGGGATGGGGAGCTGATTGAGCAACTCCATGGCGACGAGCATCGGATCGACCGCACCGTTGCCCACGACCACAGTGACGTTGCCGCTGGCGGCGGCGCTGCGCGGAATCCACACGACGGCGAAGAAGCCATCGTCACAGACCACAGTCCAGGGGCTTTCACCCGGATGCAGCGGCGCCTCGCGCTGGAGCCAGGCCGAGAGCGACAGGCCGATGTTCATGGCGTCCGCTTTGCACGAAGGCTGTGAGCCCGTGCTGACAGACGTGCTGCTCCCTCCCGACGGAGCGTTACTTCCCGGAGTAGCGTCCGTGATGATGATCCTGATGGTTACTCCATTGGGGCCAGAATCGACGCTGACCGTTCCGGCCGGTGTAGTCGGGCGCGGAGTAGCGGGTTGTCCCGGAGACGGACCCGGCGATTGGGCGTGCACCGTCGCTGTCACCGGTAGCGCGATGAGGACGGCGAACGCCAGCCAGATCAACACTCCGGGCCTCACTGCTGGCGAACGCTTCGAATGACTGTCCATTGTCCATCGACCTTTTCCAGGAAGAATGTGTCCTTGAGCATTTCGCCCGTACCTTCGGCCTCGGGCGGCTCCTTGGTCACCGGATCGACGTAGAAGCTGTTGTTTGTCATCTCGTCGTAGACCACAGCCGTCGTATCGGACCATTCGACAACGACCGGGTTGTGCTCGATCACGACACGGAGCGCGACGCCCTGCGCGCGAAGCATCTCCACCTCACCCTGAACACGAGCCAGCTCCTCCGGGCCAGCGAGTTCGGCGACCAAGTCGGCATTCAGATCCAGGACGGCGGCGGCATATCGGTCCCAATACGCGAGGTACGACTCAATCACTTCGTCCTCGATGCTCACCGTTGCCGTCGGAGGGGCGGGAGCGGTCGCCGTGGCTGAGGGAGAGGCATCCGGAGTTGGTGTACCGGGCGCGTCGTCATCCCCACCGCACGATGCCAAAGACAGCACGGTGCAGAGGCCGACTGCCAGAATCACGAGTCGAGTTCGAACGTGCTGCCTCATCCCCACCTCCCTATGGCCCCGCCGTATCCACGCCATAGCGCGGTTCCGCCGATGCGCGGGCACTCACTTCCACCTCGTCGATACCAATCAGGCCCAGGAAGCTGGTTGACGCCTGCCGGCTGACGCTGACCTCGACGGACTCCGGCGATGTCGAGATCTCGTAGCTCACGCCGTCCTCCGCGTCTAGGTACCGTGCCGCCGTCTCGCGAGCCCAGCGTTCGTCGAGCACGACATCGCCGGTCGCCCGGTACACGCCTTCATCTATTTGCATGGCAGCAGCCGCGGCTGCGGCGTCGGCCGCGTTCTGAAGGTCGCGCCGCTGAGCGAAGACGAGGCCGCCATCGGAGACGAGTCCGACGACGCTCACCAGGCCGACCATCATCACCGCCACCATCACCAGCGCCTGTCCCTCCTCGCGACGAAGAGCGTTCATCGCGCCACCGCCTCCCGGCTGCGGTACAGCTCGATTTGCTCCGTGTGACTGGAGCTAACCTCGACTTCGAAGAAACTGAGGAGCGGCAGGTCCGAAAGCGGGACGGAGTAGCTGACGTCGGCGCTGACCTCGCCGCCGCGGACAAAGCCGTTGACGTCGACATCAATGGTCAGTCGCTCCTCGGCAAGCCGGTAGCCCAACGCGGCAGCGCGGCCCGCATCGAGTGCATCCGGCGTCCCTTGCTCCTCTGACGGAGCGACAGCCAACGTGCGGCTCGCCTCGCGGGCGGCCGCCTGGACGGCGACCTTGGCGTCGGTGATCCGCCCGATAGCCACGACCCCGAAGACAAGGAGAAGCAGCACGGGGACGGCAATCGCCGCTTCGACCATCGCCTGCCCGGACTCGCCGGATGGGCCACGAAGGCGCGCGCGTCGGTTCCATCTAGGGACCACTGCGGAAGCTCTCCTTCCTCACGTTCGCGGTCGCGTCGAGCTCGATGTCGCGGCTACCGAGCCAGGGGAAGATCAGCGGGTAGTCGCCCGAGGCCCGGACGGTCACGGTCTCGCCATCGTCCATTGCCGCGACCTCGAATCCGTCCCCAGTGCTCCCGAGGCCCGAGCCCAGTACATCGCGGGTCCGCTGCTCGCCGACAACTGCATCCCCGCCTTCCGCCGCCGCCATTCGAGCGCCCTCTTGCGCCGCAGTCGTCACCACGTTCTGGGCGTGGTGGACCAGCGCGAACTGGACGACACCGACCAGGACGAGCAATAGCACCGGGAGCACGAGCGCGAACTCCACCATGCTCTCGCCGGCCTCGCCGTCACCGTGGCGCACGAGGCGCGTCCTAGAGGGAGTCCAGCTCATCGATGATTCCCTCGAACACGCCGACGATGCCCTCGCCCAACGTCTGGACCGTCACGAGCGCGGCCACCGCGATGAGCGCGGTGACGAGGGCGTACTCGACCATCGACTGGCCGGACTCATCCCGTGGATGGAGCGATCGGATTCGGTGATAGAGGCGCATGAGATTCTCCTTTCTGGCGTCGGCCTCTACTCGCTCAGTCCCAGCAGTTGGACGCCGGCCGGGTAGAGCAGGACGACAAGGAAGACGGGAAAGATGAACAGCACCACGGGAAACAACATCCGGATGCTGCTCTTCTCGCCTTCAGCGATGAGGGTGGCGCGCTTCCGCTCGCGCACGGTGTCGGCAAGGGTGAGCATGACCTGTCCCAAGGGCAGGCCCTGTTCGAGCGCGGACTGCCAGGCGTCGGCCATCGAGACGATCTCCGGAACGCCCTCCTGGGCGGCGAGTGCGCGTAGTCCTTCGGGGTGAGTCGCAGTCCCGAGGCTCGCCTCGCGAGCGACGACCCGCAGTCCTTCTCCGAGCGCACCACGAACCTGCCGGCTCACGTCGGCAAGGGCCTGTTCCGGTGAGAGCCCGGCGCTTGCCGCCATGGCGAGCAGATCGAGGACGGTCGGCAGCTCGACGAGGATGGCCTTGCGGCGCCGGGCGATGCGGCGCTCCAACAGCCAGTCCGGCTGGAGGAAACCGAGCACAAACCCCAGCAGCCAGATCCAGACCGGCCATGGTCCGAACGGATGCAGGCCGGCGAGATTCATCGCCGGGGAGAACGCGAAGAAGAGGAGTCCGATGGTCAGCTTCTGGCCGAAGAACTGCGCCGGCGTCGTACCGGGCCAGCCCGTCGCGAGCCGCCGTTCGAGGTCGGGCGATGCTACGCCAACCCGCGAGAGCAACCGCCTGAGAAGGTCGCCGGTGTCCTCGATGATTGGGCGGAGGACGCGCTCCAGCGTCGCCCACGCGAACACCGCGGGTCCCTGGTTCCGTTGCGCTGCCTCGAGTTCCATGCGGCCCTGCGCGGAGAGGCGGCGGAGCTGTGTCGCGAGGTCCGGGCGGCGCTGCATCCACGGCAGGCTGGTAGCAACGAGCCACAGCCCGGCGCCGAATAGGGCTGCAAGGGCGAATGGCGCGATCACTGCAGCACCCGCTCTTCCAGCGGCAGGCGGGTCGCGCGCAGCATGCCTGCGTAGCCGACGGCCACGCTCACGAGGCAGAGCGCGAGGATCGCCTGCCCGTTCGCCGACGAGAACACGTCGAGGTAATCCGGGTTGAGCCCGCGAACGGCCAGGATCAGGGCCAGTGGCAACGCCGCGATGATGCGGGCTGAGAGGACGTTCTTTGCCTGGTGCGCGCGCAGCTCGCGTTCGAGGTTGATCGACTGGCGGACTGAGCGACTGAGGCTGTCGAGGACGGTGCTCAGGTTGCGACCGCCGACGCGGTGCGACATCACCAGCGTGGCGCCGACGGTATCGAACACCGGGTCGGCCAGCTGCTCGCGGGCCCGCCTGATGCCTTCCTGGAAGCCGCCGATCCGAATCTCGCGTGCCAGGTCGCTAAAGGTGGGCCGGAGGATTTCCGGGCCGTTCCGGGCCAACGAAAGCACGGCTTCCTCGACGCTCATGCCCGTGCGCACAGCTGCCCGCAGCGCGTCCACCGCGTCGGCGAGGGCGAGTTGCACGGCCTCGCGGCGCCGCTCGTGACGAGTGTGGAAATACCAGCCGGGCAAGAGGAGGCCGACCGCAAAGGCCGCCGTGCTGACCGCCGGCCAGCCCAATGCGAACTGCACAAACTGCGCAAGCGCGGCGCCGGTAAGGACGCTCAGGACCACGAACTCCCGGGGCGCGACCTCGGTCACGCCGTTGTGCCGCAGGTACGCCTCAAGCCGCGCCACGAGCGTCGGGCGGCTCGCAGTCTTCGGCGGCGCCCACCGCTCCGTGGACGACATGAAGATGAGCAGAACGCCCGCAGCGAATGTCAGTGACAGGATCAGCGGCACGCGGAGCCTCCCTTCACGCCGATGCTGGCGCCGACGAGTCCAAACGCAGTCCAACCTGCCGCACTCATCGCTCCAACCTCCGCCCGTTCCGCTCCAATTCCCTGTGCGGCGTCACGGAATCGGCCTCCATGCGGTCCCACGGGAACGTTCCGCCCTGGAGCTGGCTGGCGAACCGCGGACGAATGCCGCTCCACCGCAATGCGCCATCGGACCAGGTGAAGAGGTCGGTGCCCGCCACCGTGTCCCCTTCGAGACCGGTGACTTCGTAGATGTTCGTGACGACGCGGCGGTCACTCGCGGGCTCGAGGCGGAGGTGGACGACGAGGTTGAGCGCTTCCGCGATCATCTCGGTCACGGCCTCGGCCGGCAGCGACTCATCGGCCATCATGGCGTACATCCGGAGCTTCGAGAGGGCCTGTCGAGGTCCGTTGGCATGGATGGTGCACATTGAACCGTCGTGGCCGCTGTTCATCGCTGAGAGCATGTCCAGCGCCTCGGCGCCCCGGACCTCGCCGACGACGATCCGCGTCGGCCGCATGCGCAGGGCGTTCTTCACGAGGCTGCGAATCGGGAAGGCGCCGACGCCCTCGACGTTGGGCAGGCGGGACTGGAGCGCGACGCAGTCCGGCAGCATCGATTCGAGCTGGAGCTCGCCCGTCTCCTCGATGGTTACCAGGCGCTCATCGCCGCCCGCGATGGACGCTCCCAGCGCGTTCAGGCAGGTCGTCTTGCCGCTGCCGGTGCCGCCGGAGATCAGCATGTTCAGCCCGGCCTGGACGGCAGCTTCAAGGAACGTCGCGGCCTCCGGACTGAGCGTGCCGAGGGCGACAAGGTCATCCAACGTCCGAGCACGCAGCAGGAACTTCCGCACCGTCACGTGAGTCCAGCGCGACGTCAGCGGCGGGATCACCGCGTTCAGACGAGAACCGTCAGGCAGGCGGGCATCGACGAGTGGGCTGGTCTCATCGAGCCGCCGTCCAAGGCGTCCGACTGCGCGCCGCACGATCCGAAGCAGGTCCGCGTCGTCCTCGAAGAACACGTCCGTGAGGCGCTTTCGCCCGTGCTGGATGGCGAAGACGCGGTGCGGGCCGTTGACGATGATCTCCTCGATCGCCGGGTCATCGAGCAGCGGTTGCAGCGGACCGAGGCCAAGGATCTCATCGACCAGCCGCTGCGTGACACCGTCCCGATCGGTAATTGGGCCGTCCCCGACCGCAACGGCACGGTGGCTCGCAGCTTCAACGAGACCGCGGACGACCTCCCGGATGCGCTCTGCCTCGACGGCATCCGGCTCGACGAGTGCGTCGAGGTCCATGACCTTGCGAAGCTCTTCGCGGACCTCCTCGCGGAGCGCGCTTTCGACGGTGACGGTTGGTGCGACAGCCATGGGTCACTGCCTCGCTTCCGCTGCTCGCCGTCGCCAGCGAGAACGTGGCGCTGCGTCTGATTGCCGTTCCTCGGGGGAGACGGGTGGCCGTGTCAGTTCGTCTGCCAGGGCAGCCACCTGCCGCACGGCTGAGCCGCCGACAGCGGTAAGCGGCACTTGCTCGCGAGCCGCCCGCATCGCTGCCTTGCGGTCGTCCGGGACCGTCGCGATTACCCGGATACCGAGCGCCCGCTCGACTTCGGTTGCCCCATACGCGTGCCGACCCGCGTGCCGATTGATGACGAGTGCCATGCGTTCGCGCGGCAGTCCAAGCGACTCCTGCAGGTGCCGAAGGCAGTGGCGGGTGTTCCAGAGCCCGGTGAGGTCCGCTGTCGTGACAACGAGCACTTGGTCGGCAGTGCGAACAGCGGCGTTGGCGGCATCCGACGCTACGCCCGGAAGCGACTGGCCGACATCGACGACCGTGAACTGAAAACGCGTCTGTAGTATCCCGACAGCCGTAATAAGCTGCTCCGGAGTCACCCGATCACGCATCTCCGGACGTTCGATTCCGGCCAGGACGCTGAAGCTGCTCGCCTCCTGCAACTCGGAGCCGACTACGTCGTCGGTTGCGGGGCCGACCGTCAGCCCTATCAGCCCGCGCCGAGGGTCGAGGTCGAGATGAGGCGCGACGCCACCACCGCGCAGGTCTGCGTCGACCAGCACGACACGGCTGCCTTGGTGGTTAAGCGCCGCCGCCAGACCGATAGCCATCGTGGTCGTTCCAGGAGCACCCTTGCCACTGACCAGTGCGAGAACCTGTCCACCATGAGCCAGCGGTGCACGTGCTTCCTCCGACGGGCGTTCCATGGCTGGAGTCGCCTCCTGGATCACACCGCGCTCAATCGCCCCACGCATCGCACTGACGATATCGGCGCCGTTGCTGGCAGCCGGCACGAGATAGGCAAGGCCCTGGAAGTGGGTGATCTCGGAAGGCCCGACCAGCAGAACCAGCGGCGTACCGCTGTTACGGACGACTTCCAGTGACTCGAAGGTAAGCCGGTGAAGATCAGCGGACGCGAGCACGGCATCGACTTCATTCGCTTGGGCCACGAGCGATGGGCCGTCGAGGCAGCGTCCGGCGACATCGAAGCCGCCGGCGGAGAGCGCGGTCAGCAGCTGCCGTTCGTACACCGGGTTGCGAACGCCGAGGAGGATGCGAGGGCGGGAGCCATTTCCTGATGCCTGCATGACGCAACCCTTCCTCACGGCCCCGCCGAACGGGACAGCAAGACGACAGTCAACTCTGCGTTCACGAGGGCGTTGGTGACGCGTTCGGCCTCACTCCGCGGGATGGCGAGCGTCACGTTGGTGACGTCACCCTCCGCCTGCGTGCCGTCGGCGGAGGTCGAACGCACGATCCCGCGCTCAAGGGCCACATCGAAGACCGCGGCGCGGTCGAGGAGGGTGGTCGTCGTGCTGTCGGGCTCGCCGGCGTTGACTGTCGCCAGGAGGGCCACTTCATCGGTCGGCCTCAGGCCCGCGTAGACGCTGTCCGTTTCGACTGGGATCGTGACCGCTACCTGGTCAGCGTCGAGAGCACTGCCATCGGAGAGGTCGGGCCGCACCAGCATCTCGCCGGCATGGATCGCCGCGCCTGCTGTCCTACCGACCGCCACCTCGAGCTCGGTGTCTTCGAGCGCGAGACTGCCGAGGGCCCCGCTGAGGCTCGCCTCAGACAGGGCGAGGTCGTCGCGCTGGATAACGTGGCCGGGCGGGATGTCACGCGCCGCCACGACAACCATCGTCGTGTCGGTGGCGCCCCGCCACAGGACCAGACCCCCTGCTAACGAGACACCGACCAGCGCGATACCAACGACCATGCGTCGGTCGACGCGGAACGGAAGCGCTGAGTTTGCCCGGCTCCGTACGCCGGGCACGGCTGCCATGGATCCGACTCCGTCTGCATACCCATCACCTCATGCGAGGACGTTCATCCGGGGGCGCCGGAGCGGCAGAATGCCATAACGCGAGCCGCCTAGTGCAAGCGCTGCGTGGGGTTTGAGCGTGGAGGAGAGGCGGGCAGGTAAGAATTTACGGTCCTTCAACAGGCCTGCCGCTGGCGTTTTGCATGGGTTAAGGCTGGTAGGATGGTCCCGCACGGTTGCGCTTTCTTGCTCGTGCTGAACCGCGGTGAGCTGAACGTGTCGGCGACATCGCGGGATTAAGTACCCCGAGGCTGTGACGAACCGCGCTAAGCGGTCACTGGAGGCAGTCGAACGTAGGCAGGCACTCACATTGCTCCTTCGGCGCGGCGCCGCACTCCGAGCAGCGAGAGCGTGAGCACGAGCCGCCTCGCACCATCGCCCCCGCGTCAACGAAAACCTTGCCGCTCCGAGTGGGACCTTTCGGGTCTCGATGCACCCACTGCTGAGCGTCGGTATGCCGCTACCGCAACGCCGCTGGCAGAACAGCTTGCCGCGCTCGATGAACTTGTCGAGCGATGCATCGCGAGTGGTGCACGTGCCGTCGGGCCTTTGCACGAAGACTTCCGATGAGAGCCGGTGACGGCAAACGAGATTGCCGTCGCGATCGACCGCCAGGTATGCCTGCGCGTATGAACCCTTTTGGCGCCC
>WBZP01000745.1_pt1 | contig 42429 bp, 41 predicted proteins | sample 5204301 | NCBI WGS metagenome assembly WBZP01 (sample SAMN12412401, study PRJNA552823) | activated sludge metagenome | isolation source: activated sludge from nitrification reactor of wastewater treatment plant... | place: USA: Pennsylvania | collected 2017
CTTCGCGATCGTGTCGGGTTTGACCGGACGGACAATCTCGTGGCCCTCCTTGAAAGCCACTGACACGGGCGAACAGCCGGTCGCTTGCGCGCCGTACACCTTGTAAGGCTTGTCTTCCACGAGCCCCAAGGCGATCAACTCTTGGAAAGCCTTGTCGACCTTGGTCAACTGTGAGCCGCTGGCCACCGGGATCACGATCTGGTCGGGCAGGCGCCAACCCAATTGCTCGGCGATTTCGTAGCCGAGGGTCTTGGAGCCTTCTGCGTAGTAGGGCCGCACGTTGACATTGACGAAGGCCCAGCCGTCTTCTTCGCCAGCGATTTCGGAGGCGAGTTTGTTGACATCGTCGTAGTTGCCTTCAACTGCTACGAGAGAGTCGGTGTAGACAGCCGAGTTGACCTGCTTGGGCTTCTCGAGGTTGGACGGGATGAATACGACGGTCTTGAGCCCTGCCCGTGCTCCTGCTGCAGCAACTGCATTGGCGAGATTGCCGGTGGAGGGGCAGGCAAAGACCTTGCTGTGGAACTCACGGGCGGCGCTAAGCGCGCAAGCAACGACACGGTCCTTGAAGGAGTTGGTGGGATTTGTGGAGTCATCTTTGACCCAGAGTTTGTCGATGCCAAGCGCATTGCCCAAGTTGTTGGCCTGCAAGAGGCGGGTGAAGCCGGGCTCCATGTTGGGGCTGTCTTCGATATCGCTAGGCACTGGCAAGAGAGATTTGTAGCGCCAGATATTGCGGGGGCCAGACTCAATCTCAGCACGGGTGATCCGCGGGAAGTAGTAGGCGATTTCGAGAGGTCCGAAACACTCCGGACAGGCGTAGTAGGGGCCAAGGTCGACCTTGGTGCCGCACTCGCGACAGCTCAAGGCGGTCGCGTTGCCGAATGCGCCGGCGCGAATGACGGTGCCGTTTGCCAGTTCAGTGCTCAAGGAGGCCTCCTTCTCATCTTCCCTGCACCGACTCTCGACACAGGACGGACTTGGCACCACACCAATGAATCTGTCCTCGCCCTCACGGGCTGCAGATCAGAGGCTCAATGGCGGTTGCCGGGGCTTCAACGGGCCGTATCCCTCTGCCCCTCTCGATGAGCTGAGTCAATAGTAGGGAGAAAAGAGTCATTCAGACAGCCGAAATCTCAATACATGAGATATCAGTCTATATGTTGAGACTAGAAGTCGGCTCTCAGCGCTTCAACCGACAACTTCGCTAAGAACTCAACGACTCCCGACGGGCCCGGCACAGCCACGTCGGCAAGCGCCATCAGCGCCGACTCCTCGCCAGACTCGGAAGTGACCAACAAGGTCGCCAGCCCCTGCTCCCTCAACGCCCGCACCGCTTCAAATGCGGCCAAGTCGCCCAGGTCATCGCCGATGAAGCAGAAGCCGTGTACGCCGTCTTGCTCGGCAAGCGCGTGGACCACCAACCCCTTGTCCATCTCGGCCAAGCGGATCTCGACCACTCTGCGACCCGGTTCGACATCCAATCCGTGCGCCGAAGCCGCATTGGCCAAGACGGGCAGGAGGCGCGCATATGACTCCTCCGGGTCAGCGCACCGACGCGTGTGCACTGCTACTGCCAAGCCTTTGTCCTCGACCCAGGCGTCGGGCGTGCGCGCTTCAGCCAAGAGGCGAGGCAACTCGGCGATGAAGCCAGCCAACCCCGCAGGGGGCGCGCTTGAGCGGATCTCTTTGTCGGTCGAGCTCCACTGCTGAGCGCCATAGTGCCCAAAGACCCGCAGTTCCCCACCAATCGCAGTGATCTGTTGCCCGATCGCTTCGAGGCCACCCAATCGCAGTACTTGATCGACCGGACGGCCGGTGATCACCGAGATGACCTGGAATGATTTGGCCAGTTCCAGGAGTACGCCGGGAGCCTGCGGGTGGATCGTGGCCTTCTCTGGATCAGCCACGATCGGCGCGAGAGTCCCGTCGAAATCCAGGCCGATCATCACGTTTGGAGCAGCCGCGATGAACTCGTCATAGCGCTCTTCTGCTCGATCGGTGAGGAACTCCATGAATGGCATCGTGCCAACGAATCCACTCGAAGGCCACTTCACCGACTCAGTGATAGTCGGCAGTCAGCACTACGGTGAGGCGATCGAGGCGCATTGGGGCAACCGCAGGCTTGGCCTTCTTGATGCCCAGGTCAGTCGCCAAAGCTTGCGCGGCCGGCTGCATTCCTGGCGGGAAATAGACGGCTGTGTTGTCAACGGTGCCATACCAGTTGTCTGTGCCCACGACATTCCAGCCAGCCATCTCGGCCTTCTTGGCTGTGGCAGCCGCCAATCCCTTGACCCGGGAGTTGTTGAAGATCTCTACGAGGGTCTGGCCTCGGCGCACCTTCGGGACCATCGGCTCAGCACTGGGGCTGCTGGTCGGCGAAGCCGAAGCCTCCACCTTTGCAACCGTTGCGGCCTTGTTGACCGGGCTATCGGTGCGTTGAGAGATGAACAACAAGCCCGCGAGAGCAAGCAAAGACACGGTGAAGGCCAACAGCCGTGAGGACATCACATAGCCCAGATCATTGCGTCTAGCCAATCTCATGGAATCCCCTCGCAGACTGCTCAACCCCGGACGCGATCAGTCGGTGAGTTCGATACCCAAACGGCGTGCCGAGCGGGCTCGTTGGCGGCGCTCACGCAGCCTGCAAAGGCGGCGAATCAGGAGCGGGTCATAGGCCAGCGCATCTGGGTTGTCCAACAGGGCGTTGAGGATTTGGTAATAGCGGGTTGAGGACAAGTCGAAGGTCTCGCGGATGGCCGCTTCCTTCGCGCCCCCCAGGCGCCACCAATCGCGTTCGAAGTCGATGATCGCCAAGTCGCGTGCCGACAACTGACCAGCGGCCAATCCTTCGGGAGCGTCCAACTTTCCTTTGGGTGAGCGCACCTTCTGGGTCGCTTCTTTGGACTCCAGCGTCTGGGTTGCCACCATGTGCATCCGACCCTTCAAAGTTGTGGTCACCTCGTTCGCAGCCCAGCATAGGTGACAAACCACAACGATGTCATTTGAGTCTCGGCGTGGCGCCTGGACACGCCGCATTCATCCTCTCTCCAGTCACACCGGTTTACGTTTGTCACATGAGCACCAGCAACGGCCCCTCCGACGTTTCCTTCGGCTGGGGCATTTTGGGGCCCGGCAGGATCGCTGAAAAGTTCTGTGCTGATCTGGCACTGGTCCCCGGAGCGCGCCTAGCCGCAGTGGGCTCCCGGTCGAGTGAGCGAGCCGAGGCATTCAGCGCTCGGCATGGCGGTCGAGCCCACGCCAGCTATGCGGCCTTGGTTGAAGACCCAGAGGTCGACATCGTGTATGTCGCATCGCCACACTCGCTGCACTTCTCCCACGCCGCGATGGCTCTCGAGGCAGGCAAGGCCGTGCTTTGCGAGAAGCCACTGACTCTCGACGTCGAGGCCGCAAAGGCTCTCTTCGAACTTGCCGACCGGCACTCCGGCTTCTTGATGGAAGCAATGTGGATGACTTGCAACCCGCTGATCCACAAGGTGCGCCGCCTCTTGGGACAGGAGTCCTACGGAAGTCCAAAGCAAGTGCATGCCGACCTGGGTTTCGTGGCCGCTCACGACCCAGCCGACCGACTCTGGGACTCCCAACTTGGCGCAAGCGTGTTGCTCGACATGGGCATCTACCCGCTCACCTTCGCGCACCTACTCCTGGGTCCACCCCAAAGCCTGGCCGCATCGGCACATGTGGTCGATGGGGTAGATGCGAACTTGGCTATTTCGGGCAGCTATCCAAATGGTGCCGTGGCGGCGCTCACCTCATCGATGACCTGTCAATCCCCACGCACTGCCAGTGTGTCCACCGAGATCGGGCGTTTCGATTTCGCCAGGAACTTCCATCGCCCAACCTCCGTGCAGTGGACTTCCTACTGGGAGCCCGAAGGCCAGACCACCACGATCGTGGCTGATGAACCCATCATCGGCTTGGGCTATGGCAACGAGATTGCTGAAATACAGCGCTGCTTGCGCGCGGGATTGCGCGAGAGCCCACTCGTGCCGCGCGCCCAGACGATCGCCGTACTCGAGCAGATGGATCTGATCGGATCACAGCTCGGGGTAAGCCATTCAAAGACCTAAGCGTCGGTACGACGTATTAGGGTGCATGTGTGAGCCCGCGCAAGCCAACCCAAGGCAGCTCAGACCTCATCGTGGTGGCAAATCGCCTCCCACTGGATCGAGTGGTGCTTCCTGGCGGCCAGACCACTTGGCGCACCGCACCAGGTGGCCTGGTCACCGCATTGGAGCCGGTCATGCGGGCCAACAAGGGGGCCTGGATCGGGTGGCCTGGAGACACCGGTGAGACAGTCAAGCCATTCACCGACAACGGCCTCACCTTGGTGCCGATCGGGATTTCGCAAAACGAATACACCGAGTACTACGAAGGCTTCTGCAATGCCACGCTGTGGCCGCTCTATCACGATGTGGTGGCCAAGCCTGAGTTCCACCGCGAGTGGTGGGATGCCTATATCGACGTCAACGAGCGCTTTGCCCACGCAGCCGCCAAGCAGGCCGCGCCCGGCGCCACCGTGTGGGTGCATGACTACCAACTCCAGTTGGTGCCCCAGATGCTGCGTGAGTTGCGCCCCGATCTCCAAATCGGCTTCTTCTTGCACATCCCCTTCCCGCCAGTGGAGCTCTTCTCTCAACTACCTTGGCGCCGCCAACTCCTGGAGGGGCTCCTCGGCGCAGACCTGGTCGGCTTCCAACTCCCCGGCGCCGCTGGCAACTTCATCCGGCTGGTGCGCCAACGGGTCGGCCACAAGACCCACCGCGACCAGGTCTACTTGCCTGATGGGCGCGTCGTACGAGCCGCGGCCTTCCCGATCTCGATAGATACCAAGGCTTTCGAGGAATTGGCTGGCTCAGAGCCAGTGGAACGCCGAGCCAAACAGATCCGCGACGACCTCGGCAACCCAGCAAAAATCTTCTTGGGCGTCGACCGACTCGACTACACCAAAGGCATCTATGCCAGGTTGCGCGCCTTCAGCGAGCTGATCGCCAATGGAGATCTCTCCGTCGAAGACGCGGTCTTCTTGCAGGTGGCCACTCCCTCTCGCGAACAGGTCGAGCAATACCGGCTGCTTCGCAATGACATCGACCAACTTGTCGGGAGGATAAACGGCGATCTCGGCCGGATCGGTCGACCAGTGATCTCCTATCTGCACTCATCCTTCCCCCGCCAGGAGATGGCTGCTCTCTATCGTGCCGCAGACATCATGGTGGTGACTCCGTTCCGTGATGGCATGAATCTCGTCGCCAAGGAGTACGTCGCCTGCCGGCTCGACGGAGATGGCGCCCTGGTGCTGTCTGAGTTTGCCGGCGCTGCCGAGGAGTTGAAGCAGTCTTATCTGATCAATCCCTACGACATCAACGGCATGAAGGCCACGATGTTGCAGGCCTACCACGCCGAGCCCAAGGAGTTGGGGCGCAGGATGCGGGCCATGCGCAAGCAGGTGAGTGAGCATGATGTCGCCTTCTGGGCGCAATCCTTCCTGGACTCTCTTGCCGAGGCGGGCGCGGCTCACCACGACAAGAAGACCCGGCCTGCGCTCAAGACCTGATCACGACCTGCCCCGGTCACTTTCTGGCCCGGCCACTATTTGGCCTGCTCAGTTCCAGTCATCAAATCCGTGATCTGTGCCGCCAAGTCCGGGCCCAACCGACCCCATTCCGGTCGATATCCATAGACCTCCCCTACCGACATCGCATTGAAGTCTCCGTTGAGCACCTCAACGTCACTAGGGGTGATCAGTCCAGGGTGGGCAACACCTATTGCCTCGACCACCTTTACCAATTCCTTGCGGAACTCTCGCAGATAACTGGCGCATCGCTCCCCCTTGGAGATGGGTTCGAGGCCGTGCGCAAGCCAAGGGTCCTGAGTCGCCACACCAGTCGGGCATCGGTCGGTGTGGCACTTCTGGCTCTGGATGCAGCCAATCGCCATCATGGCCTCGCGCGCCACATTGACGCTGTCGACGCCCAGTGCAAACGCAACTGCGGCATTCTCGATCAGACCGAGCTTGCCTGAGCCCACGAAGTACACGTCATCGGTCAGGCCAGCCTCCGCGAAGATCGAGTAGACCCGCGAGAAGCCCAGCCTGAAGGGCAAGGCCACCGAGTCGGCAAACACAGGCGGGGCGGCCCCTGTGCCGCCTTCGCCACCATCGATGGTGATGAAGTCGACTCCACGATTGCGCGATTGCATCAACACAGCCAGATAGTGCCAAAAGCTCAAGTCCCCAACAGCCGACTTGATCCCGACTGGCAGCCCAGTCTCCTGAGCCACCGCCTCCACAAAGTCCAACAAACTGTCTTCGTTGCCAAAGGCCAAATGGCGAGCCGGGCTCAGACAATCGACCCCTTGCTCAATGCCTCGGATCCTCGCGATCTCCGCACTGACCTTGGCGCCCGGCAACATGCCCCCAAGCCCTGGTTTTGCGCCCTGGCTCAACTTGATCTCGATGGCTCGCACGGGAGCCGAATCCACCACCTCCTTCAACTTGCTCATCGAAAAGTTGCCGGCCACATCGCGGCAGCCGAAGTACGCCGTACCGATCTGGAAGACCAGGTCAGCACCCTGCTTGTGATGCTCGGACAGGCTGCCCTCACCCGTGTTGTGCCAACAATCCGCATCTCGAGCCCCGCGGTTCAAAGCCTCGATCGCGGCTCCTGACATCGAGCCAAACGAGGTACCCGAGATGTTGATCACCGATCGCGGGCGGAAGGCCTTGGCCCGGCCGCGCGCAGCGCCCATCACCTTGGCTGCGGGCAACCCAGTATCGATCGCATGATCGTGTGGCACGGACTCGGGGAAGGCCCGGTGTTTGATGATCGGATAGCCCATCGTGTGCTCGATGTTGTTGTCGGTGCCGAAGCCTTGATAGTTGTTGACGCCCTTTGACGACTCGTAGATCCAGTCGCGCTGATCCCGGGTGAAGGGCCGCTCTTCGTCATTGCTGGTCACGATGTATTGCCGCAGCTCCGGTCCGATCCGCTCGAGCAGATAGCGCGCATTTGCGATCACCGGGTAGTTGCGCCGCAGCGCGTGTTGGGTCTGGGTCAGATCACGGACAGCCAGAGCGCCAACACCGACGAAGGCCAATCCCAAAGCACGCTTGAGTCTCATACCATCATCAAAGCCACCCGACCAGCCCTTGGCAACGAGATGAGCGGCACGGCGCGAAGATCCTGATCACTGGTAATTTCGCTCTCATGGATCTGATCCCAAAGCCGGAGCAGGTCGTATCTGCCGCTGGCAATGTCTTTCACAAGCTCTTGTACGGCGGGGTGGCCGACCTACGCCTGATGCCACGCACCCTCATCGACGAAGGTGAGCACCGCGAGCTCTATCACTACCGCCCGCAGAAGGGCGTCCAAAACGATGGCCCTCCCATTTTGCTGGTGCCACCATTGGCTGCCCCTGCACTCTGCTATGACCTGCGGCGCGGCTGCTCACTGGTGGAGCATCTCGTCCAGCGCGGCCACTCGACCTACTTGGTCGACTACGGTCAGATCTCCTTCTCCAGCCGCAACATGGGCATCGAGCATTGGGTGCAAGACGTCGTACCCGAGGCGATCCGTGCTGTGCACGTGCACAGCGGCAATCGCCCGGTGCATGTGGTCGGCTGGAGCCTGGGTGGCATCTTCGCGATCCTGACCGCCGCTGATCAGCACGATCTCCCGATCGCCTCAATCACCGTGGTGGGCTCGCCATTCGACGTACGCGAAGTGCCCCTGGTGGCACCCTTCCGCCCTCTGCTGAAGTACGACGGAGGGTTGTTCACCCAGGCCTATCGGGTGCTGGGCGGCGCCCCGAAGCCGCTTGTGCGCAGAGCATTCAAGCTCTCCAGCGGCAGCAAGATGATCACCAAACCGCTGGCACAACTGACCAATCTCGACGACACGGAGTTTTTGGCGCAGATCGAAGCCGTGGATCGCTTTACCAAGAACATGGTCGCCTACCCCGGCAGATCATTTGGGCAGCTCTATCACCGGATGGTCAAGCAGAACGATCTGGTCAAGGGCAAGCTCCAACTCAGTGACCATGAAGTCGATGTCACCGACATTCGTCTACCAGTGCTGATCTTCGCGGGAAACACCGACGGCATCGCCCCCATCAAGGCCGTAAAGGCTCTCGTGCCCTTGCTCAAGAAGGCGAAGGAAGTGCGCTTCGAGATCGTGCCCGGCGGCCACCTTGGCATGCTCACGGGCCGCGCATCACGCACTACGACATGGGTGGTGATGGATGAATGGTTCGAGAAGTACTCCTCCAATGAGCTCCCACCTGCCAGGCCCGTGAAGAAGCCGGCCGCAACGAAGGCCAAGGCCAAGAAGGCTCCGCCAAAGAAATCGGCCACCAAGAAGGCCGCCCCAATGAAGTCGGCCACCAAGAAGGCTGCACCAAAGAAGAGCTCCGGACAGGCCAGCACAGCCAAGATCGGGTCCAATCCCGAGCGTCGCTTCAGCTCATCCGCATCGCGCGAACTGGGCGCAGCCAAGCCCGCGAAGTCGGACTGATTCGTCGTACGCATGCCAGCAGACAGCGCGCTCGAAGGTTTGGTTGAGCAGGGTCTGATGGCTGCAGACTGGGCGCAGGCGCTGGCACCGGTCGACGCCACCATCGCTGAGATGGGTGACTTCCTGCGCGGCGAATTGGCCAAAGGCCGTGGCTATCTGCCTGAGGGTACGGCGATCTTCAACGCCTTCCGGCAACCTTTGTCCGGCGTACGGGTGCTGATCGTGGGGCAGGATCCCTATCCGACACCAGGGCATGCGATGGGTCTGAGCTTTTCGGTGCGCCCCGAGGTCCGGCCGCTGCCCCGGAGCCTGATCAATGTCTTCACGGAGTTGATGGATGACACCGGCGCACCCAGGCCCGCGACAGGAGACCTGTCGACGTGGGCCGATCAGGGCGTGATGCTCCTAAACCGCTGTTTGAGCGTGGCTCCAGGGCAGGCTGGCTCGCACCGAGGCCAAGGTTGGGAGCAGGTCACCGACCAGGCGATCACGGCCTTGACTGCGCGTGGCGGCCCGATGGTGGCCATCTTGTGGGGCCGAGATGCGCAGTCACTGAAGTCGAGACTGGGAGCGACGCCAACCATCGAGTCGGCTCATCCCAGCCCCTTGAGCGCTCATCGCGGATTCTTCGGATCCAAGCCCTTCACCCGGGCCAACGCTCTCTTGGTCAGCCAAGGCGCCCAGCCCGTTGACTGGGCGCTCCCGACAAACTAGGCAGCAGCCTCGGGGGTCTTGGACTCACGACCAGCCATCACCGCGGCCATGGCTGCGGCACCGAAGATGACCAGTGCGATCACGCCGTGCAAGGCACCGAGCCAGTGCATCTTTGCCCCCATCTCGCCGAGCCCGATCTGCACGATGACCAACAGCACCAGCGCTGCGCCGTACTTGATCGACACCGACGACTTCGCCAAGAAGGCCAGCACAAGCATCACCACCACTGCCACCGGCAAAGCCATCATCCCGGTGATCTCATGGATCTTCGAAGCCGTGGCATTGCCGTGGGCAAACGATGAATAGCCGATCGTGCCTGCCTGCACCAAGACGAGCAACGCAGCAATCCGACCGAGCATCTTATAGGCGGTGATCATCAATAGTCTTTCTCTGGGGAAGTTGGAAGGGACTAACGAATGCCGAGCTTACGCATCCAAGCCAAACCCTTGACGGTCTGCTTGACGTGGTCGTCGTAGTTGGCATCGCGCGGGGGCGACATGACCTGCTTCTTGAGCATGGCGATGTTGACTGCGTCGGTGTATTTCAACAGGCCTTGGTCGCCATGGCGGGCGCCGACACCCGACTGCTTGACGCCACCGGACGGCGTGCCCTTGGCTGCATATGCCGCAGCCAGCCCGTCGTTGATGTTGACATTGCCCGACTGGATCCGCTCAGCCACCTTGTAGGCCGCGTCGAGATCGCTGCCCCACACGCTGGCGTTGAGTCCGTAGTCAGTGCTGTTGGCAATCCGGATCGCATCTTCGACGTCTGAATATCGATGTACGCCGACCACTGGCCCGAAGGTCTCGGTGCAGCCAGCCATCATTTCGGTGGTGACACCCTCCAAGATGGTCGGCTCGTAGAAGGCCGGCCCGATGTCGGGACGCGCCTTGCCGCCGGTGAGCACCTTGGCGCCCTTGGCGACGGCGTCATCAACATGGGCAGCAACCCGCTCCATGTGGTCGCGCGAGATCAACGACCCGATGTGCGGCTCGAAGTCATAGCGGGCATCGATCTTGAGCTCCTTGGTCGCCTGCACGAAGCGCGGCACGAACTCGTCGTAGATCGAGTCATGGATGTACATCCGCTCAACGGCCATGCAGATCTGGCCGGTGTTGCCGAAGCAGGCAAACAGCGAGCCCTCGACGGTCTCCTCGATATTTGCATCCGGGAGGACGATCATGGGGTTCTTGCCACCGAGCTCGAGGCAGCAGCCGATCAGATTCTTGCCGGCCTGGGCCCCGATAACTCGCCCCGTCGCGGTCGAACCGGTGAACATCACGTAGTTGGCGTTGTCGATGAAGGTCGGGCCGATGTCTGGGCCTTCGCCGCAGACGACCTGGAAGAGACCCTCGGGCAGTCCTGCCTTGTAGAGCAGGTCGATGCCGTAGAGCGGTGAGAGCGCGGTCTTGTTGTCTGGCTTGACCACCACGCCATTGCCTGCCATCAGCGCTGGGATCGCATCAGAAAGCCCGGTGGCGAAGGGGAAGTTCCAAGGCCCAATGATGCCGACAACGCCCTTCGGCTGGCGCACCTCGGTCGAGCTGGAAACCACCGGCACGGCACCGGCCCGCTTGACCGGAGCCAGGAGCTTGGGGGCCCGCTTGAGGTAATAGCTGATCACCATCGGCACATCGCAGATCTCGTCGAAGGCCATCCGACGAGCCTTGCCAGACTCGGCCTGGATCAGGTCACTGATGATCAAGGCGTTGTCAAGCACCAATTGGTGAAACTTCTTGAAGACCGCCAGTCGCTTCTTCAAGGGCCACTGCGACCACTCGTGCTGCGCCGCGCGTGCCTTGTCGAAGGCAGCCTCGATATCGGCCGGCTTCGACTGTGGAAGCTCGGTGATCACCTCACCGGTGTACACCTCGGTCAACTTCCAGGTGTTGTCGGTCGAGCCCGAGACCCGACTGGTCAGCCGATCGAGGAGTTCGTCGGTGATGGTGGCGGGCAGGGCCATGGAGTCTCCTAGTTGCCAGCGAGGATCAGGTCGGCGCACTTCTCGCCGATCATGATCGAGGGAGCATTGGTGTTGCCGCCGATGATGGTCGGCATGATCGAGGCATCGGCGACGCGGAGCCCTTCGACGCCGCGCACCTTGAGGTCGGGCCCGACGACGGCTTGCTCATCGACGCCCATCTTGCAGCTGCCGACACCGTGGTACACCGTCGTGGCGCGGTTGAGGATCTCGCTGGGCAAATCGGCGTTGGAGTACTGCGCACCGGGGTGGAGTTCCTTCTTCACGTGTCCACCGAAGATGGGGTTGGCCATGACCTCGCGGATCATCTGACAACCCTCCAGCAGGGTCTGACGATCTTCGGGCTCAGCCAAGTACTTGAAATCGATCAGCGGAGCGGCCTTGGGGTCGGCGCTGCTCAGTCGCACGGTGCCACGGCTGCGCGGGTAGATCAGCGTCGACATCACGGTCACGGCAGGCACGAGATCAACCTTGTGGCGCACGGGAGCATCCTGGTTGGGCGAGGGGTAGGCCCAAGGAAGCACGTGGATCTGCAGGTCAGGCACGTCGGTAGCCAGTGAGGTGCGCACGAAGGCGACCTTCTCGAAGACGCTGTTCTCCAAGAAGGTGCCACCCTTGATGACTTCCTTGGCAACGCCCTTGGCGAAGTACGCCGGGGAGCCGATGTGGGGGCTGTTGTCGACCTGGTAGGTCATCGGCACGAACAAGTGGTCGTGCAGGTTGTCTCCGACCGGCAGATCGGCGACTACGTTGATGCCAAATTGCTTGAGGTGGTCAGCAGGCCCGACGCCGGAGAGCTGGAGGATCTGCGGGGAGCCGAAGACACCTGCAGACAAGATGACTTCCTTGTCGGCGGTGAAGGTCTGGGTGGCACCGCTCTTGTCGGTGACCTCAACTCCGGTGGCCCGACCGTTGTTGATGATGATCTTGTTGACGTGGATCTGGGTGCGCACATCGAGCTGTTGCGGGCTCAGGTCGTGCACATAACCACGGGAGGAGGAATAGCGCAGCCCGTCGTGGATGCTCTGCTGGAAGGCGCTCACGCCCTCCTGCTCGGCTGCGTTGTAGTCCTCAAGGACCTTCACGCCAAGCGTGTCGGCGCAGGCCTGCTCGAAGAGCTGGGCTGCCTCGGTGGGCTGGGTGTGGCGCTGCACCTTGATCGGGCCACCGGAGCCGCGGTAGTCGTTGGCACCGTCTTCGAAGTCCTCGACACGCTTGTAGACCTCGTTGATGGTGTCGGCGTCCCAGCCGGTGTTCCCTTCGGCGGCCCAGGCGTCGTAGTTGGCGCGGTTGCCTCGCACCCAGAGCATGCCGTTGACCGAGCTTGAGCCGCCAAGCACCTTGCCGCGGGTCTGAGGGATCTTGCGGTTGTTGGCGTTCTCCTGAGGGGTGGTGTAGTAGCCCCAGTCGAAGCGCTTCTTGAGCTTGGGCTCGGAGTGCATTGCGCCGATCATGCCGGGCTTCTTGACGAAGAATGACTTGTCGACCTTGCCGCCTTCGAGCAAGATCACGCGGTTTCCTGCTTGGGCCAACCGGGCCGCGACAGCGCAGCCTGCGCTACCGGCACCAATAACGACGTAATCAGCTTGGCTCATTGGAACTTCCTTCTTGGCTAGTCACCTGCGGCGCGGGGCACCCGATCCGGGGACAACTGTAACAAGTTCTAGTTTGTTCGGACAGTTCGAGGATGGTGCAGACTGGACCGCATGGATCGACCCGCGACCCCCCTTCAAGTGCTGTCGCTCCAATCCCATGTCTCCTATGGCCATGTCGGCAATGCCGCGGCCGTTTTCGCGCTTCAAAGACTGGGCGTCGAGGCTTGGCCGATCAACACAGTCCACTTCTCAAATCACACTGGGTACGACGGTTGGCGCGGCACCCGAGCAACCGCGCAAGAGGTGGCCGATCTGGTGCTCGGTGTCTCTGAGCGAGGCCTGCTCTCCCGCCTCGACGCGGTGCTCAGCGGCTATCTGGGCAGTGCGGAGATAGCCGAGGTGGTGGGCGCCTCGGTCACATCGGCGAAGTCAGCCAATCCCCGTGCCAGCTACTGCCTCGATCCGGTGTTGGGTGCGGCTGGGCGCGGCTTGTACGCCGCACCAGACACGGCGGCCGCGATCAAGCACACCCTCGTGCCCGTCGCCGACATCGTCACGCCCAACCAGTTCGAGCTGGAGTACTTGACCGATCACAACACCAGCACCCAAGCAGATTTGCTGGCCGCAGCGGACGAGTTGCGTGGGCGCGGGCCCAGCGCCGTACTCATCACCAGCGTGCACACCGACGACACCCCTCCTGACCACGTGGATGTCTACTGCGTGAGAGATGAAGCCAGTTGGCGAGTGCGTACGCCGAAGCTCGCGATCGCCGTTGGTGGCACGGGCGACGTCGCGACGGCGCTCTTCTTAGGACACTCGCTCGGTGGGGCATCGGCACCTGAATCCCTGACCAAGTCGATCGAGTCTGTCTTCGACCTGCTGGCACACACTGAGGCCGTTGGCGGCGACGAACTCGCACTCGTGGCTGCCCAGCACTGCATCACCAGCCCTGCCGCCAGGTTCGTGGTCAAACAGGTGCGCTGACGTCACGGCCTGCGCGACGCACGACCTATGGATGTGCGGCAGCGCGGCCAGTCCCCTACGATTGCACCGCCGGTCAAGATCGGCATGCCGGTGTAGCTCAGTTGGTAGAGCGCCTCACTTGTAATGAGGATGTCGCGGGTTCGACTCCTGTCACCGGCTCGTGACGCTTCGCCGCATCGGATTGGCGTGTGCCCTGGTTGCTCTTCTTGCGTTGTTCGGCTGTGGTCGCCCTGAGGCCTACAAACCAGTCAACCCCGCAGCCCCCACCACAACCCGGGCTGCCCAGCCAAAACCCAATCTCTTGGTGATCGAGGCTGATGACATGCGGGTCGACGAGTTGGCGTGGATGCCAAACACTCGCAAGTTGCTGCAGAAGACCGGCCTGACCTTCAAGAATTCCTTCGCGCCCTATCCATTGTGCTGCCCTTCACGATCAAGCTTCCTGACCGGCAAATACACCCACAATCACCATGTCTACAGCCACGAGGATCCATTCGGATTCCGGGTTTTCGATGACTCCGACACGATCGCGACGACCCTGCAAGGCGCGGGCTATCGCACGGCTCTGGTCGGCAAATATCTCAATGGCTACGGCGAGCAGGCGCTGAAGAAAACCGGCAAGTCAAGCCTGTACTACGTGCCGCCAGGATGGAGCGATTGGTACGGCGCCTCCGACCACGAGTGGAGCATCTGGGATGACTTCACCGGCGGCACCTACGACTATTTCAACTTGGTCGAAAATATCAATGGCAAGATCGCCGGCTTCCCTGGCCGCTACACCACCGATGTCACTGCGCAGCAGACTCGCAAGCTGATTTCGAAGTACGGCAAATCGCCCAAGCCGTGGTTCATCTGGTGGACTCCCATCGCTCCCCACCACGGCACCCCAATCGAGGGTGATGATCCGGGCCCGGTCAGACGCGACGATGGTCGCGACACCGACTTCGTGACTCCTGCTCGACCCGACCGGGTCAAGGGACTGTTTGACGCGAAGATCAAACACGGCCTCGGCGTGCGCGCTACGGGCCAAACTGAGGCGGATGTGTCAGACAAGCCCCGCTTCCTACACGTGCCTCCACTCAACACAGCTGAGAAAGATGCCTTGCGCACGGTCTCTCGCCAGCGCGCGGAGGCCCTGTATGTGCTGGATCACCAGATCGGACTCACGATCTCGTCGCTGAGCAAGCAGGGTCTTCTGGACTCCACGATCATCATCTTCACTTCTGACAATGGCTACTACTTGGGCGAGCATCGCAAACGTCAGGGGAAGACCGTGCTGCACGAGCCGTCCTTGCGAGTGCCTCTGATCATCGCTGGGGCGAGCATCCCCAATGGAGATCGATATGACCCAGTCGCCACGGTCGATCTTGCTCCAACCCTGGCCAGCTTTGCTGGCACACAGATGCATGAGGCAGACGGCATGGCCTTGAATGATCTGATCACTCACGGAGACCGGGGCTGGACTCGCGCCATGATCACCGAATCGATGCTGCCAGACGAGCGCTATTCCAAGACCCACCATGCTCTGGGAAAGCAACCGCTCAACAGCAGAGGGATTCGCTTAGGACAGTGGAAGCTGACCCGATATTCAGTCAGATACGAGCAGGAACTCTACGATCTGGCCAGCGACCCTTTGGAGTTGAGCAGTCTGCACAAATCACCTGCTGCGGCTGGCACCTTGGCCCAGTTGAAGGCTCTGCAGAAGGCATATCAAGACTGCAAGGGAGCCGACTGTCTGCGTCCGATCCCGGCGAAGTGGCAGCTGACCCCAGCGCAGGTCAAGAAGATCACCGACGCACAGCAAGAAGTCACCGCGAAGTACTACGGCCAGATTCGGGCCAAATAGCGGGAATCAATCCGCCCATGGCTTGGTTGTGGAGCCCGTGACCAGTGACGCACTCAAAATCGCAATCATCGTTGGCTCGACCCGCCCCGGCCGGATCGGAGCATCCGTGGCCCAGTGGGTGTCTGAGCAGGCTCAGGGGCGATCTGCCGCCTATGACTTGGTCGACCTGGCTGACTTTGACCTTGACCTGCTCAATGAGCCGACCGTCCCGGGCGCGGCTGGCGGTGTCTATGAAAACCCGAAGACCACACGCTGGTCTGAGGCGATCCAGGAGTACGACGGTTTCGTCTTCGTCACTCCCGAGTACAACCACGGAGTGCCTGCTGCGCTGAAGAATGCCGTCGACGTGCTCTATCCCGAGTGGAACAACAAGGGTGCCGCCTTGGTGTCGTACGGCGCTGATGCCGGCGTGCGTGCCGTGGAGCAGTGGCGTCAGATCTTGGCCAATGTCTTCCTGCACGTCACCCGCGGGCAGATGAGCATCCGCACCTTCGAGGAGTTCGAGGATGGGCGGTTCGTGCCCGCTCCGAGACGTCCGGAGCAGATCCACGCACTCCTTGACCAACTTGAGGCCCTAACTGCAGCGGTCAAGTCGCTGCGGTGAGGGCCTCAGTCAGTGGCTATCTGAGTTAGTCGCGATCGACGTTGACGACCTTGCCCGTCGTGGCGTCGACGGAGACCTCGGTGTCTTGCCCGCCATCGTTGAACTCCACCGACCAGACCAACGTGGTGGCGCGATGGCGGCTGAGCTCTGCGTGGGTCACCAAGCCAACGACTTCCTTGGCAGCGGTGGTGATTGCGTCGCTCATTGGCACTGTCGCTGCTGCCACCCGGCGGGCATCGTCCAGATCGATCCGGCCATCTTGACGCTTCTTGGTGATCTCTGTGCCCTTGGCATTGACCCGGACCTCAGTGACCTGATCATTGACGACCACATCGATGTCCCAGCCGGACTTGCCTTCCTCGTCCAACTCGAAGGCCTTGCCACCGACTTCACTCTCAGCCAAGGTGACTGCCGCAATGGCGTCCTTCACCGATGACTTGCTGTCTGCGGAGGTGACCGAGTCATTGCCACACGCGGTCAAGCTGAGCATGGCGAACGGAATGGCCATCGCGATCGCTGCTGCTCTCAAGTTCGTCTTCATGCCCAAAAGCTATCAACCCCCTGGGGGGCGATGACTACTTCCCGTGTCGTTTCTCGGCGATTGCGTAGAGGGCCACACTCGCAGCAACGCCAGCGTTGAGCGACTCCAAGCTGTTGACCATCGGGATTGAGATCAGTTGGTCGCAGGTTTCACTGACCAGTCGCGACAGGCCACCGCCCTCAGCGCCCACGACCACAACCAGCGGCCCATCCGCCAGGTCGAGGTCGGGCAGCGCCACCTCACCATCAGCAGCCAGGCCAACGACCATGCAGCCTGCGTCTTGATAGGCCTTCAACTGCCGAGTCAGATTGGTGGCCAACGCAACCGGGAGCCTGGCGGCTGCTCCGGCGGAGGTCTTCCATGCAGAAGCAGTCATGCCTGCAGCCCGGCGCTCTGGAATCAACACCCCGTGTGCCCCAAAGCCTGCCGCCGAGCGCACCACGGCGCCGAGATTGCGCGGATCGGTCACGGAGTCCAGAGCGACGATCAGTGGCGGCTCCCCCACCTGGGCCGCCCGGTCGAGCAGGTCGGCCGGCTTGGCATATTCGTATGGCGGGATCCGCGCAGCGAGCCCTTGGTGCACCGCGCCACCAGTGAGGCGATCCAGCTCGATTCGGGGTACCTCCATGAGTGAGATCCCCCGATCTGCCGCGATCGCGAAGGCTTCGCGCATGCGACCATCTCGCTCGACTCCCTCGGCCACGAAGAGGGTGGTCACTGGCATCCCAGCTTGAAGCGCTTCGACCACGCTGTTGCGGCCTGCGACCCACTCGGACTCGCGACCCTTGGGCTTGCGCTTGGGCTTGGCTGCAGCGATTTTCTCGGCCTTCTTGCGCGATTTGTAGACCTTGTGATTGGGGCGGTCTTCAGCCCGCGGCGTCGGCCCCTTGCCTTCCAGCCCTCGCCTGACCCGGCCACCCGAGCCCGCCGTGGGATTGCCCTTGCCTGACTTCTTGATCGCGCCCTTGCGCTGCGAATTGCCTGCCATCACAAACTCCATTTCGGGCCAGCAGAAGTGTCTTCGAGGTTTACCCCTGCATCCCTGATCTGATCACGGATCGCATCGGCGGTCGCGAAGTCCTTTGACTCGCGGGCGGCCTCGCGCTGGGCAAGCATCCCTTGGATCAGCGCATCGATCACCGCAGCCTCGTGGCCGCTTTCGGACTTGCCGACCCAATGGGCATCGAAGGGGTCCAGCCCAAGCACGCCAAGCATCGCCCTGACCTGGGCCGCCTCAGACTGCCCCGCTCCCGCAGCGAGCGCCTTGTTGCCTTCACGCACGACGTCATGGATCACCCCAACTGCTGCCGGAGTGCCCAGGTCGTCGTCCATGGCCGCCATGAATGCTTCTGGCAAGTCACCCACCGGCACTTCACCCGCGCGCTCAAGGAAGCCCTCGATCCGACCGAATGCAGCCGCGGCTTCTTGAAGGGCCGCAAAGCTGAACTCCACGTGCGAGCGATAGTGAGCCGCGACCAAGTAATAGCGCAACTCGATGCCGCGCACCCGCTCCAAGACATTCGGGATCAACAAAGAGTTGCCCAGCGACTTGCTCATCTTCTCGCCACTGGTGGTGATCCAGGCATTGTGCATCCAGTACGACGCGAAGTCCTGCCCTGCGGCTCGCGACTGGGCCTGCTCGTTCTCGTGGTGTGGGAAGCGCAGGTCAATCCCGCCGCCGTGGATGTCAAAGCGGTGGCCAAGATATTTGCCGGCCATTGCCGAGCATTCGATGTGCCAACCGGGTCGACCCAGCCCCCAGGGTGAGGGCCAACTCGCCGTCTCCGGCTCGGAGTCCTTGCGTCCCTTCCACAGGGCGAAGTCGCGGGGGTCGCGCTTGCCGCGCGGATCAGCGTCGGCAGCAGCCTCCATGTCGTCGACCTTCTGGCCCGACAAGGCGCCGTACTCCGGATAGGAACGCACGTCGAAGAAGACATCGCCGGTGCCATCGTCAGCGACATAGGCATGGCCGTTGTCGATCAAGGTCGAGATCAGGGTCAGCATTTCGGGGATGTGCCCCGTGGCCAAAGGCTCGTAGGTCGGTGGCAGGACGGCGAGCTCGTCGTATGCCGCGCTCAAGTGACGCGCCATTTCGTAGGCGAGGTTGTACCACGGACGCCCTTGCTCCGCAGCCTTGCTCAAGATCTTGTCGTCGATGTCGGTGATATTGCGAATGAAGGTGACTTCATAGCCGCTGGCGATCAGCCAGCGGCGCAGGATGTCGAAATTGACCGCGGAGCGCACATGACCGACATGGGGCTCAGACTGCACGGTGAGCCCACAGACGTAGATGCTGGCTTTGCCCTCGCTCGCAGGGACAAATACGCGCGTGCTGCGCGTGGCTGAGTCATGGATCTGAAGGGGCACTCCAGAAGTTTAGTGAGGACTCACCTCACCTGACCACACGGACTCGCTTAGTGGTTGGCGTCTCTTGGTTGACCTTGTCGGCTACCCCGCGCACCGAGATCTCATAATGGCCCCGTTTGAAGGGGTTGATCTTGAGTGAGTAGTAGCCAACCCCGCCCGACTTCGACCACGTCTTGGGCTCATACCAACGCGTCGGCTTGCAGACCTTCTTGCCCTTGCTGTCGGTGTAGGCCTTGGTGCGGAAGACGAAGCCAGCCGGCATCATCCACTGACAGGTGCCTCGGCGTTGGAGTTTGCGGTTTAGCTTCTGGATCGCGACCCCGGCAGAAGTGACGTTCGCTCCCGTGACGCTTCCTGAGATGGCCCGGAAATTCTTGCGCTTGACCCGTCTTCCGGGGAAGCCGATCGAGGCCAGGGGCTGATCACTGTGGTAGCGGGCCAGGGCGATCGACTTGGTGCCGTCGGCCTTTCGTGCCCAACCGGCAAGCACGACCTTGCCGTCGCGCTGCAGCAGCATGCTAGTGGCTTCTTCGCCGTACTGACCCAAGGAGGTGTACACGCTGCCGCCCAGCCCAAAGCCTGCATCCAAGGCTCCATTGGGGTTGAACCGAGCCAGGACAAAGTCTCGAGTGGTGCCGGAGTCGGCATAACCACCGGTGAGGACCTGCCCGTTTGGCTGCACAGCGACGGCATTGGCTGCATCGTTGCCGCCACTCAAGCTGACCACGACCTTGCCACCCGCGCCGAATGATGGGTCGAAGGCTCCATTGCTCATCAGCCTGGCCACGAAGGTGTTTTCGCGCCCGCCTTGGTTGATCACCCCAGCAAGCACGATCCGTCCATCGGGCAGCAGTGACATGGCGCGCGCCTCCACAGAGTCGCCAACCGCGAAGGCAACCTTGCCTCCGCTGCCGAATGAGGGGTCGAGGACACCATTGGTCTGATAGCGGGCCACGGCGACCTTGGAGCCACTCTTTCCAGCAGCCATCACCTTGCCATCAGGTTGCACGGCAATGGCTCGGGCCAAGTCATCTGCGCCAAAATCAGTGGTCACGCCATTGGCCGAGCCAAAACTCGAGTCGACGGTGCCATTGCTCAAATAGCGCACCACCCCGAAGGCATTGCTGCCGCTGACCCGGGCCCGTCCACCAGCGACGATCCGCTGGTCTGGGGTCATGGCAACGCCCATGGCCTCGGCGTCATTGTCGCCGCCAACCTGGGTTTCCACGCCGCCAGCGGTGCCGAAACTGAAGTCCGGCCAACCTCGAAGGTCCTTGTCGGTGGTGTGACGGGCTACGAAGAATTGCTTGCCGCCGCTGGTCGGCCGCATGTAGCCAGCACTGACCACCAGATCATTGGCTTGGGTGGTCACGGCGTTGGCGACCGCGCCCTTTTGCCGCATCATCGTGGCCCTGCCGAAGTCCCCGAAGTTGCCTGTGGTGCCATTGGAGCCAAATTTCGACAACTCCAAGTGCGGGTCGCCAGAAGCGTCGTTACGTTTCGTGCTGCCCGAGACGATCAGAGCATCATCTTCGTCTTCAGAAAGAATGGTGACTCCGGTGACGTCATCCCCGGTCGACCAAAGCGCCGACAAGCGGGTGCCTTGAGTGCCGAAGCCAGTGTCCAAGTCACCTGGGTTGCGCTTGGCTGCTTGGGCTCCGGGCGCTGCCAAGACCCCGACACACAAGAGCGGGGCCAGCAAGACAGCAAGGGGTCGACGCATGCTCAGCCTCGAGTGACCTTCAATGTGCGGACCGACTCACGACCCAATTGGCCGTACGGCGTGACGGCACGGGCCCTAATCTTGTAGTGGCCAGGGCGGATGCCATTGACGCGGAGATTCCAACTCTGGGTGCCCACTACGGTGTTCCAGGATGCGTCTGAGCAGACGAACCTGCCGTTGCTGCGAGTTGCAGCCAAGCGGATCACGCGCCCATTGCTGCGCACCCAGTCGCACTTGTGGCGCTTGCGCAACAGATGCTTGTCAACTCGTTGGATGGCCAAATCAACGCTGCTGAGTCGCGGCGCATTGGCGCTGCCGATCAGGGCTCGCAAGCGCGATGCCTTGATCGACCTGCCTGGGCGGCCGAAGGACACCGGATGCACTCTCGCCCCGGCCAAACCTGGAGTGTCGAAGACTCGGGCCATCGCCCAGTTGTTGGAGCGCCCGTCGAAGGCATAGCCGACTGCGATCAACTTCGAGCCTTGGGCAGCGACGTCGTAGGCGCGGTCATTCTTGATCGACATCGGGATGTGGGAGATGCCCTGCGTGCCGAACTCAATGTCGCGGGTGCCGTTTGAGTGCAGTCGCGCGATGTAGAAGTCATAGGCGTTGCCGTCGTAGGCGCCGCCGGCCAGCACGATCTTGCCATCGGGCTTCACCAGGACCGCATGCCCCAAGTCATTGTCCAGTGACATGCTGATCCGCAGTTGGCCATTGGTGCCGAATGACCCATCGCGTGACCCATCAGGATTGAGTCGGAGCGCCGCTGTGTCGAAATAGGTGCCCCATTTGGCATTTCCTACCGCGACGAGTTTGCCGTTGGGCTGCATTGCCACCGAGTCGAGAGTCTCGTCCTTGGGGCCAAAGGAGGTGAGCACCTTGCCGCCGCTACCGAAGGTCGGGTCAAGTGCTCCAGTCGTGGTCAGCCGGGCCAGGCCCACGCCGTACACGCCCGGGCTGGTCAGGACACGACCGGCGATGACCACCTTGCCGTCGGGTTGGATCGTGGAGCCATTGCCGTCGGCATCGGTACCCATCGCGATCATCACCTTGCCGGCGGTGCCATAGCTGGTGTCGAGTTGGCCGTTGGACAGGTAGCGGGCCGCAGCGAATTCTTTCGCTTCAGAGGCGTTGGTGGCCCATCCGGTGACCACGATCTTGTCGCCTTGCAGGTGTACGCCGTGCGCTTGATCGTTCTTGCCGGCAAAGTCGAGGACTGCCTTGCCGCCCGAGCCGAACGAGTTGTCGAGGGTGCCATTGGCATTGAGCCGGATGGTGAAGAAGTCATCACCGAAGCAGTAGCCAGTGACCACGATCTTGCCGTCAGGCTGGATCAGCACATCAGTGGCTCGGTCGTGGAAGAAGCCGTTGTTGGCCAGCACCACTCCATTGCCCTGGGTGCCGAAACCAGTGTCACGGGTGCCATCGGGGTTATAGCGCACGATGCCGAACTCATCACTACCGACATGTGCCGTCCCGGCCACCACGTAGCGGCCATCAGGATAGACCGCAATCGCACTGGCCGAGTCGTCGTTGACGCCCGGGCCCGGATCGAAGTTGAGGGTTTGTTTGCCGCCATTGCCGAATCCACGATCAAGATCGCCGGCGCTCGGGGGCTCGACAGCCTGGCTGGGCGCGACGAAAACAAGGGTGGCCAGAGCCATCAGGAAGGCAGCAAAAAGTGCCAGGACACGACGGTGCATGCGTGCGACGGTACGTGCTGAATCACTCGCATGTCGACCCAGTTCAAATGGTTGCGTAGACCGCCCATCTTCGATTCGGGTGACGGGAGTGACCAATGGGACGTAGGCTCGTTGGGTGTTTCGCAAGTTCTCGGGCCTCACTGTCACTCTCCTCGTAGTCATGTCTGGACTGGTGACAGTCTCCTCGCCAAGTGCCACAGCTCGTCCTGCCGCGCCTGCCCCGGTCAATCAACTGGCTCGCTGGGATGCCACGACCGGGTTCCCCGGAGTCACCCAGGGCGTCACCACTTCAGGAAATGTAGTCCGGCTGTCCAAACCAACGAGCAAACGTCGCTACGCCAAACGCACTTGGCGCTACGGCTCCTGGACCTCAGGGTGGGTCAGACCGCGCGCTGGCTGGTCCTTCGACCAGGTGGTGCCATCTTGGTCGGCCACGACGCCAAAGAACACCTTCGTCGAGATCAAGATGCGGGCCCGCACCACCACAGGCGCAATCAGCGGTTGGAAAGTGATGGCCCGATGGGCATCTGGGGAGTGGATCCGCAGGACGAGCTCTTCGAGTCAGGCCGATGGAGTGGCCAAGGTGGCCACCGACACCTTGGTCGCGGCTTCGAGCCCCAACTTGGACAGCTACGAAATCGCGGTATTCCTGCATCGGGGAGCACGATCCAAACGCACTCCGACCGTGCGGATGCTCACGGCGCTCAGCAGTCGCACCAGATCCTCGGGCAGCCCCTCATCTTGGGCTGGCGTAAACACGACGCTCGCCCTGCCTCAGTTCAGTCAGATGATCCATCGTGGTCGTTACCGTCAGTACGGCGGTGGTGGTGCCGCGTGGTGCTCGCCGACTTCGCTGACCATGATCCTCGGCTACTACGGCAAGGCCCCCACTCCACGCGAATACTCGTGGGTGGCCCGCGGCTATGCCGATCCATATGTCGCTCAAGCAGCTCGAGCCACCTATGACGTGGGCTGGTCGGGCACCGGCAACTGGTCGTTCAACATGGCCTATGCCAACTCAAGAGGCCTGGATGCTTTCGTCACCCGCCTCAACGACCTGCGCGAGGCGGAGCGCTTCATCGCCGCAGGCATTCCACTGGCTGCGTCGATCTCGTTCAGTCCTGGCCAGCTGTCCGGGGCCCCGATTTCGTCAACGCCAGGGCATCTGGTCGTGATCGTCGGCTTCACCGCATCTGGTGCGGTAGTCGTCAACGACCCCGCAGCGCCGAGCAATGCATCCGTACGACGTGTCTACAACCGGGCGCAGTTCGAGGCTGCTTGGCTGCGCAAGTCGAGTGGCGCGGTGTACGTCGTGCACGATGCCGCGCATCCGCTGCCCGCACGCACTGTTGGCAGCGCTTGGTGAGGCCCAGCACTTGGTGATGCCCGGCGCTTGGTGAGGCCCAGCACTTGGTGAGGTCAGGCGCTCAGACTCCGTAGCCCCCGTCGACATCCAACTTCTGACCGCTGATGAAGCCAGCCGCGTCAGAGGCAAGGAAGCAGACTGCTTCGGCGATGTCATAGGCCGAGCCAAATCTGCTCAGTGGGATGTTCTTGCGGGTGACATCGAGCGCGAGTCCGTCGAGCTCACCGGAGTCCATCAACCGCTTGGCCATCCCGTCGGTCAACATCCCTGGACCGACGCAGTTGACGCGCACGCCGTATCGCCCCTCTTCGACCGCCAGCGCCCTGACCATCTCCTCCACGGCAGCCTTTGGCACCGACGAGAGCCCATCTCGTTTGGGATAACGGGTGGTCGCCGCTGTCGTAATGGCAACGAGATTGCCCTGCGACTGGCGCAGCAAGGGCAGCGCTGAATGCGCGACATTGAAGAAGGCACTGGCGTCCTGCGCCAACTGCAGCGCCATCTCAGCTGGCTTCACATTCGACAGGTGCAACATGTGCACAGGTGGCCCGGCTGCGTGCACGACTGTATGGACGCCCTCATCAGCCAGGCTATCCAGCAAGGCTCGACACTGCTCTGGATCATTGGTGTCACACTGGCGCCCGTCAGGCAATGGGGTGTTGCGATAGGTCTGGACAACCTTGGCACCCCGCATCTTCATCAAGTCGACCACAGCGCGACCAATGCCGCCGCTGCCGCCGATCACCAAAGCCACGCCCGGTCGGTGCCCAAAGCTCATCAACTTCCCCTTCACAACGCCACCGCGTGGTGATCAGCCTATGCCGATCCCCTGCTGATCCCGCAACATCCGGCATGATGAAGGCTGTGAGTGAGCAGCCAAACTTCCGAATCGGCACCGGGCTCGACGTGCACCGCCTGGCTCCGGGGCGCGAGATGCGGATCGCTGGCCTGCATTTTCCCGAGGAAGATCACGGCCCAGATGGTCACTCCGATGGAGATGTGGTCTTGCACGCCATCTGCGATGCATTGCTCTCGGCCGCTGATCTTGGTGATTTGGGCAGCAACTTCGGCAGCAGCCAACCCGAATGGGCAGGCGCGGCCAGCGATCGCCTGCTGACCGAAACCCTCTCCCGCGTGCGCCAGGGCGGATTCGAGGTGGTCAATGTGTCTTGCCAACTGATCGGCAATCGCCCACGCTTTGGCCCGCGACGAGAAGAGGCTGCCACCAGGATCCGCGAAGTACACGGCATCGACGTGAGTCTGTCGGCCACCACGACCGATGGCTTGGGCCTGACCGGGCGCGGAGAAGGGCTGGCCGCAATAGCGACCGCCCTACTGAGTCGTTGAATCCATGGTTGAGTGTGCACAAGCACGGTGAAAGGAAGTCACATGCTCAGTTACGACGGGCTTGATCTCAATGTCGTCACCTATGGGCCTCAGGAAGCGCCAGTAACTGTCTTCCTGGCCCACTGCTGGACAGTCAACCAAGAGGTCTGGCGCTATCAGGTGCGCGCTTTGATGAAGGAGTTCGGCCACGGCATCAGGGTCGTGGCTTGGGACCATCGCGGCCATGGCCTGTCTGAGGCCTCACCACGCCGCGAATGCACCGTGGCCAATCTCGGCACCGACATGGGCGAGATCATCGACACTTTCGCGCCCACGGGCAAGGTGGTGCTCGCCGGGCACTCGATCGGCGGGATGACGATCATGGCTCTCGCTGAGCAGCGCCCTGACATCTTCGAGCGGGTCGTCGGCGTGCTCCTCACCAACACCTCGGCAGGCGAACTGAACACCGTGACCCTAGGCTTCCCGGAGGTCGGGCCACTCGTGCGATCGGCGATCCCGTACGTCCTCGACTTCCGCTCACTGACCCTGACCAAACGCGCCCGGCGACGGATGCCCTTCTTCGAGCGAGTGATCATGAGCGGTCTGGTCTTCGGCGACTTCCCCAGGCTCACCGACGTTGGTCTGGCGGTCGGAGCCCTGATCAACACGCCCAGGCATTCAGTAGTCGGCTTCTACAACGACCTCATGCACCACCATCGCTTCAAGGCCCTCAAGGTGCTCAATGGCATCCCAACCCTCGTCGTGGTCGGCACCAAAGATCGCCTCACGCCACCGCGAATGGCTCACAAGATCGCCGCCCAGATCGAAGGCGCCAAGCTGATCAAGGCTCCTCAGGGGGGCCACATGTTGCCGCTTGAGCGCGACGAGTTGATCAGTGGTCTGTTGATCCGGCTGATCAGACCACACACGGTCACTGAGCTCAAACCAGTGCCTGAGCCTGTGGGCGCCTCTAGTTCAGCCTGAGCGCTGTGAGTGTCGCGGCAGTCATCCTCGCTGGAGGCTCTGGATCCAGATTGGGCGCTGAAGTCAACAAGGTCTTCCTGCCCGTCAAGGGCGTGCCCATCTTGGCGCGCTCGGTGCTCACGGCCCTGACCTTGCCTGACCTGAGTCGCTTGGTAGTGGTCACCCGCCCTGCTGAGAGAGAGCAGGTTGCTCAACTCTTGGCGCCATATTTGGCTGATCGAGAAATCTGGCTCGTTGCTGGCGGGGCCGAGCGTCACGACTCGGAGTGGGGCGCCTTGAGCGCGCTCGCCCAGGAGATCGACTCCGGGGGGGTCGAGATTGTGGCCATCCACGACGGAGCCCGCCCTCTGGCCAGCCAAGCCCTGTGGTCTGCGGTGATCACCGCCGCGAAGACGCACGGGGGCGCAATCCCAACCGTAGAAGTCACCGATCTGATCACATCGGATGGCACCCGCGTCGATCAGCGCGTGGCCGGCGTACAAACTCCGCAGGCATTCAGAGCGCAACCATTGCTCGCCGCTCATCGGGCAGCGGCCGCGGCCGGCGTCAAGACCACCGACACAGCCGCCTGCCTTGAGCAATTTGCCAAACCAGCCATTCGGATCGCGGCAGTGCCCAGTGACTCCGGCAATCTGAAGGTCACCTGGTCACAAGATCTCGGCCGGGTGGCCGGGCTGCTGCAGGCCTGATCAGCCCGACGGTACGACGCGACTGGCTGCTTCCAACATCTGGCGCTCAACATCATCATGCACTCGGGCGGCCAAGGCTGGAGCGAGTTTCAGGTTGATCTCCGACAGGATCGCCACCAGATCGGCGAACAGCACACCGTCAAGGTCCAGGTCGGGCAAGTCAGCCAACCGGCCCGGGCCAAAGACGATCGGGCTGGCCAACGAGAGGAGTTGTTCTCGGTCGAGAGTGCGCCCCACGAACTCGCCCTCCAAGACCTTGATCGTGTCGGTGACCGGGCGCACTGCAACGATGATCGAGTCATCGGCGATCGCCTCACGCACGCACTCCGCGATGAACTCCGGGGGCGTCATCGGACACAGCGGATCATGGAAGACCACGCATTCGCCACGCTCACGCAAGGCTGCGGATGTCGTACCATGCCCAATCGGCTGGACTTCTGCCGCTTCGAGACCCCAAGTGGCGGCAGCCACCAAGGACTCTCCATGGATCAGGGCAAAAGGCAGGGCACCGCGTCCCGCTGTGGGCACGAACCCCCAGACCGGCTCGTCGTCGGTCAGCAGTTGGATCGCGGTCAGCTGGCCAAGACTTCGTCGAGCAGGGCCTCAGCCTTGTCTTCGGGGGTGTCCTCGGCCAAAGCGACTTCGGAGACCAAGACTTGGCGGGCCTTGGCGAGCATGCGCTTCTCGCCAGCCGACAAGCCACGCTCCTGCTCACGGCGCCACAGGTCACGCACCACTTCGGCACACTTCATGACGTCGCCTGAGTGCAACTTCTCGAGGTTGGCCTTGTAGCGCCGCGACCAGTTGGTCGGCTCGTCCGGCACGATCGCACGGAGTACGCCGAACACCCGGTCGAGTCCGTCCTTGTCGACCACGTCACGCACCCCGACCAGGTCGAGGTTGCACGAGGGCACCTTCACGACCAAGTCTTGCTGGGCCACGATGCGCAGCACGAGATACTGACGCTCCTCACCCTTGATGGTGCGCATTTCAATATCCTCGATGACAGCTGCGCCATGATTTGGATATACAACCGTTTCACCGACGGTATAAGTCATATGTTTCTGGCCCCTTTCAAGTGACCAGTCTAACACGTGACCAAGTCGCGCTTCGAGGGCGTTTGTGCAGGTCAACCCACAAATGGGGACTTGACAGTCTGAAATCGATGTGCCCGTTATCGTAGTTTCATCACAACTCGGCACACCCGAGTCGCCGCTTGGAAGGAATGCCGATGCCCACCAGCCCAGACCCACGACAGGGTCAGGAGCCAGCGCCCAAGGCCGACTCAGGAGCGTCGGCAGCACGCCCCGGTCCGGCGGAAGTACGCCGAGCCGCGCAACCTGCAGGCCCACGACGTAAACCCAAACCCACGCCTTCCAAAGGTCCAAACGAGGCGAAGGCACAGACCCCACCAACTCCCACCAAAAGGCCGACCCCAGCTGCCGCTGGTGCTCCCCGACCCACCAATGTGACAAAGGCGCAGATCCGACGCGATGTCGAGCACGGGGTCAAGCAACCAACCGGCCGGATCCTCATCGCCCTACTGCAAACAAGCCATCCCAAGCAAGCACTTGGAATGGGTCTTGGAGTCGTGGTTTTCGCTCTTCTCCATGGCCGACCGGTCCGGGAGGCGCTCGTCGCTGGCTTGGCAGTGCTGCTCACGCAGGTGGCTCTGGGCTTGATCAATGACTTGGCCGACCAAGATCGAGATGCGGCAACCCAAGCTTCCAACAAACCCCTCGCCGACGGCATCCTCACGCCTGGCACAGTCAACTTCGCGCTCTTCTTGGTGCTCATGCTCAGCGTGCCGGCATCACTTCAAAATGGCCTTGCTTCAGCATCGCTGTTGGCGCTCAGTCTGGTGGTTGGCGTGATCCACAACCGCGCCCTGAAGAACGGCCCGCTCTCGTTCGTGGGCTGGTGCGTCACTTTTGCGCTACTGGTCCCGTTCATCACCTTCGGCATGTGGGGCATGGGTAACGAACCCTTGTCCTTCGACTTCCCCGCTGAGCAGGCGCCCAGTCTCTTGGCTCTGCTGGCTGCCGCCACTCTGGGGCTGGCCATCCATTTGGCCACGGCAATCCCTCATCTGGACCAGGACAAGCGCTCCGAGATCAACACCTTGCCGGTGCTGATCGCAAGCCGCCTCGGCTCACGAGGCCTGGCCTTCCTGGCAGGCACCTTGGCAAGCGTTTCCACTCTGGTGCTCATCTGGGTGGCCCTCTGAGCACGGAGCCCCGCGCGAACCGATAGGCTACGCCCGAGTTGATTCTGCCCGAAGGGGCACGGGCTGAGGCCCGATGATCATGTGAAGAGGTCCGTTGTGAAATTGTCATTGCGCCACCTGGTCGCCCTGAGCGCCCTGCTGATCTTGGTCCCTGCCCTGGCTGCTTGCGGGCTCAATGCCCAGACCGACAAGGTCTATCAACCTGCGATCGGCACGGACGTACGCGGCGAGAATGTCGACGTACTCGGCGCCGTGATCGTCTCCACCGAAGACGGCACTGGCCAGTTGGTGATCAGCCTCAACAACAACTCGCTGAACGACTCCGACAAACTCGTCAAGATCAGTGGCGATGACCTCACGATTGCAGCTGCCAGCGTCGAGGTCCCGGCAAACAAACTGATCAACCTCGCCGACCAACCCTTTGAAGTCACCGGAGATGACATCGAGGCTGGCGACTTCGTGAAGTTGACCTTCGACTTCCAAAGCGGTGAGTCACTCGTTGCCGAAGTGCCTGTGGTCACCAATGCTGCGCCGTACGACAACATCACTCCGGCCAGCCCCAGCACCTCCCCGCACAAGTCAGCCAGCCCAAGCGCAACTCCGGCTGAGTGAGCATGAGCACGCTGGTCTTGCTCCGCCACGGCGAGAGCGAATGGAATGCCAAGAATCTCTTCACCGGCTGGGTCGATGTGGCCCTCACAGACAAAGGCCGACTGGAGGCCGCTCGCGGGGGTGAGCAACTCGTCGAGGCAGGCATCCTGCCCGACGTCGTGCACACCTCTCTGCAACGCCGGGCGATCACGACGGCTCACCTAGCCCTCGATGCAGCCGACCGCCACTGGATCCCCGTACGCCGCTCCTGGCGCCTCAACGAGCGCCACTACGGCGCCTTGCAGGGCAAGGACAAGAAGCAAACGCTCGCCGAATACGGCGAGGAGCAGTTCATGACTTGGCGTCGCTCCTTCGACACCCCGCCACCGCCGATCGCAGATGATGATCCCTATTCGCAAGCAGGCGACGTGCGCTATGCCAACCTGGGAGCCGAACTACCCAAGACCGAATGCCTCAAAGACGTGATCAAGCGCCTGCTCCCCTACTGGGAAGAGTCGGTGCTCCCTGATCTGCGCGAGCACAACGTGACCCTGATTGCGGCCCACGGCAACAGCCTCCGGGCCATCGTCAAGCACCTAGATGACATCTCAGACAGCGATATCGCCGGGCTCAACATTCCGACCGGCATGCCGCTGGTCTACGAGCTTGACGACAATTTCAAGCCCATCGAGAAGGGCGGGCGCTATCTCGATCCCGAGGCGGCCGCAGCAGCAGCGGCCGCAGTAGCCAACCAAGGGCGCTGATCTCACCCCTGATTGCTCTCGATCAGCTGACTTGGCCATCCGCATTTGGCATCTCGCCGGTCACCAAGTAGATGACGCGGTTGGCCACGCTCACAGCGTGATCGGCGATGCGCTCGTAATATCGCCCCAGCAGAGCTGTGTCCACCGCTGGCTCGACGCCATGGGACCACTCTGCACTGAGTAACGCCGTGAACGACTCGCGACGCAGGCGATCCATCTCCTCATCGACCTCATCCAGAGCCCGAGCAGCATCCAGATCGTTGGCAGCAATGATGTGTTCGACCCGACCAACCATCACCTCCGCCAAGCTTCCCATCCGGGAGATGATGGGGAGTACCTGCTGTGGCGCCGCTGATTGAGGCAAGCGCAGTTGCACGATCTTGGCCACATGCACTGCCAAGTCGCCCATTCGCTCCAAATCACTGACCATTCGCAGGCCGGCCACCAGCATCCGCAAGTCGGTGGCAACCGGACTCTGCAGAGCCATCATCTGAAAGCTGTCTTCTTCGATCTTCACTCGTAGCAAATCGATGGCCACGTCTGAGTCGATCACAGAACTGGCCAACGCACCATCTGCCTCAATGAGCGCGATCGTGGCATCGGCCACGGCTTGACGCACTCGCCCAGCCATCTCCACCAGTTCGTCTCTTACAGTACTTAGTTGTTCTGAAAATGCTTCGCGCATGGCTGCGAATCTAGGCGGCTCCAATGAACGCCACCCGACTCAAGATGAATGCCAGATGAACAGTTGGCGCACATATGTGCGAGGCAACCAACGGCGCTTGGATACGCCGTACGATCGACTTCGTGGACACCACCATCCCCAGCGAACTCTCCGCGGTCTTCTCACTTTTGCGCAGCGGAGCCCTGATCGTGAATCCCAATGGCCTCGTCCTCGAGGCCTCCAAGCCCGCACGCGCCCTCGGCCTGGTGCTGGATCAGCGGATCACCAACACCGAGTTGGCAGCCCTGGTGCAGCAAGTGCACGAAGACGGAAAGACCCGCAAAGCAGACATACGACTGCGGATGGTCGGCCAACCACCTCGGCAGTTGAGCACTCGAGTCGCCTTGCTCAACACTCAGCATGTGCTGGCCCTGATCGAGGACCGCACCAAGGAGCGGCGGGTCGAGGCCATCCGCAGAGACTTCGTGGCGAATGTGTCGCATGAATTGATGACCCCTGTAGGAGCAATCAAGGTGCTCGCTGAGACCTTGACCGAGGCTGCCAATGACCCCGACGCCGTACGACGATTCGCGGGCCGCTTGCAAGGCGAGAGCGACCGACTGGTCACGTTGGTGCGCCAAATCATTGAGCTCTCCAGATTGCAGGGTGACGCCCAACTTCAAGATCCCTCACCAGTACGTCTCGATGAGCTGATCGCCGGAGTTTTCGACACCAACCGGACCGACGCCGAGACCCGCCAGATCCAACTCGCCTGCGAGGGTCCGACCGAGTTGAGCGTGTTGGGTGACGCGGCCCAGTTGGCCGTCGCGGTGAACAATCTCGTCGCCAACGCGATTGCCTACTCACCCGAGGGCACTTCGGTGGTGGTGTCCACCACCGATCTGATCGATTCGGTCGAGCTTGGCGTTTCAGACCAAGGCATTGGGATCCCCCAAGCCGATCTCGATCGCGTCTTCGAGCGCTTCTACAGAGTGGATCCGGCTCGAGCCAGGTCGACAGGAGGCACCGGTCTAGGGCTCTCCCTCGTCAAACACATCGCTGCCTCGCATGGCGGTGAAGTCAAAGTGCGCTCAAAGGAAGGCCGCGGCTCAACCTTCACCTTGGTGCTCCCCAAGCAGGCAGACACAGACAGTGAGGAGCTCGCCGGATGAGCGTCGTACTCGTGGTTGAGGATGAAGAGACCTACCGTGATGCACTTGAGTTCGTACTTCGCAAGGAAGGCTTCGAGGTCAAGCTTGTGGCCAACGGCCCCGACGCTCTAACTGAGTTTGAAAGATCCGGCGCAGATCTGATCCTTCTCGACCTCATGCTGCCGGGCCTCTCAGGCACAGACGTCTGTCGCCAGATCAGACAGACATCATCTGTGCCCATCATCATGGTGACCGCCAAGGACGACGAGATCGACAAGGTGGTCGGCCTTGAGATCGGGGCCGATGATTATGTGACCAAGCCGTACTCACCACGGGAGTTGGTCGCCCGGATCCGCGCCGTGCTCAGGCGCGGCACAGAGCCAGAGCTGCAGACGAGCACCGTGGAAATCGGGGCCATCAGAATGGACATCGACCGCCATCTGGTCAGTGTCGGTGGTGAAGAAGTCTCCATGCCACTCAAGGAGTACGAACTGCTGGAGATGTTCTTGCGCAATGCTGGGCGGGTGCTGACTCGAGGCCAACTCATTGACCGAGTCTGGGGCTCGAACTATGTGGGCGACACCAAGACCCTCGACGTACACGTGAAGCGGCTCCGCGCCAAGCTCGAGGCTGACCCAACAGATCCGAAGTTGATCACCACCGTGCGTGGGCTCGGATATCGATTCGAGGCCTAGTCCTTGCGAAGCGCAGCCGGGCGCTCAGTTGACGGTGTCGGTCGCCTCAGGGTCGCTCAAGCCCAACGGCTCAATGAAGGCAGTCAGGTTGTGAGTGGGCTCGCCACGCGCCACGCGCCACGCCCATTCCTTGCGAATGGCGGAGGCAAATCCCAACTCAAGCAGCACGTTGAACGACGTGTCGGCATATTCCAAGACACTCCCCAGGATCTTGTCGATGCCGTCTGCTGTAGCGGCGGTGAGCGGGAGTCGCCCGGACAGGTAGATGTCGCCCATCGCATCCAACCCGAAGGCGACAGCGAACATCTTCAGGTTGCGCTCAAGCATCCATCGATAGATGCCCTCGAAGTTCTCATCCGGCCGCCGGCAGACAAAGGCATTGACATCAACTGCGTGTGCGCTGACCGAGATCCGACATGGAGTCTGCAGTTTGCGTTCACCCGGCAAGGTGATCTCAAATCGGTCTCCTGCTCGTGACCATTCCAGGCCCGACTCTGCCAAGCTCGTCTCAAGTGCCGCGCAGGCTTGCTCTGGAGTCACCGTCGGTCAACACCCAGATTGGTGGCCGCACGCTGATATACCTCAAGAGTCTGCTTGGCGGTGCGCTCCCAGCCGAACTCAGCGGCGTGCAAAACGGCTCCTTCGCTGAGCCTGCTGTGCAATTGCTCGTCGAGCAGGATCTGCTCAAGGGCCTTGGCATAGTCGTTGACGTCGTGACCATCGATCAGGATCCCCGAGGAGCTGTCGGCAACCGCGGTGGTCAGCCCGCCAACAGCAGCTGCGACCACCGGTGTGCCTACGGCCTGCGCCTCGATGGCGACCAGGCCGAAGCTCTCGTTGTACGACGGCACGCAGACCACATCAGCAGCGGCCATCCACTGTGCCAGCGCTGCTCGTGACACCGGCGGGACGAATCGCACCGAGTCGGTGATCTGCAGGGAATGGGCCAAGGAAGCCAACGACTCCGGCCTTTCCAGACCAGTGCCAGACGGTCCTCCGATCACGGCAACGGTCAACTGGCCAGCCAACTCGGGTCGCCATTCGCCGAGAAGTGCTGCTGCCTTCAACACGATGTCTGGCGCCTTCAAGGGTTGGATCCGACCGATGAAGGCGATCACCTTGCCATGCGGAGGCAACCCAAGACGAGCTCTCGCCGCCGCCTTGTCGAATGGGCGAAACTCCTCCAGGTCAACTCCGGGATGGACCACTTCGACCCGGTCTGGGTCGGCACCGTACAGGTCGACGAGTTGGTGATATTCGACATCGGTATTGGCCACGAGCATGTCGCTGGCCGCGACGACTTGCTCTTCACCAATCAGGCGCGCTGCTGGCTCGGGACTGTCTCCTCTTGCCAGGGCTGCATTCTTCACTTTGGCCATCGTGTGCATGGTGTGCACCAATGGCACTGCCCAGCGATCTCTAGTGAGGGCACCCACTTGCCCGCTGAGCCAATAGTGACTGTGCACGACGTCGTAGTATCCAGGGTCGCGCGCCGCCTCGGCGCGGAGTACCTCGCGGGCAAAAGTGCACAGCTGACTCGGCAACTCATCCTTGGCCAAGCCTTCAAATGGTCCGGCTACGACGTTGTGCACCCGGATCCCATCGTAAACATCAATCACGGCTGGGGTCTTCGATGATGTTGCCCTCGTGAACATGTCGACCTGCACCCCTTGCTGGGCGAGTCTCCTGGACAACTCGAGCACGTAGACGTTCATGCCGCCCGCATCCCCTGTGCCCGGCTGGTCGAGGGGCGAAGTGTGCAGACTGATCATCGCCACCCGCTCGATGGATGGGGTCATGCCCAGCCCAACAACGCTGATCGGAAAAACATTCCGGGTGCCTGCACACTCATGCTCTGGTGGATCATGACCGGGTCAGCTCCGCCCAAGGTAGGAGCGGACTCCAGCCACGATGGCATCGGCGTACTGCGCTCGACCACGCCTGGTGGTCATCTTGGCGGCGTCACTGGCATTGCGCATGTTGCCGAGCTCAATCATCGACACCGGCACCACCGATCGGTTGAGCGTGCCGAGATCAGAGCGCACGGAAAGGGCCGTCCCAGAGCCAACATAGGTTGAGCGCGGCACCCCAGCAGAGGTCAACGCATCACGTAGTTGAGTGGCCAGGCGCAGGGAGGGTTTTGCGGTCGTGGTGGTCCAGGGCGCTCGCTTCTGCGGCGCAATGACATGGAAGCCACGATTGCGCGCTGAGGAGCCGTCGGCATGGATGCTCACCATCAAGGCAGCACCATGCTGGCCGGGGAAAGTGCCTCGCTTGTCAACACAAGGGCCCCACAGATTGCGACTGTTGGCGTTGCGGGTCATCACCACTTTGGCCCCCATTCTCACCAACCGAGCGCGCACCGCCCGACTCACCTGCCAGGCCACCGTGGCTTCGGGCACACCGGCATTGGTGGCAGTGCCGGTGGTGTTGCAGGCCTTCTTGAAGCCGCCCGCATCGACTAGTTGGTTGATCTGGCGTGGGAATCGCGCATTGCCCAACTGATGGCCGGGGTCAATCGCAATCGTCAGGCCAGCCAATGGCCGGGCTGACTCGTTGGGCGCCCCCGAAGCTGCACTGCTGGGCATCCCCGCCGAAGAACCCATCGCGAGGGTGATCGCGATCAGAGCCCCGACTGCGGCGTTGATCATCTTATTCACCAAGGGCCCTATGCGTGGGGGGCGTGGCCAGTCCAAACTCACTCAACCGGTCGGCGATCGCGTCAACTGCCTCACCCATGTGGGTAGCCGCAAGACGATGCAAGGCCTGACTGCGGCGGTAAGGGTCAACGATGTCAAGGTCTTCCGAAGACACCTCGGCCCGGTGTGTGGCCGCCGCATGCACCAAGGACTTCGCGTCTGCGGCCGAGACCAACTCCATCAACTTGGCGAACTCAACCGCGGTGAAGGTACGCCGCAGCGTAGCCGGTGCCATTTGCAGCACTCGCTCACGAATGTCTTTGGTCGCGGTGAGGATGAGATCGGCCTCCAGCGCCATGTCACTGGTCAACCTACGCGCGGCAAATCCCTGCGCAGATCCACCCATTGACTCGAGAAACTCGGCTGCACTGGCGTCCATGGCATGACCCACCAAGGCGCCAACCCCGGCACTGGACACTGCGGCCCTGCCAGGCACCAATCTGGGCGCGAGCAGGCGCTCACCCATCGGCGAACGACACACATTGCCGATACAGACGAAGAGCACGTGAAAGACAGCCACCAGACCACCTTATAGACTGGTCGACGCGCCTACCGCGCCCATCACCTGACTAAACAGACTGGATCAAACATGTCTTCCCCTGGGAACTCCATCCGCACAGACCTGCGCAATGTGGCCATCGTGGCCCACGTCGACCATGGCAAGACCACCCTGGTCGACGCGATGCTGCACCAGGCGGGGGCGTTCTCCGAGCACGAGGCTGAAGGCGTTGCCGAACGGGTCATGGACTCAGGCGACTTGGAGCGCGAGAAGGGGATCACCATTCTCGCGAAGAACACCGCCGTGCACTACTCAGGGCCATCGGCGCCCGATGGCATGACCATCAACATCATCGACACCCCAGGCCACGCGGATTTCGGCGGAGAAGTTGAGCGTGGCCTCTCGATGGTCGACGGCATCGTCCTGCTCGTCGACGCCTCTGAAGGCCCCCTTCCACAGACCCGCTTCGTGTTGCGCAAGGCGCTCAACCGCAATATGCCCGTCGTACTCGTCGTCAACAAAGTGGATCGGTCTGACTCACGAATCTCTGAGGTCGTAGATGAGACCTACGAGTTGTTCATGGATCTCCTCGACGACTCCCACTCCGACGACGCCTTGGACTTCCCGGTCGTCTACGCGAGCGCACGCGCTGGCCGAGCCAGCACGGAAGCTCCCGACAACGGGAGCCTGCCCGACTCCCCTGACCTCGAGCCGCTCTTCAAGACGATCCTGGAGACGATCCCGGCTCCGACCTACACCGAGGGTGCGCCCTTGCAGGCTCACGTGACCAACCTCGACGCCAGCCCATTCCTGGGCCGGCTGGCATTGGTCAGGGTCCACCAAGGGACCCTGCGCAAGAACCAACAAGTTGCGTGGTTGAAGAGCGACGGCAGTAGTCAAAATGTCAAGGTCACCGAGCTGTTGATCACCGAAGCCCTGGAGCGCAAACCAGGCGAGTCTGCTGGCCCCGGCGAGATCGTGGCAATCGCCGGCATCCCCGAGATCATGATCGGTGACACCCTGGCCGATCCCGAAAACCCGATCGCGTTGCCCAAGATCGTGGTCGATGAGCCCGCGATCTCAATGACCATCGGCACCAACACCTCACCTCAGGCTGGCCGGGGCCCCACCAAGAACACCAAGGTGACAGCACGCTTGGTCAAGGATCGCCTCGACAAGGAACTCGTCGGCAATGTGTCCTTGCGGATCCTGCCGACTGATCGGCCTGATGCTTGGGAGGTGCAGGGCCGAGGCGAACTCGCCTTGGCGATCCTGGTTGAGCAAATGCGGCGTGAGGGCTACGAACTCACCGTCGGCAAGCCCCAAGTGGTCACCAAGGAGATCGACGGCAAGGTGCACGAGCCCGTCGAGCGACTCACCATTGACGCCCCCGAAGAGCACCTCGGTGCGATCACGCAATTGTTGGCAGTACGCAAGGGTCGCCTCGAGCAGATGACCAATCACGGCACTGGCTGGGTCCGGATGGACTTCTTGGTGCCCGCACGCGGCCTGATCGGATTCCGTACGGAGTTCCTCACCGAGACCCGCGGCACCGGCATCGCCCACCATGTTTTCTAGAAGTACGAGCGGTGGGCCGGCGAGATCCGTTCCCGCGCCTCGGGCTCTTTGGTCGCCGACCGTGCCGGGGCCGCCACGGCGTACGCCATGACCAACCTGCAGGAGCGCGGCGTCATGTTCGTCGAGCCCACCACTCAGGTCTACGAAGGCATGATCGTCGGGGAAAACTCCCGCGCTGATGACATGGATGTCAATATCACCAAGGAGAAGCAGCAGACCAATATCCGCTCTGCCACCAGCGACAACTTCGAGAAGCTGATCCCGGCCAAGAAGCTGTCCCTTGAGCAGAGCCTGGAGTTCTGCCGCGACGACGAGTGTGTCGAGGTCACCCCTGACGCGGTCCGCATCCGCAAGGTTGTCCTGGACGCCGGCGAGCGCAACCGCACCGCCGCCCGTCTACGCAAGGCCAACAAGAGCTGACTCAGGGTCAAAAACTCGGAGAGCCAGTCCGCGACCGGCCCACGACCGACGGTCCACGGCAGCCAACCCAAAGACTCGAGGACTACCTTGCAACCAAGCCGAGCAAACCCATCATTCTGATTCAATCGAATGCTTGGGCCAAAGCATCAAAAGTCTCGGTGAGATCTCCCAGCACCTCTAGAGGTTCGGGTTCAGCTGCATCAATCACGGCCTTGGTCATGATGGCAAAGACAGCTCCCACGACTGCGGTCACCTCACGAACCACGCGCGCGTCTGCCATGGGGCCAAACGTGTCGATGACACTCTCTCCCGCAAGCGCCCAGACCTGCCACTGGGCTTCTCGAAGGTATGGCGCCAACTGTCCGTGCTCATTGGCGAGTGCAGCTAGCTCGACAAGGACCTCGAGTGTGCCGGACACAGCTTGATGCTGAGTTAGGTTGCGTACTCGCTGTACTACACCCAAGTCCTGACTGGGTGTATCCCAACCCCGGAGCCCATCGCTGGCCGAATGCACCAGCTTCTGGGCAACGGCGTGTTCCTTGCAGTCGAAGTAATTCGAAAATGTACGCCGCGAAACCATTGCTTCAGCCACGATCTGATCGATGGTGGTCTGGTCGAAACCTTGTGTCTTGGTCAGGGAAAACGCGGTATCAGCCAACTTACGCGCCAGCACTTGTCGCTTCATCTCACGAAGGCCTGTTGCCATGCCAGCACTATTGCACGGAGCCATTGTCGGGATCATGTGGGCGTGAGATTCATTCGTCCTGTCGCAACTGAGTACCCTCCAAGTCCAACTTCGGTAGAAGTTTGTCCAGCCAACGGGGCAGCCACCAAGCAACTTCGCCAACGACCAACAATAGTGCTGGCATCAGGGTCATCCTGATCAGGAAGGCATCGATCAAGATGCCCACGGAGAGCGCGAAGCCGAACTGTCTAATCATGGTGTCGTCGGTGAGTACGAATCCCCCAAAGACGGACACCATGATCACTGCAGCAGCAAATACCACACGACTCGAATGCGAAAAGCCATCCACCACTGCTTGACGAGCACCAACACCTCGCACATGAGCTTCCCGCATTGAGGTGCCCAAGAAGACTTGGTAGTCCATAGCCAAGCCATAGAGAATTCCACTAGCCATGATCGGCAGGAAGCTGAGGATTGGTCCGGGGCGATCCAGCCCAACCACCCAAGTGAACCGCGCATCACTGAACACGAGTGACATTAGTCCCATGGTTCCAACGATTGTCAGCAGAAAGCCGGAAGTGGCAGCTATTGGTAAGAACACAGACCGGAACACCAGCAAGAGGACCAGCAATGAGAGTCCAACTATCACCACTAAGTAGGTCGGGATCGCGGCTGCCAGCACTTCTGTCAGGTCGATGTTCAGCGCAGATTGTCCTGTGACCTCGAGCGGTTCTAGATCTGTCACGGTTTCTTGACGAAGATGCTTGACTAGCCTTTGCGTTGTCGGGTCAGTGGGGCCAGCATCAGGAATGACCTGAAAGATGGCCATGGATCGGCTCTCATTGGCACCTACCAACTTGACCGAGGCCACGTCAGAGATGCGATAAAGATGGGCTTGTGTCTGTAGCAACTCCGCTTGGCCCATTGCCTTCCCATCGGCTCGTCTGGCAACTACCGCAAGTGGCCCATTCGAGCCTGCCCCAAAACCTGTTGCCATCGCGTCATAGGTAATTCTGGCTTCTGATGCATTCGGTGCCACATCCCCGGCAGGCATACCAAGTCGGATGTCAGAGGCAGGGATCGCCAACAAGCCCAAGCAAGTTGCTATCGCGCCAACAATCAGGAGTGGTCGCCGCGAGAGCACTCGCGTCCACCCAGAAGCAACCCAGTGCGCCTTCTTCCCGGACCTCTTGATTTGGCTGGGACGCACTCGACTTTGCGAAAGGCCAAGCAAGGCCGGTATCGCTGTGATCGACAGCAAGACTGCAAGCACAACTGTGGTTGCGGCGGTCAGGGCCATGACGGTGATGAAACCGATCTGCAATGTGAGGAGCCCAAGCAGGGCAATCACCACAGTGGTTCCCGCGAAGAGAACCGCTGAGCCTGAAGTGCCCACCGCCTCAACCACTGACTCGCTTGGCAACTGCCCCTTCGCAAGGAGACTGCGATATTTGTGGATTATGAACAGCGCGTAGTCAAGACCGACTGCCAACCCGATCATCAGAGCCAGCGCTGGGGTCGAACTTGTCATGTCATAGTGCGCCGACAGCCCAAACGCAGCACCGACACCAAGGAATACGCCGGTCATTGCCGTCAGCAAGGGCAGCCCCGCGGCCACCATGGACCCGAGGGTGAGCCACAGAACCATCGCGGCGATGGCCAGCCCTACCAGTTCTCGCCCTCCCAGTGGCGGTTCGCTGGCCCGAAGTGTTGATGTTGCGGCCACGGTGAGGCCTTGCTGTGCAACCTCATCTCGCGAGATCCCCAGCAAATCATCAACGACATCTGCCGGTAGGTCAGAGAGCCGATCGCCCAACTGGATCGACATTGCTGCCACAGTTCCATCAAGTGAAACCGCAACTGTGCGGAACTGCGCTTGCCCAACACGCAAAGGCCGAGCACTCGGGTCGCGCCCAAGTAAGAGTGTGTCCAACTCAGCCAAGACCGGCTCGGAAGCCACACTCACTGCCCGATTCACCTGGACTCTGGGATCTTGCAGTTTCTGCGGGACAAGCGCAGGTCCGCCCATCCCAATTGACGCCCCCTGGCTCTTGAGGACTTCAAGCTCCTCTACCAGTTGGGAGGCACCAATGATCATCCAACTTGGTTGGGATCGACTCAACTTGGCGCTTCGCTCAGCCAAGGCGAGGATCTGGCCCGCTGCCGGGTTCCCCAAACCCTGGAGCATCTCGCCATGCGCATGGAGATCGTCAGACATCAAAGTGAGTTTTGGCCTAAGCGAGTCTGCAACCTTCGCTTCCACTTTGCCTCTTATTTTGCTCTCCACAGCGTCCCGCTGTTTTGCTATGGCGGTTTCACGATCGATCACCAAGCCAGAAGCATTGACTTGTTCGAGCGCTCTTGCGATGGCCTCCTCACGCGCCGGCGTGTCAACTCTGGTTCCATCTGACGCAGTGAACACCAAATAGCCCTGGGCGCCATCGGCTTGTGGCAATTCATGAGTGATGCGATCCAGAGTCTGTTGGGAGGGGGTATCTCGGAGCGTAATGCCAGAAGAAATGTGTCGCGGCTGGGTCATGAGTAGTCCCGAAACAACCAGAACTAGCAGGCCCCACGCCGCCAGAGTCTGCCATGGGCGTCGGAAGGCTAAGGCCGCCAGCTTGGCCAGATACACCGACATCGGAGCCTTGTTGATTTTATTGCCCATTGGGCAAGATTACCTTATAGGCACTTTTTTGTTCAGAGTGACTTAGTCTCGATCCGTAAGTTCTCGGGTGGCCCGGAAGGCTCGGGTGTGGCTGAGCCATAGTGATACCGGCAGGCAGCAATGCGGACTTCTGAGTCGACGACCTTGTAGACGAGCCGGTGCTCGTCGGTGATGCGTCGCGACCAGTAGCCGGCTAAGTCGTGGCGCAGGGGCTCGGGTTTTCCGATGCCTTCGTTGCCATTGCGGGTGATGTCAGTGAGAAGAGTGTTGATTCGCTTGAGGACCTTGCGGCCCTGAGCTTGCCACCACAGGTAGTCCTCCCATGCGTTCTCGTCCCAGACCAGAAGCACCTCAATCGGCCTGGTGAAGCTCGTGCGCTTGACCACGTCCTGCTTCGAGTCGCTCCATCGCGTCAAACAGCCGCCGCGCGTTTGCAGGGGACCGCATCAGGTAGGCGGTCTCCTTCAAGGACTCATAGTCCTCCAAGGACACGATGACGACGGGGTCATGACCGGCCCGGGTGATCACGACCTCCTCGCGGTCATTGGTGACACCGTCGAGAACCTCGGCGTAGCGGGCTCGGGACTCGGTGTAGCTCATGGTCTTCACGGCAAACCTCCTGTACAGAAAAGCGTACTTCGAAGGCGTCGCGTAGGCAAGCAGTGTCGGGCCAATATCCACTCTGCCGCCACGACGAGTGTGTCGAGGTCACCCCTGACGCAGTCCGCATCCGCAAGGTCGTCCTGGACCCCGGCGAGCGCAACCGCACCGCCGCCCGTCTACGCAAGGCCAACAAGAGCTGACCAAACACCCGCATCCCAAACTGGGATCGGG